>Ga0207645_10000870_pt1 | contig 25116 bp, 26 predicted proteins | sample KBSM53metaG_FD_184331 | JGI IMG/M metagenome (GOLD analysis project Ga0207645, IMG submission 184331) | Miscanthus rhizosphere microbial communities from Kellogg Biological Station, Michigan, USA - KBS M5-3 metaG (SPAdes) (version 2) | ecosystem: Host-associated > Plants > Roots > Rhizosphere >...
CCGGCACCTTGGCCTGCAGCACGCCGTGCAGCTGGTGGCGCATCGCGAGAATGCGTTCGCGCATCGCACCCAGCTCGGCCTCCCAGCTGCGGCGCAGCTCGGGCTCGGTCAGCACCGTGGCGACGATCTGGCCGCCGTGGATCGGCGGGCTCGAGTAGTTGCGCCGGATCGTGAACTTGAGCTGGCCGAGCACGAGGGCGGCCTGCGCGGCATCGGGGCAGACGACGCTGAGCGCGCCGCAGCGTTCGCCGTAGACGCTCATGCTCTTCGAGAACGAGTTCGCGATGAAGAAGCTGATGCCGGCGCTCGCGAGCGCGCGCGCCGCATAGGCATCGGCCTCGATGCCGTCGCCGAAGCCCTGGTACGCGAGGTCGAGGTAGGGGATCAGGCGGCGCTCGCGCAGCACCGGGATCAGCTCGTCCCATTGCGCGCGGCTCAGGTCGACGCCGGTCGGGTTGTGGCAGCAGGCGTGCAGCAGCACGATGCTCTGCGCCGGCAGCTCGCGCAGGGTCGCGAGCATCGGCGCGAACTGCACGCCTCCAGTGGCCGGGTCGTAGTACGGGTAGGTGTTCACGGTCAGGCCGGCGCCCTCGAACATCGAGCGGTGGTTGTCCCAGGTCGGCCCGCTGACCCAGACCTGGCTCGCCGGGAAGTAGCGCGCGATGAAGTCGGCGCCGACCTTCAGCCCGCCGCTGGAACCGACCGACTGGATCGTCGCGACCCGGCCCGCGCGCAGCGCCTCGTGATCGGCGCCGAACAGCAGCTGCTGCACCGCGCCGCGAAAGTTCGCCGCGCCCTCGATCGGCAGATACGGCTTCGGCCCGTTCTTCGCGATCACCATCGCCTCGGCGCGCTTGACCGACGCCATCACCGGGATGCGGCCGGCATCGTCGAAATAGATGCCGATGCTCAGGTTGATCTTGTTCGGCCGCGGGTCGTTCTGGAAGTCCTCGTTGAGGCTCAGGATCGGGTCGCCGGCGAACGGGGGAATGTGCTCGAACATGAAGAAGCTGCCTTGGAATGAACGTCGGATGTCAGGCCGCGAGCGCGGCCTCGATGTCGGCCTTCAGCGACTCGGGCTTGTCGGTGGGCGCGTAGCGTTTCAGCACCTTGCCGTCGCGGCCGACCAGGAACTTGGTGAAGTTCCACTTGACGCCCTTGCTGCCCAGGATGCCCGGCGCCTCGGCGGTCAGCCACTTCCACAGCGGGTGCGCCTGCGCGCCGTTGACCTTGACCTTGCTCATCATCGGGAAGCTGACGCCGTAGTTGAGCTGGCAGAACGACGCGATCTCGCCGTCGCTGCCCGGGTCCTGGCCGCCGAACTCGTTGCTCGGGAAACCGAGCACCACCAGGCCGCGGTCGCGGTAGGTCTCCCACAGCGATTCGAGCCCGGCGAACTGCGGCGTGAAGCCGCAGGCGCTCGCGGTGTTGACGATCAGCATGACCTTGCCGCGCTGGGTCGACAGCTGCGCAGGCTTGCCCTCGATCGACAGGGCCTCGAAGTCGTAGATGCTGGGCGCGGTGTCGGCCATGGGGTGTCTCACGTGAAGAAGCGAAGGAGCGCCATCGTACCGCCGTGCCGGCGCGGCGCGTTGCAGCGCCTCTTCAGTGCTTGTCGCTGCGCGCGATCGCCAGCAGGTGCTCGAGCTCTTCGCGGTATTTCACGCCGTTCGACTTGTGCCAGCGGTAGATCAGCCACATCGTGCCGGCGACGACCATGCCGAACAGCGCGATCGCGGTGAACGCCGACAAGCCGAACTTCGTCATGCCGGTGTAGAACGCACCCAGGCCGAGGATGCAGGCCTGCTCGTTGAAGTTCTGCACCGCGATCGAGCGCCCCGCGCCCATCAGGTTGGCGCCACGGTGCTGCAGCAGCGCGTTCATCGGCACGACCATGAAGCCGCCGATCGCGCCGAGCACCACCAGGAACGGGGCCGCGACCCACACATTGGTGATGAGGTTCAGCCCGATCACCAGCAGCCCGAGCACGATGCCCATCGGGATCACGCTGGTGGCCTGGTCGAGCCGCATCCGCAGCGAGGCGACGACCGCGCCGGCGGCGGTGCCGATCACGACCACCGCGACCAGCGATGTCGCCTGCGTGGTCGTGTAGCCGAGCGCCGCGGTCGCCCAGGCGAACACGATGATGCGCAAGTTGCCCGAGACGCCCCAGAACAGGGTCGTCGTCGCGAGCGAGATCTGGCCGAGCTTGTCGGTCCACAGGCGCGCGTTGCAGCTCGAGAAGTCGCGCATCAGCCCGACGGTGCCATGCGCGATCGGTTGCAGCGGTGCCTCGGTGCGCGGGATTCGCAGATTGAAGGCGGCGGCGATCATGTACAGCACCACGATCAGCGCGATCGCCGATTCGGGCGCGGTGTCGATGCCGGTGTCGAACAGCGGCAGGTCGATCGCGAGCAGGTGCCGCGACACCACCTTGCCGATCAGCTGGCCGCCGAGCGCGATGCCCAGGATGATCGACATGATCGTCAGCCCCTCGATCCAGCCGTTGGCCTTGACGAGTTGCGAGTTCGGCAGCAGCTCGGTCAGGATGCCGTACTTGGCGGGCGAGTACGCCGCCGCGCCGAGCCCGACGATTGCATAGGCCACCAGCGGATGGCCGCCGAACAGCATCATCAGGCAGCCGACGACCTTGATGCCGTTGGCATAGAACATCACGCGGCCCTTCGGCACCGCGTCGGCGAAGGCGCCGAGAAAGGGCGCGAGGATCACATAGAACAGCGCGAACATCGGCCCGAGCGCCGGGATGTTCCACGACGGCGCGTTCGTCGTCTTCAGCATCTCGATCGCGGCGACCAGCAACGCGTTGTCGGCCAGCGAGCTGAAGAACTGCGCCGACATGATCGTGTAGAAACCTTTTTTCATTCGCGCAGGGGCGCCGATCAGGCCGGTGGGGTTCGCAGGAACATGGCGCGCATTGTCGCTGCTGGCGCGAAGCGCCCCGGCGGCCGCGGCGGCCAGGTCAGAACTTGTCGGTGCGCGCAATCTGCAGCAACCGTTCGAGTTCGGCGCCGTGGTAGCGTCGGTTGTCGTGATGCCGACGGCCGATCAGCGCCATCGACAAGGTCACCACCAGGCCCAGGATCGCGATGGTGGTGAACACCGACAGCCCGAGCATCGTCAGGCCGCTGTTCAACGCGCCCAGGCCGAGGATGCAGGCCTGTTCGTTGAAGTTCTGCACCGCGATCGAGCGGCCCGCGCCCATCAGGCTGGCGCCGCGGTGCTGCAGCAGCGCGTTCATCGGCACGACCAGGTAACCGCCGACCGCACCGAGCAGCATCAGGAACGGCGCCGCGATCCGGGCGCTGTCCATCAGGTTCAGGGCGACCATCAGCACGCCCATCGCGATGCCCATCGGGATCACCTGCGTCGCGCGGTCCAGGCGCGCCCAGGCCGACGCCGCCAGCACGCCGACGGTCGTGCCGATCGCGACCACGCCCACGAGGTACGAGGCCTGCGTCGTCGAATAGCCGAGCGCCGCCGCGGCCCACACCATCACGATCGCGCGCATGTTGCCCGAGGCGCCCCAGAACAGCGTGGTCGTCGCCAACGAGATCTGGCCCAGCTTGTCGCTCCACAGGCGCGCGTTGCAGTCCATGAAGTCCAGGGTCAGGGCGAGCGGGCCCCGCATCGGCAGCAGCGGCGCGCCGGTGCGCGGGATGCGCAGGTTGAGCAGCGCCGCCAGCAGGTACAGCCCGGCGATCGCGGCGACCGCCGCCTCGGGCGCCGTCGCGATGTCGATGTCGAACATCGGCACCTCGAACGACAGCAGGTGCCTGGACACCACCGGCCCGACCAGCATGCCGCCGAGCACCGTGCCGAGGATGATCGACAGCACCGTCAGGCCTTCGATCCAGCCGTTCGCCCGCACCAGCTGCGAATTCGGCAGCAGCTCGGTCAGGATGCCGTACTTGGCGGGCGAATACGCGGCCGCACCGAGCCCGACGATCGCGTAGGCGAGCAGCGGGTGCAGGCCCGCCAGCATCAGCACGCAGCCGAGCAGCTTGACCGCATTGGCCATCAGCATCACGCGGCCCTTCGGCCAGGCATCGGCGAAAGCGCCGAGGAACGGCGCCAGCACGACATAGAACAGCGCCAGCATCGGCACCAGCCCGGCGCGCTGCCAGCCCGGCGCGTTGGCGATCTTCAGCATGTCGTACGCGGCCAGGAACAGCGCCGAGTCCGCCAGCGAACTGACGAACTGAGCAGCCATGATCCAGTAGAAGCCCTTTTTCATCGCTCACGACAGCGCAGCCGGGCCGGGTATTTGTATCGGCATGTGTCTCCCTGCGGCGGCGTTATAGCACGCGGATTTGCACGCCGGCATGGCTGGCAGAATCGCGCCATGCCGCGTCCCGTCCATGCCCTGATCCATACCGAGGCCCTGGCCCACAACCTGAAGCGCGCCCGCGCGGCCGCGCCCGACGCCAAGGTCTGGGCCGTCGTCAAGGCGAATGCCTACGGCCACGGCATCGAGCGCGCCTACGCCGGGCTGCAGGGCGCCGACGGCTTCGCGCTGCTCGACCTGAACGAGGCCGAGCGGGTGCGCGCGCTCGGTTGGCGCGGGCCGATCCTGCTGCTCGAAGGCTGCTTCGAGCCGCGCGATCTCGAGCTCTGCTCGCGCCTGAACCTGTGGCACACGGTGCACTGCGAGGCCCAGATCGACTGGCTTGCCGCGCACAAGACGCACGCGCCACACCAGGTCTTCCTGAAACTCAACAGCGGCATGAACCGGCTCGGCTTCCGGCCGGCCGCGTATGCGCATGCCTGGCGGCGCCTGAGCGGGCTGCCGCAGGTCGACAGCATCGCGCTGATGACGCACCTGGCAGACGCCGACAGCGCGTCCGGCATCGATGCGCAACTGGCGTTGTTCGAGGCGGCGACCCGCGACCTGCCTGGCGAGCGCACGCTGGCCAACAGCGCCGCGACGCTGCGCTTCGCGCCGGGCGACGAGGCGGTTCGCGCCGACTGGGTCCGCCCCGGCATCATGGTCTACGGCTCGTCGCCCGACTTCCCGGCGCACAGCAGCGCCGACTGGGGCCTGCGGCCAACGATGAGCCTGCGCGCACAGGTCATCGCGGTTCAAACGCTGGACGCCGGCGAGCAGGTCGGCTATGGCGGTCACTTCACCGCCGAGCGCCCGATGCGCCTGGGCGTGATCGCCTGCGGCTATGCCGACGGCTACCCGCGCGTCGCGCCCAGCGGCACGCCGGTGCTGGTCGGCGATGTGCGCACCCGCGTCGTCGGGCGCGTCTCGATGGACATGATCACCGTCGACCTGACGCCGGTGCCCGATGCCGGGCCGGGCAGCGTCGCGACGCTGTGGGGCGCGAGCCCGGGCGGCGTGGTGTTGCCGATCGACGAGATCGCGCACGCCGCCGGCACGCTCGGCTACGAGCTGATGTGCGCGCTGGCCCAGCGGGTGCCGACCGCGGTCGATGCGGCATGAGACATCTTGCGCTCATCCCGCACCGCACACCGCGAAGGATCGCCCGGTGAACGCGGCGGCGCGCTGACCGCATGGTCGCGCTGGTCGAGAGCGAGGTCGAGTTCAGCGCGATCCGCGCGCAAGGTGCCGGCGGGCAGAACGTCAACAAGGTGTCGAGCGCGGTGCACCTGCGCTTCGACATCCGCGCTTCGTCCCTGCCCGACGAGATCAAGCAGCGCCTGCTCGCGCTGCACGACCAGCGCATCAGCGCCGACGGCGTCGTCGTCATCAAGGCGCAGACCAGCCGCAGCCAGGACATGAACCGCGCCGACGCGCTGCGCCGCCTGCAGGCGCTCGTCGACCGGGTGGCGCAGCCGCCCAAGCCGCGACGGCCCACGAAGCCGACCTACGGCTCGAAGCAGCGCCGACTCGAAGGCAAGAGCATCCGCTCGGCGATCAAGGCCGGGCGCGGCAAGGTCGGCGACTGAAATGTCGGCCCCCACGTCGCTTCGCTCCTGCCCCCGAGGGGGCGCGCAGCCGCCTTGGGGGCGGCCCGGCGGCGGCTGATGTCGGCCCCCACGTCGCTTCGCTCCTGCCCCCCGAGGGGGCGCTCAGCCGCCTTGGGGCGGCCCGGCGGCGACTGAATGCGCCGGCGTCAGCGCGGCGCGGCCGGCGCCGCGGTGCGCAGCCGGTACGGCGGGCGGGCTGCGCCATCGATGCGAACGATCGCGATCGCCTGCTGGACGTCCGGCCAGGCGCGCGCAAACGCCTCCAGCGCCGGCACCACCGCGGCGTCGCGGGCACAGCCCTCGATATAGACCACGCGGCCCTGGACCGTGACCCACAAGCTCGTGTCGGCGGCAAAGGGATTGCGCTGGCGCAGCGCGGCCTGCGCGGCCGCGGCGATGTCTGCGTCGTAGGCGTAGGCGGTCGGGCGCTCGCATTCGCGCGCGAGCCAGCAGGTCGTTCCCTTCTCGGCGCGTCGATGCGTCTGCAGCACGCGTTCGCTCTCGGGCACGAACGGGCCGGCCGGCGGCGGGCAGTCGGCGATCGCGGCCGAGATCTGGAAGAACGGGTCATTGAACCAGTTGCCCATCTCGTCGGCCGGCGCAGCGCAGCCGCTGAGCCCGATGGTCCCGATGAACCCGATGAGCAGCGCCGGTGAGGCCAGGCGTGCCGTCCCCTGCGGCAGCCGACACCTCGCCGGCTGGCCGCTCGCGGCTCCGGTCACGGCTGCGGCCCGTCGTAGCCCTCGATCACGATCAGGTCGATCGTCGACGCCCCGAGCCTGAACTCGCGCGCGGCCTGGTACGCCGGCGAGTGCCAGCAATCGAGCGCCGCCTGGTAGCTCGGGAACTCGATCACCGCGTTGCGCGCGCGGCTCGTGCCCTCCGGGTTCTCGAAGCCACCGGCACGCACCAGGAAGCGCGCGCCGTACTGCTTGAGCGGCGCCGCGTTGGCCGCGACATAGCGCTTGTATTGCGCCTCGTCGGCGATGTCGACGCGCGCAATCCAGTATCCCTTGGCCATGGCAAGTCTCCGTGCGGCAGCGTGAACCGCGATTAGACCGCTGCCGGCGCCGCCTGCAAAATGCGCGCTGCACCTCTCTGCCTGCAATGGATCCCTTCACACTGCGCGTCGGCCGCCCGATCACGCCCGACCAGTTCGACGAGCTCAGCGACGCCCAGCTCGAGCGGCTGCTGCCGCGCGCGGTGCGCGAGTTCTTTCCCGGCAAGGACTTCTGCGCCGACGGCAGCTTCTACCTGCACGACGGCACCGCGTGGAGCTTCTTCAAGGGCGACTTTCTCGACGGCTGATGACACGGGGCACCCGGCGCCGGCGTTGCCGACGCCACCCTCCGGGCGGGTGCTCAGGCCGCTTGGGAGCGGCCCGGCGCTGGCCGGAAACGCCGCTCATGGCAAGATAGGCCCATGGACGGCGGCTACGGCATCGAATCCCCCGGCAAGCACGAGGCTTCGCCGCACCGTGCGCCGGCGCGCTACCTGGTCGTGATCGACGCGGCCGGCGCGTTCGTCGCGCGGCTGTTCATCGAGACGCGCGAGCAGGTTGCCGAGATCGATGCCGCGACTGAAGAGGTCGCACAGATGACGCAGGGCCTGGTGCCCACGCGCACCGCGCTCGACCCCGAATGGGACCGTGCGCTGGCCGGCCACAGCGCCGCCGAACGCGCCACCGCCGACGTCTACACGCTCGACGTGTAGCGGCTCCGAGCACGCGTCGTCAGGCGCGCCTGAAGGTCGCCAGCAGCGCGCCGGCGGCGACGAACAGTGCGCCGAAGGTCCGGTTCATCGCCTTGATCTGGCGTGGCGATCGCAGCAGCCGCAGCACCTTCGCGGCCAGCGCGGTGTAGGCGCCCATCACGACCAGGTCGGTGAACGCGACGGTCGCGCCGATGATCGCGTACTGCATGCCGAGCGGCCGCGCCAGGTCGAGGAACTGCGGCACGACGGCGAGCAGGAACACGGTCGTCTTCGGGTTCGCGGTGTTGATCGCCAGGCCGCGCAGCACCAGGCGGCCCGGCGTGACCGGCGTGCGAGGCGCATCGCTGCCGACGATCGCCAGCGCCGGCGCGCGCCACTGCTTGATGCCGAGGTACACGAGGTAGGCCACGCCCAGCCACTTGACCAGGCCGTACGCGACGCTCGACGCCGCGATCAGCGCGCCCAGCCCGAGCCCGACCACGGCCACCTGCACCAGAATGCCGAGCACCAGCCCGATCGTCATCGCGTAGCCGCGCCCGAAGCCGTGGTTGAGCCCGGCGCTCATCGCAGCGACGGCACCGGCGCCCGGCGAGATGCTGATCGCCCACGACGCCAAGAAGAAGGTCAGCCACACAGAGAGGTCCATGGGCGCGGATCTTCTCATCCCGCGCCGATGGCGGCACGGGGCAGCGGTGACAATCCGCGCATGGCCAAGGACAAGTCGATCTACATCTGCAGCGAATGCGGCGGCAGCTCGCCCAAGTGGCTCGGCCGGTGCCCGAACTGCGAGGCCTGGAACACCCTGGTCGAATCGGTCGAAGAGGGCATCGCGAAGAACCGCTTCGGCGCCGCCGCCTCGCGCGGCCTGGTCGCGAGCCAGCCGGTCACGACCCTGGCCGAGATCGAGGCCAGCGATGTCGATCGCCAGGGCACCGGCATCGACGAGCTCGACCGCGTGCTCGGCGGCGGCATCGTCGCCGGCGGCGTCGTGCTGATCGGCGGCGACCCGGGCATCGGCAAGTCGACCTTGCTGCTGCAGGCGCTGCATGCGCTGTCGGGCACGATGAAGACCCTGTACGTGACCGGCGAAGAAAGCGGCGCGCAGGTCGCGCTGCGCTCGCGCCGGCTCGGCCTGGGCGCGTCGCAGGTGCGCGTGCTGGCCGAGATCCAGCTCGAGAAGATCAGCGCGGCGCTCGCCGAAGAGCAACCCGCGGTGTGCGTGATCGATTCGATCCAGACCGTCTACAGCGACCAGCTGTCGTCGGCGCCCGGCTCGGTCGCGCAGGTGCGCGAGTGCGCGGCGCAGCTCACGCGCATCGCCAAGAGCAGCGGCACGACCATCGTGCTCGTCGGCCATGTCACGAAGGAAGGCGCGCTCGCCGGTCCGCGCGTGCTCGAGCACATCGTCGACACCGTGCTGTATTTCGAGGGCGACACGCATTCGAGCTTCCGCCTGGTGCGCGCGATCAAGAACCGCTTCGGCGCGGTCAACGAGATCGGTGTGTTCGCGATGACCGAGAAGGGCCTGAAGGGCGTCGCAAACCCGAGCGCGATCTTCCTGTCGACGCATGGCGACCCGGTCGCCGGCTCGTGCGTGCTGGTCACGCTCGAGGGCACGCGGCCGCTGCTGGTCGAGATCCAGGCGCTGGTCGATTCCGGCGGGCCGAGCCCACGGCGGCTGAGCGTCGGCATCGAGCGCGACCGGCTCGCGATGATGCTCGCGGTGCTGCACCGCCATGCCGGCATCGCGGCCTTCGACCAGGACGTCTTCGTCAACGCGGTCGGCGGCGTGCGCATCAGCGAACCGGCGGCCGACCTCGCGGTGATGCTGGCGATCCAGAGCAGCCTGCGCGGACGGCCGCTGCCGCGCGGCTTTCTCGCATTCGGCGAGGTCGGCCTGGCCGGCGAGGTGCGGCCGGCGCCGCGCGGCCAGGAGCGGCTGCGCGAGGCCGCCAAGCTCGGCTTCTCGGTCGCGATCGTGCCGAAGGCGAACGCGCCCAGGGGCAAGCCGATCGAAGGGCTGACGATCCACGCCGTCGAACGCATCGAGCAGGCGATCGAGCTGGCGCGAAGCCTGTGACCCCGAGGAATCGACGATGAAGCTGGCCGCGATCTCCGACATCCACGGCAACCTGCCGGCGCTCGACGCCGTGCTCGCCGACATCGCCGCGCAAGGCGGCGTCGATCTCGTTGTCAACCTCGGCGACATCCTGTCCGGCCCGCTGTGGGCCGCCGCGACCGCCGACCGCCTGATGGCCCTCGACCTGCCGACGATTGCCGGCAACCACGAGCGCCAGCTGCTGACCCAGGCGCGCGAACGCATGAGCGCGAGCGATGCGCACACCGCCGACGAGCTGCTGCCGGCACACCGCGCCTGGCTCGCCGCGCTGCCGGCGACGCGCGCGCTGAGCGACCAGGTGTTCTGCTGCCACGGCACGCCGACGAGCGACCTGGTCTACTTTCTCGAGACGCCGGTGCCGGGCTTCGTCGGCGTCGGCCGCGGCGCCAATGGCGTGCGCGCCGCGACCCTGGCCGAAGCGACCGAACGCGCCGGCGCCGCGCTGCAAGGCGTCGCGCACGGCGTGATCCTGTGCGGCCATTCGCATGTGCCGCGCGCGCTTCGGCTGGCCGACGGCCGGCTCGTCGTCAACCCGGGCAGCGTCGGGCTGCAGGGCTTCGACGACGACCACGTTCATCCGCATGTGATCGAGACGCGCACGCCGCATGCGCGCTATGCGCTCCTCGAGCGCGGTGCGGCCGGCTGGAACGTCAGCCTGCGCGCGGTTGCCTACGACTGGGAGGCCGCCGCGCGCCGCGCCGCGCAAGAAGGCCGACCCGACTGGGCCCACGTCTTGCGCACCGGCTTCGTCGGGCCGCTCGAAGCGGAGAGCGCATGACGCCGTGGCTCGGCTGGTCGCTCGCCGCCGCGGCACTCGCCGCAGGCTGGTTCGGCTACGGCGCGCGCGGCATCGCGCTCGCGCTCAGCGTGATCGCGTTCTGGCTGCTGCTGCAGTTCAACCGCGTCGTGCGCGTGATGCGCGATGCGGCCGGCGCGCCGGTCGGCCATGTCGCGAACGCGGTGATGCTGCATTCGAAGCTGCAACCCGGCATGCCGATGGTCAAGGTCGTCGCGCTGACGCACAGCCTGGGCCGGCGCGCCGATGAGGCGGCCGAGGTCTACCGCTGGGTCGACGACGGCGGCGCGGCGGTCACGGTCACGTTCGCCAACGGCCGCTGCGCGCACTGGGCGCTGACCCGGCCGGACGTCGACTGACAGGCTCGCGATGCAGCTGATCGATGCCGCGACCACGCGCCGCCACCTCGGCTTCGCGCCGCTGATCGAGGCGCTGCGGCGCGGCTTCGCGCGCGGCTGCGAGGTGCCGCTGCGCGCCACGCACGCGATCGGCGACGCCGGCACGCTGCTGCTGATGCCGGCCTGGCGCGTCGGTGCGCGGCTCGGCATCAAGACCGTCACGGTCTTTCCCGGCAATGGCGCGCGCGGCCTGCCGGGGCTGCATTCGGCCTACCTGCTGTTCGACGCCAGCACCGGCGTGCCGCTCGCCCAGCTCGACGGCGACGAGATCACCTCGCGCCGCACCGCCGCGGCGTCGGCGCTCGCGGCCTCGTTCCTCGCGCGGGCCGATGCGCGACGGCTGCTGATCGTCGGCGCCGGCCGGGTCGCGGCGCTGCTCGCGCCGGCGCTGCAGGTCGTGCGGCCGCTCGCCGAGGTCGTGGTCTGGAACCACCGCGGCGCGGCCGCGCAGGCGCTCGCGGCCCGCCTGTGCGAACAGGGCTTCACCGCCCGCGCCAGCGCCGACCTCGAGCAGGCCGTGGCCGGCGCCGACATCGTCAGCTGCGCGACGCTGGCGACCGCGCCGCTGATCCGCGGCGAGTGGCTGCGCCCGGGCATGCACCTCGACCTGATCGGCAGCTTCACGCCGCAGATGCGCGAGAGCGATGCCGCGTGTTTCGCACGCGCGCGGGTCTTCGTCGACACCGCCGAGGCGCTCGCGAAGTCGGGCGACGTGCTGGACGCGATTGCCGCCGGCGCGTTCGATGCGACGCGGCTGCAGGCCACGCTCGCGCAGCTGTGCGCCGGCACGCACGCGGGCCGCGGCACCGGCGACACCGGCGCGCGCGAGATCACGCTGTTCAAGGCGGTCGGCAGCGCGCTCGAAGACCTCGCCGCGGCCGAGCTCGTGGTCGACGCGCTGGCCGGCGCGGCCGCGCCCGAATCGGTATCCTGCGGCCCATCCCAGCACGCACCACCGCCATCGTGAGCAACCCTGCGCCGAAGACCGAACGTTCCATCCGCTGGTACTGGGAAGACTTCCCGGTCGGCAACGTGCGCGAGTTCGGCGCGATGCCGGTCACGCGCGACGCAGTGATCGCGTTCGCGCAGCAGTTCGATCCGCAGCCCTTCCATGTCGACGACGATGCCGCCGCGGCGGCGCTGTTCGGGCGGCTGTCGGCGAGCGGCTGGCACACCTGTGCGATGGCGATGCGCATGATGTGCGACGACTACCTGCTCGAATCGAGCAGCCTGGGCTCGCCCGGCATCGACAACCTGCGCTGGACCAAGCCGGTGTATCCGGGCGACACGCTGAGCGTGCGCCTGACGGTGCTCGAGACCCGGCCGATGGCGAGCCGCCCGAGCGTCGGCCTCGTGAGCTCGAAATGGGAAGTGCTGAACCAGCAGCGCGAGGTCGTGCTGACGATGCAGGGCTGGGGCATGTTCGGCCGGCGCGATCCGGCGCCGAGCTGAGCGGCGCAGCCGTCAGGCGAGCTCGGCGCGCAGCAGCGTCTCCAGGCACTGGTCGCGGATGCCGTAGAAGGCCTTCAGGTCGTCGATCTGCTGCCACAGCGTCGCCGCCGCGGTGCCCGGCTGGCTGCGCTTGACCGCGAGGATCATCTTGTTCTTGTTGGTGTGCTCCAGCGACACGAACTCGAACACCCGGGTCTCGTAGCCGCAGGCTTCGAGCAGCAGCGCGCGCAGCCCGTCGGTCAGCATCTCGGCCTGCTGGCCGAGGTGCACGCCGTGCTTCAGGATCGGCCGCAGCGGGTGCGGCTGCAGCAGCTGCGGGCGCAGCTCCTTGTGGCAGCACGGCGAGCACATGATGATGGACGCGCCGGCGCGCAACCCGGTGTGAATCGCGTGGTCGGTCGCGGTGTCGCAGGCGTGCAGCGCGACCATGATGTCGATCTTCGGCGGCACCACCGTCCGCACGTCGCCTTGCTCGAAACGCAGCCCGTCGAGCGCGAGCGCGCGCACCGCGTCGTTGCACAGCGCGACCATGTCGGCGCGCAGCTCGACCCCGGCAACCCGCGCCGGCAGCGCCAAGGTGTGGCGCAGGTAGTCGTGCATCGCGAAGGTCAGGTAGCCCTTGCCGCTGCCGAAATCGACGACATCGATCGCCTCGGCCTGCGCGAGGCCGGTCGACGCGAGTGCATGGGCCAGCACCTCGATGAACTTGTTGATCTGCTTCCACTTGCGCGCCATCGCCGGCACCAGCTTGTGCTGCGAATCGGTGACGCCGAGCGCCGTCAGGAACGCGCGCTGCGGGTCGACGAAGCGGTGCTTGGCGCGGTCGTGCGCGGGCGCCTCGGGCGTCTCGGGCGATGCGGTCGGTGGCACGGTCGGCATCGCCGCCGCGCCTTGCGGTGCCAGCTTGCGGCGCAGCACGGTCTGGCGGCCCTTCCTGCTGGTCAGCAGCTGGATCTCCTCGTCGTCGGTGCGCAGCTGCGCCTGGCCGAACGCGTTCGCGAGCAGTTCGCGCAGCGCTACCAGCGCATCGGCCGGTGCCAGGTTCTTCGTGATGTCGCGCGTGCGGTGCGTGTAGACGAACGACACGCGGGTCTCGCCCTTGAGCGCGACCGGCCGCAGCGTGACCTTCAGCAGATCGGCGTCGGCGACGCGATTCTTGCTCAGCACCAGCTTGGCGAAACGATGCTGCGCGAGCGCCTGGGCGGCCAGCCGGACGAACGTGCCGAGAGAATCTTCCTGCATGGCGACCCTGGATTCGAAGGCTGCTAGTGTAGGCACCCATGGTCACGCGACGGCCCCGCCGCCATCACTACAACGTCTATGTCGTCGAGCTCTCCGACGCGGTCTGGAACATCGCGCGCTTTCGCGCCGCGAACCCGAGCTATGTGTTGGGCCGGCCCTTCGTCTATGTCGGCATGACCGGTCTCGACCCCGACCTGCGCTTCGACCGCCACATGGCCGGCGTGCAGTCGAACCGCTTCGTGCGCGAATTCGGGCTGCGGCTGCTGCCGCGCCTCTATGCGGTCTACAACCCGATGCCATACGACGGCGCGCGCGACATGGAGGTCGAACTCGCGATCGGCCTGCGCGAGCAGGGCTACGGTGTCTGGCAGGCCTGACGATCGAGACAGGGATGACGATGCAGGGCTCGATGCCACCGCACTTCGCGCTGTTCGACACGCCGGTCGGCGCCTGTGCGCTGGCCTGGGGCGGGCACGGCATCGTCGGCGTGCTGCTGCCCGAAGCGACCCCGGCGGCGACGCGCGCACGGTTGCGCCGCCGCCATCACGGCGCGATCGAGTCGCCGCTGCCATTGGCGCTGCAGACGGTGGTCGCACGCATTCAGGCGCTGCTGACCGGCGCGCGCGACGATCTGGCCGACATCGAACTCGATCTGCGCGAGCTCGCGCCGTTCCAGCGCGAGGTCTATGCGCTCACGCGCCGCATCGGCCCGGGGCGCACGCGCAGCTACGGCGAGATCGCGAGCGAGCTCGGCGCGCCGCAGGCCGCGCGCGCCGTCGGGCAGGCGCTCGGGGCGAATCCGTTCCCGATCATCGTGCCCTGCCATCGGGTGCTGGCCGCGGGCGCGAAGGCGGGCGGCTTCTCGGCGCCCGGCGGCACGCGCACGAAGTTGCGGCTGCTCGAGATCGAAGGCGCGTTGCTCGGCGGCACGCCGGGGCTGTTCGATACGCCGTGATGGCCCGCGTGCTCGCCGTGGCTGCGGCGCGCGATGGTCAGGCGGCAGTCGCAACGAGCGCCGGCAATACCGGCGGCGGCGGGGTCGTCAGGCGCGCGAGCAAGGCCGTCAGGTCGATGCGCTCGCCGAGCACTGCGGCCATTTTCGGCGTGCACAGCGTGGCCACGCGATCGAACGCGAACCACCCGTAGCCGTCCATCTCGGGCAGTTGACGGCCCGTATGGCGGTCGAGGTAATGGCTCTCGCAATGCAGCTGCTTCAGGTCGATGCGCGGCAGGCAGGTCGCGAACAGGTGCAGGTTCTTCTTGCTCGTGTAGCGGAAGCGGCCCAGATCGATCAAGTCGTCTTCATGCAGCTGCAGCCCGGCTTCCTCGCGGGTCTCGCGCTGCGCGGCCTCGAGCGGCGTCTCGCCCGCGTCGATGCCGCCTTTGGGCAGATCCCAGTGGTTCTGGCCGGTGACATGGCACAGCAGCAGTTCGCGATCCGGATTCAGGATCACGACGCCGCAGCTGAGGCGCTTGATGTTGTAGAAGGACATGAACACGACGGTGCGGCCGAGCCGGCCCCAAGGCACCCGCCACACGGCGGTGCGCCGAGTCTGGCATGAGACACCCCCGACGATCGTGCGAACAGCCGGCGCAAGGCCGGCTTTTTCGCGGCTCAACGCGCGCTGCGCCGCGCGGGGGCGTTCTTCGTGCTCGCCTTCTTGGCGTTCGCCTGCTTCGTGCTCGCCTTGATCGCGACCGCCTTCTTCGCGACGACCTTCTTCGTGGCCGGCGTCTTCGCGCTGCGCGTCGTTGCAGGCGCCTTCTTCACTGCGGCCTTCTTCGTCGCCGCCCGTTTCGCCGGCCGGCTGGCGGCCGCGACGATCGCCTCGAAGCCGCGCAGCAGCGGCGCGTCGCGCGGCGCCGGGGCCGCGGCGCCGAGCACCGCGAGCGCACGGGCGTAGTAGCCCTGGCGCTCGGCGAGGCCGTTCGTGCCGCCATTGATGCGCCGCGTGATCGTGACGAAATCGCGCGCGTCGGCGAGCTCGTTCAGGCCGTTGCTGCGCCAGAACAAGGCGGCGGTCGCGAACGCGATCTCGGGCTTCGCGGCGATGGCCGGATCGCCCACCAGATCGAGCGCGAGCAGCTCGCCGAATTTCTGGTAGTTGAAGCGGCCGGTGATCTGGATCGGCCCGCGGCCCTTGAAGCGCTTGCCGTCGCCCGGCTGCATGTTGCCCAGGCGCGCCGCCAGCGGGCTCGGGGGTTCATAGCGCAGCTGCGCCGCCGTCGGGCCCCAGATCTCCTCCATCCAGCGGAACTCGCCCGACTCGTGCGCCAGCTGCGCGACGAAGGCCGCGGTGCGCAGCGGCGTGTCGACACCGTGCGAGCCCATCGCCGCGTTCAGATGCGGCAGGCACAGCGCGCAGGTGGCGCTCGTCAGTCGGGGCATGATCTGCTTCAGCTGAGCGTCGGTGATCATCGCGCGGCTCCTGATGCGGCGGGTCACGACCCGACCGGAGGCGCCGATCTGAGCACGGTCGCGTGCGCGCTCGTATCCCTATGAGCGCGGGCGGCAGACAGCGGGCCGCACCGCGTCAGCGGTCGAGACCGGCCAAGCAGACGTACTTGATCTCGAGAAAGTCGTCGAGCCCGTACTTCGAGCCCTCGCGCCCCAGCCCCGATTGCTTGACGCCGCCGAACGGCGCCTCGGCGGTCGAGATCAGCCCGGTGTTGACGCCGACGATGCCGGATTCGAGCCGCTCGGCGACGCGCATCACGCGGCCGATGTCGCGGCTGTAGAAGTACGCGGCCAGGCCGAACTCGGTGGCGTTGGCCAGCGCGATGACTTCGGCCTCGGAGTCGAACGCGAAGACCGGCGCGAGCGGGCCGAAGCTCTCTTCGTGCGCGAACAGCATCTCGGCGGTCGCGCCGCCGACCACGGTCGGCTCGAAGAACAGGCCGCCCAGCGCATGGCGCTTGCCGCCGGTCAGCACCTCGGCGCCCTTCGCGCGCGCATCGGCGATGTGCTCCTCGATCTTCGCGACCGCCTTCGCGTCGATCAGCGGGCCCTGCGTCACGCCGGGCTCGAGGCCGTTGCCGACCTTGAGCGCCCTGACCTTCGCGACCAGCTTGGCGGTGAAGGCCTGCAGCACGCCGCGCTGCACATAGATGCGGTTTGCGCAGACGCAGGTCTGGCCGGTGTTGCGGTACTTCGAGACCATCGCGCCATCGACCGCGGCATCGAGGTCGGCGTCGTCGAAGACGATGAACGGCGCGTTGCCGCCGAGCTCGAGCGAGAGCTTCTTGACGGTGTCGGCGCTCTGGCGCATCAAGGTGCGGCCGACCTCGGTCGAGCCGGTGAAGGTGAGCTTGCGCACCAGCGGGTGGCGCGTCATCTCCGCGCCGATCGCGCTCGCCGAGCCGGTCAGCACCGAGAGCAGCCCGGCCGGCACGCCGGCGCGCATTGCGAGTTCGGCGAAGGCGAGCGCCGAGTACGGCGTCTGCGTCGCCGGCTTCACGACCATCGAGCAGCCGGCCGCAAGCGCCGGGCCGGCCTTGCGCGCGAGCATCGCGGTCGGGAAGTTCCAGGGCGTGATCGCCGCGGTCGTGCCCACCGGTTGCTTGATCGCGAGGATGCGCCTGTCGCCGCTGGTCGCCGGAATCGTGTCGCCGTAGACGCGGCGCGCTTCCTCGGCGAACCATTCGATGAACGAGGCCGCGTAGGCGATCTCGCCCTTGGCCTCGGCGAGCGGCTTGCCCTGCTCGCTGGTCATGATCAGCGCGAGGTCGTCGGTGTTCTCGAGCATCAAGTCGTTGAGCCGGCGCAGCACCGCGGCCCGGGCCTTCGCCGGCTCGTCGCGCCAGGCACGCTGCGCGACATCGGCCGCCTCGATCGCCCGCGTTGTCTCGGCCGCGCCGCACGAGGGCACGGTGCCGAGCCCCTCGCCGGTCGCGGGGTTGGTGACGCTGATCGTCCTGCGGTCGTCGGCATCGACCCAGCGGCCGGCGATGAGCACCTGCTGGCGCAGCAGGGTCGGGTCCTTGAGTTTCAGCATGGTGTGGCTCATGAGGCAGGCTCCTGTGAATGCGCGCCGAGCAGGTGGCCGACCCGCCGGGCACGGCGGTGGTTCCGAAGAATAGCCACAGCGCGGGCAACCCTGGCGCCAGCGCAGGCGTAGGCGGCGCAGCCGCAGCCTGGCCGCCGGGTCAGCCCGGCAGGTTCAGCATCGCGAACGGCCCACGCCCGCTGGCCGCGGTGATGACGCCGAGCACGCGCGCCGGCTCGGTGCCGACCATGCCCCAGTCGAAGCGCCAGGCCCAGTTGCCGGCGCTCGAGCCGGGCAGGTTCATGCGGTGCGTGCCGTCGAGGCCGAGCACGTCCTGCAGCGGGAACACCGCGGTGTTCGCGACCGAGTTCGCGGCCGCGCGGATCATCGCCCAGTGGATGTCGCGCTCGCCACTCGCCAGGTAGCTCGCGGCGAACGCGCGCTCGCGTGGCGACGCATGGCGCCACCAGCCGCGCGAGGTGTCGTTGTCGTGCGTGCCGGTGTAGAGCACTGACGCGGGCACCGCGTTGTGCGGCAGGTACGGGTTGTCGGCATCGTCGCCGAACGCGAACTGCAGCACGCCCATGCCGGGAAAGCCGCAGGCCTCGCGCAGCGCGGTCACGTCGGGCGTGATGATGCCGAGGTCCTCGGCGACGATCGGCAGCTCGCCGACGGCTGCGGCGAGCGCATCGAACAGCGCCTGGCCAGGGCCCTCGACCCAGCGGCCATCGATCGCGGTCGGGCAGCTCGCCGGCACTTCCCAATAGGCCGCGAAGCCGCGGAAATGGTCGATGCGGAACACATCGGCATGCGCGAGCGCGCGCCGCAAGCGCTGCGCCCACCAGGCGTAGTTCTCGGCCGCCATGCGGTCCCAGCGGTACAGCGGGTTGCCCCAGCGCTGGCCTTCGGCGGTGAACGCATCCGGCGGCACGCCGGCGACGACGCACGGCTGCGAATCGGCGTCGAGCGCGTACAGGTCGGGCCGCGCCCAGCAGTCGGCGCTGTGGTGGGCGACGAAGATCGGCAGGTCGCCCATGATCGCGACGCCGCGCTGGTTCGCATAGGCCTTGACCGCCGCCCACTGGGAATCGAAGCACCATTGCACGAACTGCCAGAACGCGATCTCGTGCGCATGCGTGCGCCTGGCCTCGGCGAGCGCTTGCGGCACGCGCGTGCGCAGTGGCCGCGGCCACAGCCACCAGGGCTGGCCGGCGTGGGCCGCTTCGAGCGCCATGAACAGCGCGTAGTCGGGCAGCCAGTCGGTCTGCGCCGCACACCACGCGTCATGGGCCGAGCGCTCGGCGTCGGTCGCGCGTGCGAAGAAGCCGTCGGCCGCGCGTCGCAGCTGCGCCAGGCGCCACGGCACGACGCGCGGGTAGTCGACCCGCTCGGCATCGAAGCCGCCCTCGGGCAGCACCGGCGCCTCCAGCCAGCCGCGCTGGACCAGCGGCCCGAGCGCCACCATCAACGGGCTGCCGGCGAAGGCCGAGACGCTCTGGTACGGCGAATCGGCCGGCCCGATCGGCGTCATCGGCAACACCTGCCACAGGCGCTGGCCGGCCGCGACGAGCCAGTCGACGAAGTGGTAGGCGTCGGGCCCGAAATCGCCGATGCCGTGCGGGCCCGGCAGCGAGGTGATGTGCAGCAGCACGCCGGCACTGCGTTGGTTCAGGATCATCGTGGCGCGATTGTGCGGCGTGGCCGAGCTAACGCGTCAACCCGCGTCGCAGGCCGTAACTGAGGCTGTCGACCAGGCCGACCAGCAGCAGCATGCCGATCAGCACGGTGGCGGTCTTGCCCATGTGGAACAGGCCCATGTGGAACGCCAGCAGCTGGCCCAGCCCGCCGGCGCCGACGACGCCGAGCACCGCGGCGGCGCGGATGTTGTTCTCCCAGCGGTACAGCGTGTAGCTCAGCAGCTGCGGCAGCACCTGCGGCAAGGTCGCGTAGCAGAACACGCGCAGCGCGCCGACGCCCTGCGCCCGCAACGCCGCGGCCGGCCCGCCCGGGGCGTTCTCGATCGCCTCGGCGAACAGCCGGCCGAGCACGCCGGTGGTGTGCGCTGCGAGCGCCAAGGTGCCGGCGAACGGGCCGAGCCCGGCGGCGATCAGCAGCAGCCCGGCCCAGACCAGCTCGGGCACCGAGCGCAGCGCATTCAGCAGCAGCCGCGTCGGCGTGCGCCCATGGGCCCGGTCGGCGGCGTGCATCCGGCTCGCCGGCAGCGCCAGCAGCACGCCGGCGAGTGCCGCGAGCGCGGTGCCGAGCGCCGACATCGCGAAGGTCTCCCAGGTGGCGGTGACGACCTTGCGCAGGAAGGCTGGTTGCGTGTCGGGCGGGATGAACTCGCCAATGAATCGCGCCATGCTGCGCGCCGCCTCAAGCGACAGGAACTGGGCCCACTGCAGGTCGAGGGTCCAGAAGCTCGCGACCACCAGCACCACTGCGCCGACGCTGACCCAGCAGGCGGTGCAGCGCGCGTCGAACAGCGGCGGCGGCAACCGGTAGGGCGGGTTCGCGGCGTCGCGGCGGGTCATCCGAGCACCTTGCGCAGCCAGGCGCTGGCGTGGTCGGCGAGCGCGACCAGCGCGAAGAACACGATCAGCATCGTCAGCACCTCGCCGCCGTTGAGCATCTTCATCGAGCCGTCGAGCTGCTGCCCGAGGCCGCCGGCGCCGACGAAGCCGAGCACGACCGACGAGCGGATCGCGCATTCCCAGCGGTACACGGTGTACGAGGTCAGCTCGGCGGCGTTCTGCGGCAGCAGCCCGAAGCAGAAGGCCTGCAGCCGGCTCGCGCCGTTGCGCAGCAGCGTCTGCGCGGCGTGGGTGTCGCCGCTCTCGAGGATCTCGCCATAGACCTTGCCGAGCATGCCGCCGTAGGTCAGCGCGATCGCCAGCACGCCGGCGGTCGGGCCGAGGCCGACGACGCGCACGAACACCAGCGCCCAGACCAGCTCGGGCACGCTGCGCAGCAGGATCATCAGCGCCCGCAGCGCCTGGCGCAGCCAGAACGGGCCGCGGGCCATGCGCCCGCTTAGCGCCGACACCGACAGCACGCGCGTCGACAGCAGCGTGAGCGGCAGCGCGAGCAGCAGCGCCAGGCTCATGCCGGCGGTCGCGATCGCGACGGTGCGCCAGGTTTCGCGCGCGACCAGCGCGAGAAAATCGCTGCCGAGCGCCGGCGGCAGAAAGCTGCGCAGAAAACGGGCGCTGACCTCGAGGCTTCGCGCCTCGAACAGGCCTCCCGGCCGGAACTCGGTCGCGACCAGCAGCGGCCACAGCAGCACGAGCGCGGCCGCGCTCCAGAACACGCGGCCGGCCCACGCCGGGTCGCGCGCCGGCGGGGCAATGCGCCGGGCGCCCGCACTCACTGGAGCACCTCCGTGCTTCGCACGCCGGTATGCGCCCGGGGTCCACGAAGTGGGCCCCTTCGTGGCCCTTGGCGGCCCGGCGAGCTCATCGGCAATGCATCGCGACCGGCGCCGCGGCCTCGGGCGGCGCGACGCCGGGCGCGCCGGCATCGAGCTCGTCTTCGTGGCGCGCATAGAGCTGCTCGAGCCGCGCGCGCGTGACCTGCGCGGTCGGCAGGTCGAAGAACAGCTGCCCGTCGCGCAGGCCGACGATGCGCGGGAAATGCGCCAGCGCCGCTTCGACCTGGTGCAAGGTGACGACCAGCGTGATGCCGCGTTCGCGCGCCACGTCGGTCAGCGTCGCCAGGGCCTGGCCGGCGCGCGTCGGGTCGAGCGACGACAGCGGCTCGTCGACCAGCCACAGGTCGGCCGGCGCGAGCAGCGCACGCGCCAGCCCGACACGCTGGCGCTCGCCGCCCGAGAGGCGGTCGACGCGCTCGAACAGCTTGTCGTCGAGGTCGAAGCGGGCGAGCGCGGCATGGGCGGCCGGAATGTCGCTCGGATAGAACAGCGAGCGCAGGCTCGCCAACAGCCCCATTGCGGGCAGGCGGCCGGCCAGCACCGCGGTGACGACGCGCTGGCGCGGCGGCAGCGGCGGCACCTGCGGCGCCAGGAACAGGCGGCCGCGCAGGCGCTGCAGCTGGCGCGTCGTCAGCTGCCAGGGCGCCTGATCGCCGAGCCGGACCACGCCGGCGGCCGGCGGCAGCGCGCAAGCGAGCAGCTGCAGCAAGGTCGTCTTGCCGGCGCCCGACGCGCCGATCACCGCGACCTGCTCGCCCGCGTCGACCTGCAGGTCGAGCGGCCGCAGCGCCGGCGCGGTGCCGGCCCGGGCGGCGGGATGGCGGGCGGCGACGCCCTGCAGCTGCAGCTTCACGCGCCCATCCGCGGATTGGTCAGAGCAGGCCGGCGCTGCGTGCCGCGGCCTCGACGCTCTTGTAGTTCTCGGCCTTGGTCGGCACGAAGCGCGTCGCGCGCTGCAGTTCCAGGACCTCCTTGCCCACCGGGTCGTCGCGGCGCAGTGCCAGCAGAGCCTGCGTCAGCTTCTCGCGCAGCGCCGCAGGCATGTCGGCATGCACGGTCCAGTTGTAGTCGACATACGGTGGCGTGGTGTAGAACACGCTGACCTTGCTGGTGTCGACCCGCTTCTCGGCGACGAACTTGTCCCACACCGAGATGTTCAGGGCGCCGGCCTGCACCTTGCCGCCGGCGACCGCGGCGATCGTCGCGTCGTGCGCGCCGCTGTAGGCGACGCGCCGGAAGTCCTTGTCGGGGTCGATGCCGGCCTGCAGCAGGAAGCTGCGCGGCATCAGGTGGCCCGAGGTCGAGCTCTGCGAGCCGAAGCTCACATCCTTGCCCTTCAGGTCGGCGAGCTGCCGAATGGCCGGATCGGCGGTGATGAACACCGAGCGGAACTGGGTGTCCTCTTCGCGCTGCACGATCGGGATCGCCTTGCCGCCCGAGCGGATCTGCGCCTGCACGAAGGTGAAGCCACCGAACCAGGCGAGGTCGATCTTGCGGTTGACCAGCGTCTCGACCGCCGCGGCGTAGTCGGTGACCGGCGTGAACTCGACCGGCATGCCCAGGCGCGACTCGAGGTACTTGACCAGCGGCGCGGCCTTGCGCGCCAGCTCGGTCGGCGACTCGTCCGGGATCGCGGTGATGCGCAGCACCTGCTGCGCCGGCGCCAGCGCGGCGAACGCGAGCAGCGCGGCGCCGAGCGCGGCCTTCAGCCAATGCAAGGGGGATCGGGTCGAATGGATGGACATGGCGGGACGCTTCGAGTGGGATTGAAGGGAAACGACGGCGCTGGCGCGGCCGAAACTCGGGACTCTAGCGGCAACGGCCGCGCCGACCGCGGCCGTCATGGCCGGCAACTCCGGAAGCCGGCCGGCACGTCGTTGCGGTCGGCCTTGAAGAAATTGCGATAGCGCGGGTGACGCATTCGCGGCTGCGTCATGAACGAGGCGCCGCGCAGCACCCTGCGGTCACCGAACCAGGGCGCCGAATAGTCGCGGTACGGGTGCGGCGCAAAGCCGGGGTACGGGGCAAACGCGCTCGCAGTCCATTCCCAGACATCGCCCCAGGCGAACGCATCGGGGCGCATCAGTGCGGCGCGCTCCCATTCGGCTTCGGTCGGCAGGCGCCGCCCGGCCCAGCAGCACCAGGCCGCGGCCTCGTGGGCCGTCAGGTGGCAGGCCGGCAGCGCCGGGTCGAGCGCTGCCCAACGGCCGTTGCGCCACTGCTGCCACCGCGCCGCTTCGCCGGCGCCACGGCGCAGATAGCGCGGCGCCGTGGCGGGCTCGGCGGCGAGCCAGGCGCGGCCCGCGGCGTCCCACCACTGGGGCTGCGCATAGCCGCCGGCCTCGACGAACGGCAGGTAGTCGGCCCAGCGCAGCACCCGGCTGTCGATCTGCGTCGCCGGCAGCGCGACGCTGTGCGCCGCGAGCTCGTTGTCGAATGCGAAACCGGCCGGCCCGCTGCCCAGACGCCAGGCACCGGGGTCGAACGCGAGCGAGGCGCAGGCCTCGGGCAAGGCCACGGCTCGCCAACGCGGGTCGTCCAACGGCAAGCCCAGCGCCTGCGCCATGTAGAGCGCGGCCTCGTGGTGCATGTCTTCGTGCAGCAGCGCGAGGCGGAAGAAGTACAGGGCCTCGTCCGCGTCGTCGCTGTCGCCCAGCAGCGCCAGGGTGGTGTCGAGCTGGCGCGCGAGGTCGGCGCGGGTGGCGTCGGCGTCTGGCAGCGGCAGCGACCAGCGCGTCGCATGCGGCACCGTGCTCGAGTCGTACAGCGCATCGGCCGTGTCGCGCACGCCACGGCTGCGCGGTGCGGCCGGATCGGCGCGTGCGCCCACCGCGCGCTGCGGGTTGCGCGCAATCCAGAACTCCTGGAACCAGCCGATGTGCCCCAGTTCCCACAGCGGCGGGTTCAGCGTCTCACGTGGCGGCACGCGCAGATGCGGCAGCGCACGCTCGATCGCCGCAAAGCGCGCCAGGGTGTCGCGCCGGCTCGCCTGCAACGCCTCGGCCAGCACCGCCGGGCCGGCGTGGCGTATCGCGACCCCCGTATCCGCGGAGGGCACGTCGTCGATGCGGGGGGCTAAGCTTGGGATGTGCATCGCTCGGACATCGTGATAGTGACGCCAGCACTGGCCGATGCCAACAACGGCAACTGGCAGACGGCGCAACGCTGGTCGACCATGTTGACGGGAGCTTACCGCGTGCACCTGGCGTCGGGCTGGGAGCAGGGGGGCGAAGCCCTGATGATCGCGCTGCACGCGCGCCGCTCGGCCGCCTCGATCGCGGCGTGGCGGGCCACCGGCCGGCCTTGCGTCCTGGTGCTGACCGGCACCGACCTCTACCGCGACATTGCCGGCGACGCCGACGCGCAAGCATCGATTCGCAGCGCCGACCGCCTCGTCGTGCTCAACGAGCTCGGCCTGCGGCAACTGCCGCCGCGGCTGCGCGCCAAGGCCAGCGTGGTGCTGCAGTCGAGCCGTGCCCGGCGGCCGCTCGCGAAGCCGGCCGGGCACCTGCGCGCGCTGATGGTCGGGCACCTGCGCGAGGAGAAGGCGCCGGCCACCTACTTCGAGGCCGCGCGCCTGCTCGCCGACCGCGCCGACATCCTGCTCGACCACATCGGTGCGGCATTGACGCCGGCGTTCGAAGCGCAGGCGCAGGCGCTGATGGCCGACTGCCCGCATTACCACTGGCTCGGCCCGCTGCCGCACGGGACGACGCTGCGCCACATCCAGGCGGCGCACGTGCTCGTCCACACCAGCCGCATCGAAGGCGGCCCGCATGTCGTGATCGAGGCGGTGCGCAGCGGCACACCGGTGCTGGCGTCGCGCATCGACGGCCACGTCGGCCTGCTCGGCCCGGCCTATGGCGGCTATTTCCCGGTCGGCGACGCCGCGGCGCTGGCGACCCTGCTGCGGCGCAGCCGCGACGAGCCCGCTATGCTGGGCGGCTTGCAGGCCGCGTGCGCCGAACGCGGCGCCCTGTTCGATCCGGCGCACGAACGCGAGGCGCTGCGTGCGCTGGTGGGCG
>Ga0207645_10000873_pt1 | contig 25057 bp, 19 predicted proteins | sample KBSM53metaG_FD_184331 | JGI IMG/M metagenome (GOLD analysis project Ga0207645, IMG submission 184331) | Miscanthus rhizosphere microbial communities from Kellogg Biological Station, Michigan, USA - KBS M5-3 metaG (SPAdes) (version 2) | ecosystem: Host-associated > Plants > Roots > Rhizosphere >...
AGATTGGCGACGCACGCATAGCTCAGGTCGTTCATGTGCAGGCCGTCAGCGGAGACGATATCTTCCATTTTATACCGGCCGCTCGACAGCCAGTACCGCATCAGCGCGAAGCGCCGGAAAACCCCCACGTGCATATCTTTGGCCACCGCGTCGATGGAATCGACGATGAGCAGGTGGGTAGGGCGGGCGATAATGCGCGGGGAGAACTGGGGATCCATCAATATGATATCGGTCCGCGCCGATTTAAGACGACTCACCCCCTCGCGGATGGTCGCAGTATATGAAGCAACATCGTCGCTCCTCAGCGCCTGATTACTGCCTGTCTGCCAGATCACGAGCTGCGGATGATAAGGCAACACGTCGCGCTCGAAGCGCGCGAGCATCTGGAAAGCCATTTCGCCGCCAATGCCCTGATTGATCACATTCAGCGGCAGCTGTGGGAACCCGCGATGGAGCTCTTCGCCGAGCAGTGCGGGATACGTGTGAGCCGAATCCGACGCCCCGATTCCTTTTGTCGAGGAAGAGCCAATTGCGACGATGACCAGTGGCTGACCCGAACGAATCGCTCGGGTAGTATTTGGTAGATGCACTGGCAACCGTGTAATCTCCGGAGGTGCCGCGCATTCTGGCATTCTGCGCGACCCGGCGGCCGCCGCGCTTACGACCAGCGATACGAGCATCGCGGCGGCGATTACCGGCCATCGAATCGTTCTCATCGGGCACTTCCCGCCTTGACTGGCGGAGAATTCGCGCCTGGGCTTCCGCGCATTACGAAATCGGCCATGGCCCGCCCGATGCAGTCATAAAGCTTCGCTGCCACACGCCGGCGTTGATCACTATCGCTGACTCTCAGATCCAAGAACCCACTCTCCGCCCAATGACGCATCATACCATGGCGACGGAAGAGTGGCACGTCGCTGGCGTCAGCGAGTTGGCTCATCGCCGCAAGATAGGGCTCGAAGTGTATGACGGCCTCGCTATCGCGCGAAAACTGCATATTCATGAGCACCGTCTCAATCCCCGCGGTTCTGAGCTCGTCTATTCCAGCCCGCAGCGTTTCCCTAAACTCATCAATATCCATTCCGCGAACCGCTTCCATGGTGCCGGTCTCCCAAATGACGAGGTTGGGTTTCATGGGAATGACCTCGCCATCCAGGCGTTCCGCCGCCCGCTTGGCCGTCTGACGGGCCACCGCGAGATTGACGACCTTGATGTGCGCCGAGGGGAATCTCTCGGCGACAGCTGCGGCGAAACGCGCGGGCCAGGCGAGGTCGGGCTTACCTGCGGCAATGCCCAAGGTCGAGGCGCCGCCGAGCACGACGATGACGAGCTCTTGACCGTGGACGATGGCCTTGGGGGTTTTCGTCAGTTGCGGCTCAGAGACATAGAAGCGCTCGGGCACCGAGCACTCCCGCTCCTGGGCGAAAATCGGCGTCGGCGCGCAGAGAAGCCCAATATTTCCAGCGGCGATCACAATAATAGTTCGGCTCATCGAACGAAGCGTCATCCTCGCGCCCCTCCGTCCGGTATCGGCGCTCGGACCGCCGTACTGCCGGGTGTACGCTGTGCGGCGGCGAACCACTCCATCAGAGCCGCCACGCTGATCATGATTCCAATGCCGGCCGCGGACACAACGATCTGCATCAACGTACCGCCGAAAAATTCATTGAGGACCAAGTGCCCTAGCACCGAGAGCAGGATCGCGAGGCAAAAAATATGCAGGGAGTTGCGCCCGCAAATTACGAAGGGCTCCGCACCGCGTGTCGCCAAAAACCGCGCCTGTGGATGAACCAGGCGCGAGACGAGGAGCGCAAGCGCAAGCACATTGGCGAAACGCAAAAAGCCAAGATCCCCTTTGCTTAACAACGGCCACAAGAATTCCATGCTGACCGGAACCGGCAACGGATCGTAGAGGTCGTGCAAGGTCCAACTAAACCGGATCACAAATCCGGCAAGCGCGGCGGCTGCCGCGAAATAGAAGAGCCAACGCTGTTTAAGCGATGGGACTCCGCCGTGATTACCGCGCCAGCCCAGCCATCCGCCCAGGAAGAACAGGCATTGCCAGGCAAAGGGATTGAAAAACCATACATGGTCGGGGCCTGGATACGCCGATAAAGCTATCCTTTTGTCGAACTGGACTGCCAGCCAGAGCGCTACTGACGCAAAAATCACAACCCAGGGCCAGGACTTAAATCCGCTCAGCACGAAAGGCAACATTGCGAGTAGGACGATATAAAGCGGCAGGATATCCATGAAAGCCGGCTGGAACTGCAGTATGAGCGCTTTCACTACCGCCAGTCCCGGCTCGTTAAGAAAGTTGGCGGCGCCGAACTCCTCAGCGTAGACCGGGTTATTCAGAGCACCGGCTGTAAACCCGACGGTCGCCATGAACATCATGAAGAGAAAAACATGGGCGACATAGAGCTGCCAAACCCGGTGATAGATGCGAACCCCGCTGAGCAGAAAACCCTGGCGCTCCATGGCGCGACCATAAACCATCCCGGCCGTATAACCGGAGATGAAGATGAACACCTCGGCGGCATCGGCGAACATCACCGATTGGATCGTAAATCGCGCCAGGATGTTGTCGGGCATGTGGTCGATGAACATGCAGAAGAGAGCCAGGCCACGGAAAAAATCGAGCCGGAGGTCACGCTGCGCGACGGACTGACCGCTGGGCATAGTTGTAGTGATCTCTTCCGAGTTAGTTTTGTCGACCGCCACCAACGGGACAGCCGGTTTGTCGCGGCGCTCGATTCTAGCGGCGTCGTCTTGGCGAGCACGAAGCATCGTTAACCTGTCCTGTAATCGACCAATCGTCAGTTTTCATAAGATATCTTCGGTCCGGTTTCAAACCCGGGCTTGGACGATAGCGAGCTCCCCCAGCTGTGGCACGGGTAACCTCACGGCGGAGCCGGGATTCCAGCTTTGCGATACGTTTCCTTCAGTCTACGTAAATCGTCTGGACGGTCGGTCAGATCGTAAATAAAAATAGAGTAGCCGATTTTTGCGATCGGGGCACGCGCCCATAGCCAGCGAAACAGCGGGTCATCGGGACTGGAAACATCCTGGAGGTTGTAAACGCTGATGGCCAAGATGTCCCGCCGGCGCGCTTGCCGGGAAATTTTTTCTCGCGGCGGCGGCCATTCCCATAGCCAACTGCCTGGCGCGTGTTGATAACGAATGCCGTAATATGAGGGCGACGCCGAGCCGAAATAGGACAAATAAATGACTTCGAGATTTTCCTTCACTATGTATGCCTTCAGGCCCGTCAAATCCTGACCCCAATCCAGGTTGGAATCGCTCAAGTAGCGGTAACCATTTTCCGGGCCGCCGACGAACTCATTGAAATAAGCGAGCTGGTGGGGCGCGATGCGAAGCACCGATCCTGCGGTGAAAAGAAGCGCAGCACCGATGGCGACGATGGACAACCCACGACGGGTGGCATTGAGCGTAGCGAGACGCGAGGCGAGGAGGAACAAAAAGGGGTAAACAGGGAGAATATGTCGAAGGCCGATGTTAATTTTCGCGCGGGTGGTGAGAAGAAATATCAGCAGCGGCGGCAATAAGAGAAAAAAGCTTTCGCGGCGGCTCAAAGGTTTGCCGGCGCGGTAAAGAGCGAGGCTTGCAATGATCAACAGCAAAGTGCCGACGGGTGTTTTGATGAGAAAGGCAACGATGAAATAGTTCCACCAGCCTGCGCGAGAATAGGCGCCGAGAAAAAAGCTCGGCCGGCCATCTTTGCTTAAACTCCAGAGGAGCTCCAAACCCGAGATCCACGTTTTAAATCCAGTCAAGAGATATCCTAGCGGTATGGTCAAGATTGCGACAGCAACGATGAGGGCGAACAGCAGAGCCGCTGCCAGGACATTTCCTCGCGTGCTCATTATGTTTGCGCCCCCTGGCAACAGAGGGGCATCCTCATCGCTGACAATACATGCCGTTAGGATGCAGAAAATTATCGGCAGGAGGATCAGCGCCGAAAATTTCGTGAGCAAGGCCAGGCCGAATGCGAGCCCGGTCGCCAATAACAGCGGCCATGAAGGCCGGCTGACGTACTCCCAGAGAAGATAGACCGTAAGAAGAATGAAAAGCGTTACGCCGATATCCGTAGTCACAAGCCCGGAATGGGCGACGAAATTGGGCTCCAACGAGCCCAATGCGACCGCCAGTGAAGCTGACCAACCGCCCCACAGGCGGTAGGCCCAGCATCCCATAAGCGCGATCAAGGAAACGCCGAGAAAGAGGTTCGCCAAACGACTTGCAAAGAGGATTTGATCGGCCGGAAGCCCCGACTTGTACAGCCATTCATAGCCAATGCCGAAAGCATCCTTTTCGAGCCAGAGTTGCGCGTCAGGATTGAAAGGCAAACGAAAAAAAAGCAAGAGCGGCAGCGCTTGAAATGCTTTAAGCAGCGGTGGGTGTTCTGAGTCGAGGCGAAAATCACCAGTGACGAGATAGGAGTAACCCGCTACTAAATGGGCCGCCTCGTCCACGGTCTGCGAGTTAGCGCGAATAAAAAACCAACCCTGAACAAAAAAGAGCAACAGAAAACTCGCAATGAGCAGGTGAGTAATGTTTGGCGTACCGCGGCTTAACCGCGTCGCGTCGCGAATGTCAGAATTAAATTTGCTCAATAGCAGCTTCCGACGATCAAGATCGCGCTAACGGTACTCGATCACGGCGAGGTAGTCGGTGGAGGCGACAATCCTCAAATTTGCCTTCGAGTGGTTCATCAAGAACTCACCGGCTTGGGATTTGAACGTCAAACAAAGGAAAGCTTCACGCCTGGCGATCAGTCGCTCCAGCCCTTGCTGATCGATGCTCTCCACGCGATCCGCGAGATAAAAGCGCGGCGCGGGGTCCGCTACATCAAACGTGTAAAGTAGCGGCACCCGGTTCACGAAAACCGACGTGTTTCGCAGAGAGCGAACTTCGGGGCTAAAGACGAGAATATTGTACGGGTCAACGAAAGGGCCGCGCCCGTCGACGATACCGGGTACTGCGAGCAGAGTCCCTAATAACAGTGCGATGGCGCTTGTTCTGGTGTTGCGAAGAACGCTCGTTAGACTCAGCGCCGCCGCCAAGGCCGCACCAGGATAAACCGGTGTAAGATACCAGCCGATTTTAGTTCGTTGCAGACTGACGATCAGGAATGCTCCGAGAGCAAGAGTTATCACTGCCGCCAGCCGAGAGTTACGTTGTCGAATCGCCATGACGCAGGCTATAGCGATTCCGGCCGCGTGAACGAGAGCGAGCCATCCGGTGTTATGCAGGTAAAGATCAAAATAATAGGAGAAGCCTCCTTCGTGTCCTTCTATCGGCTCTGCAAAGCGATGAACGATATGGAAGAAAAAATAGGGGTCCAGAAACGACCGGCCATAGCCCAGTGCCGCCCAAATATGCCAGGGCAGCGCGATGACAATAGCTGAAGCGGCCGCCCAGAGCATTTCCTTGGACCAGAAGGAGCGGAAGCCGCGCGATGAAAGCGCAATCGCCATGAGGCCGGGAACGAAGAGGAAAGCAGCCACCGATTTCGTCAGGATCGCGAGCCCGAACGATATGCCGGCCAAAATCGCCGGCCATCTTTGTTTATCTGCGTAAAGGAGAAGTACAAAGGACAGCATTCCGAATACCGTGAGCGGCACATCCATCATCGCGAGGCGGCTATAGGCAACGAATTGCGGGACGCCGAGGAGAAAGATAGCGGCCGCAACGCCAGCGACGCGGCCGGATAAGCGACGCGCGGCAAAATACTGTAGCGCGATCGCGCCGATGCCGAAAAACGCGCTTGGGAGTCGAAGCGCGAACTCCGTCATTCCGAAAAATGACGAACTCGCGGCCATCAGCCAAAATAAAAACGGCGGCTTCTCAAACCACGGCTGGCCTGCATAATACAAGGTAAGTCCGGGACGGGATAAGAGATTGCGGGCTATGACGCCGTAGATCGCCTCATCCCAATTGGCAAGGCTTTCTCGACCGAGGCCGGGGAGGAGGATGCTCGCCGCAACAGTCGCAAGGGCTAACCCCAGGGCGAGATCAAGCTTATCTAACGAGCTAAATGAAGCGCGACAGTGATCAAGTGAATCATCGACTGATTTTCGTTCTCCACTAACGGGTGCCGGAGCTTTGTTCATTCATCTTCTCAAACAACGTGATCAGCACTTCGATTTCAACGCTATTTTTGCTGCCGGCGAAAGTCTCTTCGGAATTGATCTGGTAGCCTATGTTGCGGAAAAGATCGCGATAGGTACGGATCAAAAACGGAAGCAGAAGATAATCCTGTGGTCCACCGTAGGAATTGGCCATAAGAAGCTGCCCGCCGGCGCGTGTGGCGGTGAAGAGCTCGAAGGCGAGCCAGGCAACATCAAAAAAAGGGTAGAGCCACCCGAGAAAATAAATCGTCTCGCTCAAGATGATCAGGTCCCACGGCCCTTCCGTCTTGGGATCATAATCCATAATGTTGGCGGTGCGAAATTCGACGTGCCTCAAAGTGTCTTTTGCTGTTTGCGCCTTGGCAATGGCATCGGCTGAAATGTCGAGAGCAAGCACCTGATCCGCTAGCGGAGCGAAGCGGCGCGTGAAGTTGCCAGCACCGCAGCCAATTTCCAGCACTCGTTGATATCGACGCGCCTCGAGCATTTTCAGTAGGTGTGCGAATCGTTCATCCTCGAAAGCCGAGGTTTCAAATTCCCAGGGATCGCCCCGCATCCATAATTCGTCGAAAAACGCTCGGGCCTTCGAAGAGATTTGTTCGCGATCGATCATAATGACTCCGATGCGCCAGCCGGATAGCGCCACGAGATCATCGCAGCGTGCCGTTGGGCGCCGTGTGGAGAAACTGCCAGTCCTGAAACGAACGCAAGGTAATGCCGAGTTCCGCAATTACGGCTTTCACTCGCGGGTCACACAGGACCTTTAATTCTTCAAAGCGCTCCAGCCGGTACATCGTATTGACGTCGTCGACGTAACCGGGATGACAGGTGAGCACGGTCCAGCCGTTCGGAACGTGAACGGTCAAGATCTCAATCAACCACTCGAGGCTGATGTAACTCGGGAAAGGCAGTCCTTCAGCCGTTTGACCGTAGAATTTCGTGAAGTAATTGAGCTCAGAGCTGAAGTTGCGCAGGGGAATGCCGAAGCTTTGACAAACCTCGAGGGCGACGGAGCGAACCGGTTCGCGCATATGGACATGCTGGTGGGAATTGATGTGATCCGGAAGCTTGCCCAGCAAGGCATGAAAAGTCTCGAGCTGGCGAGAAATTTCGGACTGGATGGCGTCGCGATCATCGAGGGCAATGACCGTATATAGTTGTACCCAACCCGTGTCGCGATAGACCCATTCTCCGAGATCGAGATGAAGGCCGACGCTGAGCGTTGGATGTTCTCTCGCATAGGCAGCGGCTTCTCCCGCCGCTGACCATCGCGTCATCAAGCTTGCGCTGGTGACGATCCCATGCTCATGGGCTTCGATGATGCCGCGATTGATCCCAGGGCTCTGACCGAAATCATCCGCGTTGACGATGAGATACTTCTCGCCGTTCATCCTGACGATCGGCGCATTTATGCGCGGGTCGGTTCCGTCGACTGGATAAAGAATTTTTCTCTCCGCGAGCATTTGCGTGCCCGCAATCAACTAAACCCGCACTCTGCGCTCATTCCTGCACCTTCCTCGCATCACGATCCGGCTCTAGTCAAGAGTTATGCAACGCCAGCCGTGCGGCCGGGCAAACGTGTTGTTCGCCGTTCCCTCGCTCCAAAACATCTCCTGCCCACGATAGTGGGAAATCACGACAATGTTCATCTTCAGTTCCATGCCCTTCTTGAAGCTCGCAAGATTGAATAGCCGGGGCGGAAAGCACGCCTCACAGGAGATGCGCGGCGACTCGGCTTTCAGGTGCTGCACTGTCGCGCCACGTAGTGGTCGAACTGCACCATCCGACGAGTACGTGTACAGTCGTGGAGCCAAGATCAGGCTTCCTCTCGCGTTGGTCGAATCGCCAGGCGAGAAGGCCGCTTCCTGAGGGATAAAGTGGACAACATAGTGGTGCTGTGCTCGTTCGCGGATCAACACCAGCAGATGAATCTGATAAGTTTCGGAGAGCGGGAACTCGCCATCATAGGCCAAATCTTCGGGATTGACGTAATCCATCCCAATGGTGGCCAGGTAGAGTCCCTGAACATTCCATGTGAGATAAAGGTCGGCAAAGGGTACATGGGGCGGCGCCGCGGAAAATTCGCGCAGAAGCGTTTTGTCTTTGTTCCAATCGGCGAGCGAGCCATCGTTCATGTCAAGATGACAAGACTCAGGAATAGCGCCGCGACATCCCTGTCGCTGCGAGCTGAGGGGCTTGGCGTGCGCGTGTACCTGACGCAGTGTCGAGTTCGTGCGCGCAAACGAGGCGATTAATTCCTCGTACGGCTGATCGTAAATGTCCACTAGCCCCATGTTGTAGTCCTCGCCATCGGAGCGCCCGCCCTGAGGCTCGTCGTAATATTGAAACCAGTGGGTGCCGACAATATGCGGGAAGCGAGCGAAATTCTGCAGCGCCTGCTGAACCACCTTCGCCCGCTTTGTCTGCGTGGCGACTTTCAGCAGGTGTCCCGTATTTTTGTTGCCGCTGCGATTTTCCATGGCGGCACAGAAAAATTCGGAAATTAAGACAGGCTTGCCGGTCAGGGCGGCGAGCCCTTCGAAAAAATAGCGAGCGAGCCAGCTATCCGGCCCGTCCAAATCGTAGTTCACCGCAATCACGTCGACATAAGGAGCCATGGCGCGCACGGCGTCCTGGGAATAGTAAATCGGCAACCGGTCGCTGAAGATCAAAGCTTGCGGATCCGCAGCGCGTAAACCGTCGTGCATCAGCTGGTAATATCTTTCCGCGCATAAAAAGGTGAAGCGATTGACCAGGTGAATTCCCGCGCCACCGGGGCGAAGCCTGAGCGCAACACCGGCGTCGCGCAGAGAGTCAAATCCGCTCGCCGCAGGCACTGGCACCCAATCCTTCAACAGCGTCGGCCAGTCGCCGTGATAACGATCGTGAAGAAGCTGCCACAGCAAGCGCTTGGTATGATTCTCCCAGCCTTTGGAAAGATAGAATTCAAAGAGCGATGTATTCCACCATCCCACCTCGTTGTCGGGAAAATAACCGATACGGAGGCCGCTCTGGCGATGGGGAGCGGTCAGGCGTTCCGCGCATTCCCGCACGCGCGCCGGCAATGCGGGATCGAATGCGTCGAACCAAAGCGCTTCGCTCCAACGTCCGAGATCTAAGTTGGCGACATAAGGCAGGCCGATTTGCTCGACGGCAAAATTCCACGCGCCTAGATGATTGAAGCCCCACCTGCCCAGGCGATCACGGACGGTTTCCGCCCATTGATCAACCGAGCCGTAAAGATTCCACAGGTAGTAAGCAGGCCGCCCCTCGACCTCTTCGGCAGGAGATCCGGCATCCACACCGTTCACCCCGGAGCCATAAAACTTGTCGCCCTTCGGATCCAGTAACCAGTGGACGCCGTTCTCCACTGTCACTCGCCAGGCATGCGACCGCTGAGTGAGAGGAAGAGTATGCGTATCGGCATTCTGAGGATTGATAATCATTGTAAAAAAAATGGTGATTCCTATCGTAATGTGGCGATCAGCGTAACTGTAAAGTTCATGCCAGGCCGACGTCTCGGAGAAGACGGGCGGCGACTTTGCCGGCTTCGAAATATTCTTCGGCAATCGCGCGCGCGGCCAGACAATGCCTACTGTAATCCCCGTTGATCTCTTCGATCGCCGCGACTGCTTCATCGAGAGTGCTAAATGAAAATAGGCCTTGCCCGGTGGGCAAGACGTTGCCGAAACCGGTATCCTGCGCGACCACTGGTTTGCCGCAGGCTAAATAGCAGGCGTCCCGTTCGCTGAACCAGCCGCTCCGAAGGCGCACGTTCATGTCCTTGGCAACCGTGAATTCGGCTCGGGAGCTACGGAAATAAGCAGGATATGCACCGAAGATGTCGAGGGACATGCGAAATGGCGGAACGAGCTTCCAGCCATGGGCGTGAAGCTTTTCGCGGTCCGTCGGGTCAGTGGGAAACATAGCAAGCTCAAAAGGCTGCGGGGTTCGCTGTGGCAGTGAGAGAAATTTCTCCCATTCGTAGTGCTTGCTCCAGTGGAAGATTTCGCGGCCGTAAGCGACGTCGTTTCCCGTCTGGCGGTAGTTGCCGATGGTCGTGAAAAAGCGCGCTTCGGATTCGTACGCCATGGGCCAGAGGTCCAGGTCGACGGGCTGTCGTGTTTTGCCATAGAGCCGGCCATCGATTGGCACGCGGCAGTCGGCGGCGCCAAAATTTTCCCCGTAGGTGACGATCGCATGGTGATTGCCGAGCGCTGTGGCAGTATGTTGATCGCCGTTGGCGAGTTGCAGCTCGGCAATCACCGGGTCGCATTCGACGTAAACACGCAGTGGCGCGGCTAAATGTTCCGCGCGTAAATCGGTGGCGCCCACGACATTCAGTAGCGCGTCACATGTTCGATAGAGCTCATCGAGCTGTGCGCTGGTGATGCCGTAGCATTCTCCGTTTCGATAGGCGGGGCGAAAACCCCAGGAATCCGGCAAGCCGATCCGCTCCATGCAAGTGGCAATGTGCCGCACCGCATACGAGCAGTCGTCGGTGATGCTGTCGCGTTCTGGATCGTAGGGCCAGACGGTGTCGTCCTCGACGTACCAAATCTCATGACCGAGCTTGCGAAGACCGAGAAGCCAGTTCAGATAGAGCCAGGTTTGGCCGCCAAAAGGACAGCGCCCCATCATTCCCAAGACCACCAATCGGAGTTTGTGTCGCATCGTTACGGCAAAGAAGGCTACGCGAGCGCACGCACTTTCTCGGCTTGGACGCTGAATTGTGCGCGATAGAGCCTGACGAAGTCGCCCTGGCTGCGCATGAGCGTGTCGAAGGTACCGCGCTCGCTGATTCTCCCGTTGCGCAGTACGACGATCAAATCCGCCTGACGGACGGTGGAGAGCCGATGCGCAATGATAAAGGTTGTGCGGCCGCTCGTGAGCTCGCGCAGGCCCTCCATGATGAGCGCTTCGGTTTCGGCATCCACTGAAGAAGTGGGCTCATCGAGAATGAGAATCGGAGCGTCGAACAGGATGGCGCGCGCGATGGTCAGCCGCTGTTTTTCTCCTTCCGACAATGTCGCTCCTTGCTCGCCGACGACGGTTTCGTAGCCATTTGGAAAATTCATGATCGCGTCGTGAACGCGCGCGAGACGAGCGGCATTAACGACCTCGTCTTCGGTTGCTGCGGGGCGTCCGTAAGTCAAGTTCTCACGGATGGTGAGCGGGAATACCAGCGGCGGCTGAAGCACCATCCCGATCTGCCGGCGCAATGACTTAAGATCGAACTCGCGCACGTCAACCCCATCGATGGTTACAGAGCCGCTGGCGGGATCGTAAAAACGCGGCAGCAGGCTCAGCAAGGTCGATTTGCCGGCCCCGGTGTGGCCAACGATCGCGATTTTTTGGCCAGGGTGAACGTGCAGGTCAATCTGTTTCAAGACCGGCTGATCAGGGAGATAATTAAAAGAAACACGGCTCCAGGCGATCTCGCCCTTCGCTCCAGCGGCAGGAAAATTTTTCGCGCCCGACGTTAAATCGTTTTTTTCCTCCATAACCTCGAAAACGCGCTGCAGGCTCACCTTGGCTCCCTGAATGGAACCATAGGCCTGGCTAATCGAATCGATAGCTCCGTAGAGAGAAGTTAGATAAGCCGTAAAGACAACGAGTCCGCCGACGGTGAGCGCGCCGGCCAAAACGTGGCGAGCGCCGACCCAAATCACCAGAGCGGTGCCCAGCGCAATGATCACACCGACGGTGCCGGCGTAGAAGTTTTCCAATAGATAAAACTGCAGGTCCGCTTTCAAGCTCTTTTGACTCTGGGCCATGAAACGGCGATGTTCGTCTTCCTCTTTGGTAAACGCCTGAATCACGCGGATCGCTGGAATCGCCCATTGCACCAATGAAAAGACACTGCTCTTCTGCTCATGCATGTGGCTCGCGGATCGGATGAGCCAGCCGCGCAGAGGCGAGATCGTGACCAGCAAAGCGAGCACTGGACACACCACGAGCGCAAGAACAGTGAGAAGCGGATCCATGCGCATCATCACCAGGAACATGCCGGCAAACAGCGTAAGGGAGCACAGGACGGGAAAAAGGCCATTCATCGTGAGGGCCTGGATCGCATAGGTGTCGGATGTCAATCGATAGATCAGATCGCCGACGCGGCTGCGGTGATGAAAGGCAAGTGAAAGACGCTGAATGTGGCTGTAGAAGTCCCGACGCAAATCGTTCACCATCGCGTGGCCGATCCGGATCGTGGTGTAATCATTCAGCAGACGCAGAGCACCGAAGAGGAGGTAAACAAGCACCAAACCAATGCACGAGAACAGGAGCAAAGTCTCGGGAGACCAGTTCGGAGCGAACTTCCACGGTAGCGGATTATTCGCCAACACGTGATCGATGATGATCTTGAGCGGCCAGGGCTTGAGCAACTCGAGCGCGCTGATAAAAAGAACCTGGGTCAAGGCCCAGGCAAAAACGCGCCAGTAAGGGCGAAGATACGAGCGAACACTGCGTTTCATTAGCAGGATCGGCTCATGGGAGTTGGTCGGATGATGTCTGCACCGGGACGAATTCGAGCTTGTTCGCCAACGACTCCATGACATGGTAAAGCAGGCGACCCAGCCGAAATTTTTGATAGAGAATCGCACCGGCGTGAACGATGCCGATCGACCCTGCCGCCAAGGCCAGCTGGGTCATGTCTAGCGACGCCGCGATCGCCGTAGCGCCAGCGTAAACGGCCAGACAGGTCGCGGAAACTCTGGACATCCGGAGCGCGCAGCGTACTCTCAACAGGCGCTTTGGCCCGCCATGATTTTCGACGGCGGTTTTGATCTGGGCTTTGGCCCATGGCCCCTGGCAAATTTCCAAGTCCCATTGGCTCCATCCCTGATCCATTGCAATGAGATATTTGCGCGGCAGCAGAAACTCCATGACGGCATGCAGAAGACGTTCCTTTTCCTGTCCACGCTCATTCCAGTAAGAGAGATAGAAGGCGCGTTCGTGCCACAAAATGCGCAGCGCTTGCCGCGAGCCGTTAAATTCGAATGGCTTCACCTCACGAAAGCGGCGGAGACGCCAGCGATAACGCTCCAACGTACGAATCAGCGGTCCGATATAAATCAACAACGCGATGAGAAGCGTCGCACGCCATCCCTGGAAAGGCGGCATCACTCGAGCATGCAGCGCGCTTGTGACGCAACGGCTCAGTGTCAGCCCGAACGGCGCCAGCCCGAGCCAGAACCAGTCGCCCAATACCAGCGCACAGCTCAGGAGCGAGAGCGAAAGCAAATTCCATTCAAGCGTCATCGGCAGGCACGCGAGCACGGAAGGCGGAGGCTGATACAAAGTCTGAAAAAGACCGCGCCCGAAAACGCCGGAATAAATGCGTTGCTGACGGCTCGCCAGGAAAGACGACAAATCACCGTAGATTCTGCCGAACCAACGCGATTGACCGAGTACGTTAAACCGACTGGGATGTTTGAAGAACAGCAGGGTCTCCGCCTTGCCATAACCCCGCTGCTGCTTCAGATAATCGCGCACCGTGTTGCGGCGAAAGTGCCAGACCACCGCAGCTGGACAGAAACCGATCTTGTAACCTTTATTCTGCAGACGCCAGCAGAGATCCACGTCGTCCCCGGCGGCACGGAAAATCGGATCGAATCCAGAGATCGCTTTGAGAGCTTCATGGCGAAATGCCATGTTGCAACCGGGAATGTGCTCCGCGACTTCGTCATCCAGCAACACATGGGCTGGCGCGCCGGGTGAAACCGCCACGCAAGACGCCACGAACGAATCGTCCGGCGGCGTTAAATTCGGTCCGCCCACGGCGGCAAAGTCGGATGACTGAAATCGCGCCACCAAGTGGATCAGCCAATCCGCATCAGCCATGCAGTCGGCATCGGTAAAGGCGATGATCTCGCCGGCGGCTGCTCTGATTCCGACATTGCGGGCTTCGCTGAGGCCCTTATTCTCTTGATTGATGAGCCGAATGTACGAATAACCTTCAGCGATGTGCCGGGTGCCGTCGGTCGAGCCATCGTTCACAACCACAACTTCGTAGTTTGGGTAGTTGAGTTTTTTCAGCGACGCGAGACAGGCGTCGACGGTTCGCTCACCATTGTAAACGCAGACAATGACCGAGACTTTAGGATATTTGGCAAGCGGCGGCGGCAACACTCCGCTATAGTATTGTTGAACTGCCGCGAAGGCAGGTTTTTTCTGTCGGTGACGATCGATCAATCCAAAGGCCCAATCCTCCACCTGAAATCCCTCTGGGCCGGAGTAAGCGTGCCAATCGTCAGTCCAGGAAAAAACCACTGTTCCCGCGACGCCCGATTCAAAGCTGGCGCGCAATTGCCAGGACAGAGCTTCGGCCTGAAACTGGCGGCCCTGTCCCACCGAATCGATGCCGATTTCCGTCAAGACCAGCGGCCGGTCGCCGGCAAGATTATGGAGATGAGACAAATAACGGCGAAAATCTTCTTCGCGATGAAGATAAACGTTGAACGCCACGAAATCCAAGAAATCGGTTTCGAGATATTCAGTCGATGGAAAATTGGCATAGCTGACCAGCGTGCCAGGATCACCGCTCTTCGCAGTATCCACCAGAGTAGCGAGAAACTTGCGTATCTTGCCGGCCCCATACCAGCGCACGATTTCTGGAGGAATCTCATTGCCAACGAGATAAGCAAAAACCGCCGGATGGGAGCTGCACTCAGCGACACCACGAGCGATGGTTGCGCGAATCTCCGACCGAGTCCGCTTGGAATCGAGAAAGGAAATGTGCTGCGGCCACGGAATACCGACGATGACACGCAGACCGTGTGCGGCTGCTTTGTCGAGAAGCGATTTGGGCGGAACGGTAAAAGTACGAAAGCAATTGACTCCAAGCTCTGACATGAGCGCGAAGTCTAAATCGACTTTCGCACGTTCCGGAAAAGGCACGCCGTCCGCCCTCGGGGCAAACGGACCGTACGTCACCCCTTTCAGAAAAAACTTTTGATCTTTATGAAAAAAAAATCGTCCGCGCTGATCGATCTTCTCCAGGGTGAAAGTTTTACTCGAGCGTTGGAGTTCGATCAGCGGCAATCTTGGAACGCTTATGTCGCGCGTACCATGGAGCTCGAGCAGCGAGGGCATGGACATGTGTAGGGTGAATCGCTCCTTCTCTGTGCAGGTCTAAGCCGAAATGATTTCAAAAACGGATGCTGAACCTAAGAATATACGGCAACAATGATGCCACCAACCACTAAAACAGTTTCGGTTGATTTTACGGACGCTTGCTACATCCGTGGCAGTAATCAAGTGCAGGGTTTAGCATTCACGAATTTTGAAACTCCGACACTAGTATTAGACGTGTCTCGAGCGATTCAATTCGAAATTTTCTCGCCCGATGCATCGATTGCGATTCCGCGAATCCGGAAAGGCGGCTTTGCGCATCTACTGCAGTTGCGTTTTATTGGCAATATTCGAGTTCTATACCGATTAGCTGACAATGACGTGAGTTTTACAAAAACAGTTGTCATCGAGTCCGGGGCGATTCTTACCATCTGTATGGCATACCTGGCAGAATGCCAGGTATGCTCCCTCGATGGCTCGGGATCTAACCATATTGCTGCGACAAAACAAGATCAGCACGAAGCAAAGCAGTCGCGGGGGCTCTGTCTTCGTCGAAATCGGCGGCCAAGTCGCGCGGAGATTCCAGAGTACAGCTCCGCGCGATTGTAGCTAAAAGCCTGCATACTTCGGTCTCAATGGAGCGGAAATTCACGACTTCACCTGCGTAGGCGATCTGATAACTACCCAACCGCCTAAAGAACAGGCGCGGTGGCACACGGTTTGTTCCTATGCCAAGGTTGCTTGAGTCGTGGTCACATTCAAGCGCCGGTTTCGAGGCGTCCCTTGAAGCCCGAGTGGGCAGAGTCGATGAGTAAGAGAATGAAGTTTACTGCTGTCCTGGCCGTCGTTCTGGCGTCGAATCTTGTGTGCGCGTTTGCCGGCGATGCGAGCGAATCCACAAAGCAGTCCGCACGTGTCGTTGCGCGTTCCGCTGCGCCGGCGGCGCCAAAGAAATTGCAAGCTACGCGGCGCATGCTGATCGAGCGAATGAAAGCGTCTCGAGAATATCTGCGCGAGTCGCTACCGCACTACGAGCAAAGACTGGCGATGCAGACGGCCGAGGTTGAGAATAATCGCAAGCTATACGAACAGAATCTGATTTCGCAGCGCGAATTTGAAAATAGCCAGCAAGCAATGACCAACGCGCAATTAGAGGCTGAGCGCATCCGCCACTGGATCGCCGAGGATGACGCCGCGTTGTCACTCGCTGAGAAGAACGCCCGAGCGGAGATCGGAGCGCTGCGCAGATTAGCGCCGAATGGTTACGAAGAAACTCCGAGTATTATTCGTTACCACGGAGTGACGCCGTGGTCGCCGGCTCTGATCGCCAAAGTGGCGAAATTTTTTCAAGCGCGCTTCAAGAAGGAACTGCCGGTGAGCGCCGCCGGCCAGTCGTCAACCCATGATCGTTTAGGCTATGACCATCGTGAAGCCATTGACGTGGCCGTATCACCTGGGAGCCGTGAGGGCCGAGGCTTGATCGCATATTTGCGCCAAGCGCATATTCCGTTTCTTGCTTTTCGCGGTAAGGTGGCGGGCGTATCGACTGGCCCGCATATTCATATCGGCATGCCGTCGCCGCGACTTCATTTGATCGAAGCCAACCAGCACGCCGTTGAAGAAGACGTCGAGTCAGTGCCAACCGGCCAAGGCGGTTAAACGTCTCACTCCGCCGCCAAGATTCCAGCGCCATTTTCCGAGATGGACGCCCTGTGCGACGCAAGGCAAGGCCGCGGCGTTCTAGAATCGAAGTTGCACGACCCTCTACCAGCCGTTAAACTTAGACAATCTCCGAGTCAAAGCTGAAGATGAAATCCAGGCGATCTCAGACGGGAGTACTCGATGCGTAAGTGGCTGATTGCCAGCTCAATATTACTCGTATTGATCGTTGTGGCATTTATTGCACTGCTCAATGTCAATGCGCTCATCGCTCGCAATAAGGGTTACTTGATCGAGCAAGCGGAAGGCGCATTGGGCCGCAAGATTTCAGTGGACCAAGTGCAAGCCACAATCTTTAGCGGCATCGGCGCCCGCCTCACGAATTTCGCCATGGCGGATGATCCTACCTACGCGAGCGGCGATTTTGTCCGGGCCAAGGATCTTCAGATCATCGTGAAGTTTTGGCCGTTGTTGAGGAAAAGCGTGCAGGTGAAACAAGTGATTCTGCACGATCCTGTGATCCAGATCGTCCGCAACCGAGATGGAAATTTCAATTTTTCGACGATCGGAAAAAAAGCCAAAGCAAAGAGAGACGAGCGCGAAAAAGAAGAGCGCGCGCCGAGAGAAGAGCAATCGGCTCTACTGATTTCGCTGGTCGATATTTCCAACGGCAACATCCGCTATCTCGACAAAAAAAACGGCACCGACATGCAGGCGAAACAGATCGATCTCAAGATCGAAGACTTCGATTTTGCCAAGCCGTTCTCCGTCAAACTCAAGGCAGCGATTTATGCCGACAAACAAAACTTCACTTTGAAGAGCACTATCGGTCCTATGGGTCAGCGCGTTGACGTGGCAAACATTCCTGTAGATGGAGAGATCGATATCGATCCGCTCAATATGACGCAGTTGCGAGCAACGTTACCGATAATGAAATCGGCTATGCCGAGGGAGCTCGATGTTTCCGGCGTTTATCGCGTCAAGGATCTCAAATTCAAAGGGACGCTCAACAATCTGGCGCTCGATGGCCAGCTCGAAGGGACCAACGGTGCGCTGCGTTACGGTAATGCTTTTCAAAAACCCGCTGGCGATCCACTAGCGTTAAATCTGGATCTCAGGCTTACCGGCAATAAAATTACCATCCGCAACGGCCATCTGAAGCTCCACTCGTTGGACCTGGCTGCGGCCGGAGACATTCAGACGGGGAATAATACAGTTCTTAACCTCTCGTTGGATTCCAAGCCGGCATCCCTGGAAGGATGGGATCGGATTGTCCCTGCGCTCGCCGATTACCAATTGTCCGGAACCATGGATGTGAAAGCGAGTATACGCGGCAGCATCGGCAAAGGAGCCGCGCCACAGATTCAGGGGACTCTCGGGTTAAAGAAAGTGAGTGCCAAACCACCGAGTTTTCCGAAACCGATCGAGGACCTCGACACCACAGTCAAATTTTCTGGTCAGAGAGCGGATATCAACGATATGACTCTGAGCCTCGGAAAATCGCGGATTCGTCTCGCGGCCGCGATCGAGAAATTCGCTCCGCTGACGCTCTCGTATAAAATGTCGACGCCGGAGCTTTGGCCGGCGGATTACAGCACCGCGCTTACGGAGGAGCGTAAAGCCGACGTAATTCGGAACTTACAAAGCGCGGGGCAATTCAATATGTCCGCAAATGGAATGTCCTATGAGGGGAAGCTCAGCTCCAGCGAAGGCACGCTATACAACGTGCCCTACAAAGCGCTCGATGCGGCGCTTTCGCTGGCGGATAAGGTGGCTAACATCAAAAGTTTACGCGTGAATGCGCTAAGCGGCGCATTACAGATCGACGGCCAGTACTCGTTCAAAGAAGCCGTGCCGCAATTTTCGATGGCATCGAAGGTCCAAAACATCGATGTGAAAGAACTTTACACGCTTCTCGATGCCAAGGCGGAGCGCGACATTCGCGGCCGGATGAACGCGGATATGAAGCTTGCCGGAAGCGGCAAGAGTTGGGAAGCAATCAAACCGACGTTGCATGGACAGGGTAACGCCGAAGTCGTCCAAGGCGCTCTGCTCAATTTCAATATTGCCGACAACGTGCTCACCGGAATTACCGGCGTACCTGGATTGACCAATGCGATCAACCCGTCGTTGAGAGCAAAATATCCGGAGACTTTCACGGCCAAAGACACCGAGTTCAAAGAGCTTAAAGCGAATTTCGATCTGGCAGACAGTCGAATGAACGTCAAAAACCTGCGCATGGCCGCGGCCGATTTCGTGGTTGAAGGAAATGGCTGGGCGGATTTTGATCGTAAGCTCGATTTTCGCGCCACTTTGAGTTTCTCACAGCGCCTTTCCGCCGATCTGAGCCAATCGGCGCGCGAGATCAAATATCTTCTGAATAACCAGGGCCAGCTCGAAGTGCCTTTTGCGTTGACCGGCAGGATGCCAAACGTCAAGCCTAAACCCGACACGCGCTATCTTGGCCAACTGGTGCAGCGCGGTTTTTTACGGAAAGGAAGCGAAGAGCTGCAGAACCGGTTTTTGGGTGGGGGCAAGGATTCCGCCGCGCAAACTGAAGAACCAACCGACAGTAAGAAAAAGAAGAAAAGCTCGACCGAAGATATGATTCGACGCGGGCTTGAAGGTTTCTTCAAACGCTGAGCAAGCGGACTTCGTCGGTAATGCGCTGGCGTTTCAGCCAAGCAAGCGCGCGTTTATATAGCTTTGTAAGCCAACCGTTTCATTTTTTGCGTGTTCTTGCCCTCGATGCGCAGCAGACCGGTAGCGGCAACTCGTTTCGGCGAGTGCACGTCACCTTCATTGTAAATATGAGCCATGCCCGGTTTCAGTGAGTAGACGCGCGCCCGGCGGACCTTTCCAGGATTCCCCTCCGCGGCCGGTTCGACAATCTCCCAGTCACTCATTTCCGTCTCGCCAAACGCTTGACCATATATCGCCCAGGAGCTCCCATGATCATGCGGATTGGCTTCTCGCGCGTCACGGTTTACATGAGCGCAGACGCAGAAGCCTAGGTCGGGATCCTCGTAGACGACCTGCCGATCCGGTGTATTGTCATTGATGTAAGTGGCAATGAACTTGTCGTCCTTGAGTGCCTCCTGGACGAGATGGCGGACCCTCTCGCGTCCCGCCGGGCTGGGATCCTGTTTGAGAACTTCCTTAACGTCAGCCGCGAACGATTCGAGCGTAAAACCCATGACGAAGCTCCTTTCACGATTGTCCTTTAGTCGTGTTTACAAAATGGCAGAATCGGCGTCAATCGGTGTGCGGCGCTCAAATATATTTATTTGCGGCGCCAAATCTCGGCGACCTCACCTGCAGTGGCAATATCGAAATGAGTTTGTTCCATGAGTTTTAACGCCAGCTCATGCAACTCGCGGTTACGCGAGCCGACACAGTCTTTCAACACCACGATGTCATAGCCAAGATTGCGGGCGGTTCTAGCCGTGCCTTCGACACCACCTTCCGTGGCGACGCCGCCGATCAGGATCGTACGCACGCCATTGCTCCGCAGGATGAGATCCAGATCCGTGCCGACAAAGGCATCCGGGCGGCGTTTCTGGAAGACAATGTCCTTCGGTTGAGGCGTCAACTCTTCGACAATTTCGCGATCATGCGGGTCGTCCTTTTCCTTCAACAGCTGGTTTGGATCGGATGCCTTGGCGCGCTTCATCCGGACTCTTACCCATACCGGAGCTTCTTCTTTTATTAGATCGAAGCCGGTTTGCACTGAATACAATACAGGAACGCCGGCCTCACGGGCGCGGGCGGATAAGCTTTTCAGGTTTGCAAGTATGTCTTTGTAGTTGAAAGCGTTCGGTCCGATGGCGTATTCCATGTCCCAGATCAGAAGCGCCGAGTGTTTTGGCGCGACGATTTCTGCCAGACTGGCGGCAATTTGCTTTCCACCGATTTCAAACATGATTAACCTCCGCAGGTGGATTTGCCCGGAGCATACTCGCATGCATGCTCAGGCGTCAACGGATCGCTTCAACAGAGGATAATTCGGTGGAAGCGCGCCAATGGATGTAGTACGTATCTGTCTTTACTACCAGCCGAGGAGCAGTCAATGAGTTACACAAGCTTTCGGCGCGCCGTCATGATGAGCGCTGTTTTTGCAATCACTCTCACCGTGCCGGCCCGCGCGCAGGATTTTTTCAAAGACAAGACATTGACTTTCATTGTCGGGTATTCGCCCGGCGGGACGTACGATCAATATACGCGGCTGCTCGCCCGGCACATTGGCAAACATGTGAGCGGCAGCCCGACGCGCGTTGTCGAGAACATGCCTGGGGCCGGTGGCATCATCGCCGCCAATCATCTTTACAACCGGGTAAAACCTGACGGCCTGACGGTCGCGGCTTGGGCGTCGCCGCTGATCCTGCAACAGATTATGGGAAACGAGGCCACCAAGTTTGACGCGCGCAAAGTCGGTTGGCTCGGCATTCCCGGTCCCTACGACACGGCTTGTCATTTCAACCAGCAAAGCGGGATCAAAACCGTGGACGACTGGTTCGCCGCGAAGCGGCCTCTCAAGATCGCTTCAATCGGCCCTGGCACAAGCCTGTCCGATGTTCCAAAACTGCTCAAAGCCGCGCTCAATCTGCCGCTGGAAATGGTCGAGGGTTACAAGGGCGGAGCTGAAGCGCGCTTGGCGGTCGAGAGTGGCGAGGTCGATGGCCTTTGCGCTTCCTGGCAGGCGACGAAAGTTTCCTGGCGCAGTCAGATGGAGACGGGAAAAATTCATGTGGTGCTGCAGGCGACGCTAAAATCCCACCCCGAGCTCAAGAAAGTGCCGCTGGCGATCAATTATGCGAAGACTGAAGAAGCGCGCACTCTGCTCCGGGTAGCCGACAATGTTCACGTTTATCAATTTCCTTTCTCGACCGCGCCCGGCACGCCGCCGGATCGGTTGCAGGTTCTACAACAGGCTTTCGTGAAAACGTTGCGTGATCCGGAGCTCATCACCGAGGCGAAGAAAGCCGATCTGGAGATCGCGCCGATCGATGGTCCAACCACGGCGAAGACGTTCAATGGTCTCTATGAGCTGCCGCCGACGCTGATTGCGAGATTGAAGGAGCTGCTGATTCCGAAGCGCTAAACGGAAGAAAAACAGCTCAAAGCGTTCAAACCGTTCAAGTGGTTCAATACATGAGGAGAGATTGACTGAATGAGAAAAGTGGTCGTGACCGGCGGCAGTGGCAGGCTCGGGCAGTTCGTCATCCGCGAATTGCTCGCGCACCGTTATCAGGTGCTGAGTTTGGACCGGATTGCGCCTCGGGAGAAGTTGTGCCCGAGTTGGCTCGCGGACTTGCGTCACGCAGGCGATTTATTCGAAGCTTTGAAAGGCGCTTACGGGATCGTTCACCTCGGCGCCTATCAAGCGCCGAATCTCGCGCCGGACACCGAGACGCTGAGCAACAACGTTTCGGCGACTTATAACGTGGCGCGCGCAGCGGCCGATATGCAAACCAAGAGAGTCGTCATTGCCTCGAGCACTGCCGCATTCGGTTTCATTTATGCAAAACAACTTTGGGCGCCGGAATATCTGCCCCTTGACGAAAACCATCCTTCCTCGCCACAAGACTCCTATGGCCTATCGAAAGTGCTCGGTGAGCAGATCGCCGATTCGATTGTTTCTGTGCATCGAGAGATGACGATCAGCAGCCTGCGTTTTCCCGGAGTCAATTTTGATCTCTCGTACGAGAGCTTCAGAGAGCGGTGGCGTAATCCGCAAACGCGCGCTAGCGGATTTTGGACTTATATCGATGCCCGAGATGCCGCAATGACTTGCCGGTTAGCGTTGGAGGCGAAGTTCACCGGCCATCAGGTATTTATCGCGGCGGCGCCAAACAATTGCATGATTCAGCCGACGGCGGAGCTGATCAGAAAATACCTGCCGCGCGGTGCTCGGATAAAAAAAGCTGCCGGCTCACACTGGAGCTGTGTGGATTCGGCCAAAGCTCGGCGCGTTCTCGGATTCAAACCGGCACATGTCTGGCAAAAATATTACAAAGGCGATCCGGGCGAAGTCGACGGTGGCGCACTAGCTTTACGTTCGGTGCGATAAGTCTGATGGAACATGAATCGCCCGTCGTTCGGTGATAATTTACGATGGTGTCTCACGCGCCGATAAAATTTGGAATTTTCGATTGGATCGATCGCAATCGATTGCCAATCGACAAATTATATGAGCAGCGTCTGAAGCTCATCGAAGCTGCCGATCAGCACGGCTTCTACTGTTATCACATCGCCGAGCATCACGGCTCCCCCCTCAACATGACGCCTTCGCCGAATCTCTTTTTGGCCGCCGCCGCGCAGCGCACGAAAACGATTCGACTGGGCACGCTTGTTTACGTGCTGCCGGCTTACAATCCCCTGCGATTGGCTGAAGAGATTTGCATGCTCGACCATTTGGCCCAAGGCAGATTGGATGTTGGCGTCGGGCGCGGCATTTCGCCCGTCGAGCTCTCGTTTTTCAATATCGAAGCCGCGGAGTCGCGCGAGATGTTTCGCGAGGCGCTCGAAGCTGTGGTGGAGGCGCTATGCACGGGCAAATTATCGTACGTCGGCCGTTACTTTTCTTTCCAGGATGTTGAGCTTCAGATCGAACCGTATCAGCGTCCCTATCCGCCGCTTTGGTATCCGACCAACAGCACCGAATCGATGACGTGGCTTGCGCGACAGGGGCTGCACACTGTCGTGCACTATCAATCGATGCCGGTCATCCGTGAACTTTTTGATTTGTATCAGCGTCTCTGGAATGAGCATCGGAACAATGCTCAGCGGCTAAACGCCCATGTGACCGAACCGATCTATGGTATTTCGCGGCATGTGTATATCGGCAAGACCGACGAAGCGGCGTGGGAAGAAGCGAAGGCGGCGCTTGCAGATTTCAACGAGAATACGGGTTATCTGCAATCGCAACGAGGCGATAACAAACGGAAGGACTATCTCAACGATTTCGAAGCGCGCCGCGCCGAAGGTCTCTATATTGCCGGATCGGCTGACAGCGTACGCGAGCAAGTGAGACAGCACCTCGAGATCACCGGCAGCAATTACTTCGTCGCTTCGTTTGCCTTTGGCAGTTTGCCTCACGAACAGGCGATGCACTCGCTGCGACAGTTCGCGCAGGAGATTATGCCCGCCTTCGAACGGTAATGGCAGCGTTGACACGATTTTTATGGTCTCTACGCGGGTCGCGAAAGAACAAGCGGCTGCAACTGAGGAGGAATCATGTCGGCTCGAATCAGACACTTGGCACTCTATACCGAGAACCAGCAAGGAATGGCGTCGTTCTACAAATCCGTCTTCGGCATGAAGCGGATTACGGAGAGCTTCAATCAGCCCAATCACGGGCATATCAGCGACGGTGTCATCGGCCTGGCAGTTTTGCGAAGGCGGCCGGGTTTTCACGCGGCGCTGGATCACTTCGGGTTCGAGGTGGACGATGTCGGCACTATCCTCGAAAAACTCAAGAACAAATATCCGAAGGTGCTGGTCACCAAAGGCTTGGAACAAGTGGCGTTCGCGGTGTTTCGCAGTCACGACCCGGCGGCAACCCAATTCGATATTTCATGGAAGCAGCACCCGAAGGTACAGGAAGGTTATCGAGACGACGGTTGGCAGCAGGCCAGGCAAATCAATCATATTGCGATCCGATCGTCGGAGCCCGAGCAGGTGGCCGAGTTCTACCATGAAGTCTTTGATCTCAAGGAACGCAAAAATTTGTTCGATGAAGACGCGCTCTCTGTGACGGATGGGACGGTCGATCTGATCATTCGCCGCACGAGTAATCACTCCTATATGAGCATGCGGGAGGGAATCGATCACTTTGGCTACGCCGTCGAGAGCATCGAACAAGTAAAGAACGACGTTGCTGAATTCGGCAGCACTCACCCCGAAGCCGCGCCAAAAGAATTGGCTGGCGGTGTGTTTGGGCACATTACCCAAGAGGATATTGATGGGTGCAAAATCGGAGAATACGCGATTGCCGATCCCGACGGACTGCTCGTCGATCTCTCGACGCGTCCGGCATAGTTCTTGTGGTGTGAAAAATCGGGAATTTAATACAGAGGCGCAGAGGCCGCAGAGATTTTCATTCGCTTTTGCTTTTCTCGGTGTCCCTCAGCGTCTCTGCGGTGAAGAATCCGAGTCTGCTTGCAAATCAC
>Ga0207645_10000875_pt1 | contig 25046 bp, 23 predicted proteins | sample KBSM53metaG_FD_184331 | JGI IMG/M metagenome (GOLD analysis project Ga0207645, IMG submission 184331) | Miscanthus rhizosphere microbial communities from Kellogg Biological Station, Michigan, USA - KBS M5-3 metaG (SPAdes) (version 2) | ecosystem: Host-associated > Plants > Roots > Rhizosphere >...
TCAGGGGCGCTCACTCTGAGGTCGAGTTAAAACCGGTAGCTCCATGACATGGTCGGACCGGACAAAGACGGGTGGCCAATCCGCAATAGTTTCAGGATTGTCTACGAGCGTCTATACGGAGCACATTCGGAGGCGATGTTTAGGCCGCCTGATCACGGGCGAAGGTCGTACACATCATGGCGAGATCCTCGCTCACATCACAGCTCTCGTCGAACCCGGGAAGTTAGAGCCACTTCTCAACCACCACGTTATTTCAGTGGCGGACATCGATAGCGCGCATGCGCTCGTTGAGTCCGGTGCTATAGGCAAGGTTGTCGTCGAACTCGGCGGTTAACAGCTCATGGGACAGTCCATGGTATCGATCTGCTATGCGGATCCACTACGTTTACACCTGGAGAACTCACATGATCACGGATACAGTCTCCGCCATCAAGCGAGGGAATCCGGAACCTCCCTCCCTCGCCATTTTTGAGCGGTAGTCCGCCGGCAAGGATGGCCTCGTTGATACGCTGTCGATGAAGCCGGTAATGCGCGCCAAGGGGGTGGGGGAGGTGGGACAGCGCGGCTACGGGGGGACCCGGGAATAGCGAACCGTTTTCTTTTTTGGCCTGAGAAGATTTTTGCTTGTAATTTTTAGACGTTTTTGGCAGTTCAGCTCATCGCTGTCATCCGTTCCACGAGTGAGATCAAGTCCAGCGATATCCTGTTGATCCAGGGGCGCCTGCCCCGTGTCCAATGTATGGCAGGTTGGTAGTCTTGGTCTTTGGTAGGTAGAAACCATGCAGCGTGTCGGAGCCATGAAAAGCATTGGACTGATTGGCTTTTGGTTTCATCCGGCTGGACGGCGCACGAATCGAAAGCTGGAAGGCCGAGCGGACCTGGTGGGGCAGCAAGTTCAGCGTCCAAGAGAGGACGTGCCGACTCACATCTATGACCGCGATTTCGAGAAAATGCTCGGTTTGCTCAAGCAGGCAGAGTCAACTGGATCTGGGTTACTTGGAGCAGCGGGAGGAAGCACGATTCGACTTGGCGCTAACGGTATGTACGATGCGCTACATCTCCGATATGCGTATTGGACGGATCAATCCAAAGCATTTCGCCTTCGGGCTTGTCGTCAGCCAAAAGAAGCTTGACTTGCCTGACTTCCGCGCCAATCTGTAGTCGAAGCCGGGAGACTTGAGGCACGAGATTGAGGCCATCGGGCTTCCGTTTGCGGGTTACAAAGCGACTCGTGAGGCATTGAGACGTATGTGGAAATGACGAAGCTTGACGATGGCGAACAGTTGCCATCACCATCGGGTATCCTTTTCCCGGACGCCTGCTATCATCCACAATCGTGCCAACTGATGGGTAAATTCACCGGGATACTCGGAATCTGCACCATACTCGCATTAGCCTTCGCATTCTCCACTAACCGCCGTGCGATACGTGTGAAGACGGTAGCTTGGGGACTTGGCCTGCAACTGGCCTTTGCGGTGTTTGTGTTGCGCGTTGATATCGGCCGACGAATCTTCCAGGCGGCGGGCAATGCAGTATACACACTGCTTAGTTATGCCTTTGCCGGATCTGAATTCGTTTTCGGTGAAGTGGGAAAGCGCGGCTCACAATTTGGCTTCTATTTTGCATTTCAGATTTTGCCCACAGTCATCTTCATTGCTGCGTTCTGTAGCGTGCTCTATCACTATGGCGTGATGCAATTCATCATTCGCCAACTGGCGCGAGTAATGGCGCGGTTCATGGGCGCAAGCGGAGCCGAATCGCTGAATGTTGCCGCCAGCATTTTCATGGGGCAGATTGATGCTCCTTTAACGATTCGTCCTTTCTTGCCTGACCTCACGCGTTCCGAATTGATGACTGTGATGACCAGTGGCATGGCACACGTCTCAGCCGGAATTATGGCGGCTTATATCGCATTCGGGATCGAGCCGAGGCATTTGCTCAGCGCCGTAATCATGACAGCCCCCGGCACGATTCTTATGTCGAAGATGCTGGTGCCTGAAACTGAGAAGCCGAAAACTGCCGGGCGGGTTGTGATGAGCGCGGAGGAAGAAGGAAAAGAAGCGCAGGAAAATTTGTTAGGCGCAATCGCTCGCGGCACAACGGACGGCCTGAACATCGCTTTGAACGTCGCCGCCATGCTGATTTCCTTTCTGGCCCTAATTGCCTTACTAAACGGCATTCTGGGTGGAATTCACGGCTGGCTGGCAGCGCACGGGTTGCCTTACTTTCCTTCCAGCCTTGAACATATATTCGGCACCGTGTTTGCGCCAATTGCGTGGGTCATCGGAGTTCCCTGGAAAGACTGTGGAATAGTGGCAAATCTGCTGGGCACGCGTATGGCGCTGAATGAACTGGTTGCGTTTTCGTTGCTTGGCCCTCAAAAAGCTGTGCTTGATCCGCGCTCATTCACTATTGCAACCTTTGCGCTTTGTGGATTCGCTAATCTCGGCTCGATCGGGATACAAATCGGCGGAATCGGCGCTCTTGCGCCCAACAGAAAGCGCGAACTCGCTTCGTTGGGCCTGCGTGCGATGATGGCGGGCACAATGGCGAATTTGGTTTCGGCATCCATTGCGGGCATGTTGCTGTAAGAGCACCTGTCGGAGCTGTCATTCGAAGGCGCGATCCCTTTCCTCCGGAACCCTAAAAAATTCGCAGGATCGCCGCGCGACAGCCAATCACTTCCTTGAACCCGCGCACATTGTGCGCAACTCGATTTTCCGCCGAATGCGGAAATGTATTGATCCAGGTGCTGCCTGCAGCGCGTCCAATGTTATGCCGGTTGATAGTCTTGGTCTTTGGTAGGCAAGAACCCATGCCGCGTGTCGGAACCATGAAAACTGTTGGACTGATTGGCTTGCTCACTGTGTCCCTGCTCCTCTGCTCCGCACGGACTTTTGAGCCGGCAGCGAAACAGTATCGCGCTAAACCGGCGGACGTGCCGGCCTGGGCCGAGCAGGGGAATTTTCGTTTCATCCGGCTGGACGGCGGACGAATCGAGAGCTGGAAGGCCGAGCGGACCTGGTGGGGCAGCAAGTTCAGCGTCGAACAGAAGGACGTGCTGAGTCACATCTATGACCGCGATTTCGAGAAAATACTCGGTTTGCTCAAGCAGGCAGAGTTCAACTGGATCTGGGTTACCTGGAGCAGCGGCTGGTCATTAAAGGACGAAGAAGAGAATCGGCAGAACCTGAAAAAAATTATCGCCCGCTGCCATGAGAACGGCATCCATGTCTCGGCTTACTTGTCGGCTTCCAACATGTTCCGCAAGAGCGCCTACCGCGACGATCCAGAAACGAAGAAATACGGGCTCTGGATGCACGGCATTCCCATGTTTTACGCCGGTCCGACCAAGACGCACCTGCAGATCTCCTGGGAGCGCCGGCTGGCCGACGCGCGCAAGCCCGGCTGGCGGGCCTATCTCTTGAACAAGGCGGAGCTCGCTGTGGACGCGGGGGTGGACGCGATCATCTGGGACAACATGATCGGGTACAAAGACGGCTTGGCTCAGTTGCTCGATGACACTCAGCGCATGGCGGAGCGGAAGGCGCGGGAGACCGGCAAGCCCAAGGTCATGGTGTATGCCAACATCCATATTTCGCCGCACAGTTTTGGGATGAACGACATGAACGAGGTGATCTGGGAGGAGGATGGCAAGGACACTCCCGGAGTATGGAGTGGTAAATGGCAAATGGACAACGCGCGCAAGATCAAATTCCTGAGTGGCGAGAAGCAGCTTTGGCAGCCCCTGAAGTATGAGAATGACATTTACCACTGCGGCCCACGTGAGCGCTGCATCCCCAGCCCGGCTGAGCAGAAGCTTTCTATCGCTGAGGCCTACGCTTTCGGGGCTGCCACCTCGCGCAACATCGAGGGACGATTTCTCTCTGCGCTGATCAAGGGGGAGCCGGAGGCCCGGGAGGCTTGGACGGCCATCGCTCAATACAACCATTTCCTCGTGGAGCATCCGGAACTCTATCGTCAGGTGGCGCCAGCGGCGCGGATCGCCTTGATCTCCGCCGAACCGCACAATCCGCTGGCCGACGAATTCCTCAAGCAAAGCGTCTTTTTCGAGACCAAAGTGCTCGCGCACTTGGACAAGGGAGTTCCCTTGGAGCGGTTCAAAGTACTGGTGATGCCGGCTGACCTACCCAAGCTCAGCGTCGAACAAAAGGCCCGTTTGGATGCGTTTACCTCTGCCGGGGGCGTCGTCATCAGGGCGGGAAAGGCGGAGCCGGGGATTGCGGAGCGCGCCGACGCCGCAGCAGAAGGACCTCGCCTGAGTCTGGAGCCGCGCGGTTATGTGCTGGGCCAGTTGACTCGGAAACCCGATGGTCGAACTTTGATTCTTCATTTGCTCAACTACGATCACCACGCCCCGGCAGAGAACGTGAAAGTTCGGCTTCAGCTGAGCGGGCTGGTCGAGGACCTGAGCCGCTGGGAGGTGAAAGTCCTTTCGCCGGACGCGACCCAGCCTCAATTTGCTGGCCTTTCTTTGCGCGGGAGCGTCAGTGAGCTCACCCTGCGCCGGATCGAGCACTATACCGTGGTGACTCTCTCGGCTAAGCCGGGGCAGTAGTTTTGTTGAACAGCCTGCGCTTCCAGTGTGACTGCCTGCGCTCAACTGACACACTTCTTTGACCGCCGCTGAGAAATTACGTTCTTCCCGACGCCTTCATCATTACAGACGAGACTCTGGCTAACTGTTAAGCCTTCACGAATTGAGCATCCAGGGTGATGACAATGTCGTCATCCATCATTTTTCCGATCACTAGGAGGCCGCGAAAATCAGGACATACCACACAATGCAGGCAACGATTATTGCAATCACGCATGCCACGTCACTGATATTACGTCGTTGATCAGGATCGAGACCACGAATTGCGCGCCATATTTCCTCGTCCGTCTTTACTATGGCCGTGATATTGGACTGTGGATTCTCCATACAATTCTCCTCATCTGTTTTTCAAACGCCAAATCTGAAGTGGATAGCCGCCAATGGCGACTAACGTGGGTTACGTGGATTGGACAGAATCGCTAACGACCCTCGGCTCGGTAGGTCGGTTCTTGAGATCACTTTCCACCGACGCCCCGTGCTGTACGAGCGCTGAGGCTTGCGCAATCGTGGTTCCAGAGCAGGCAGCATGTGGCGCGCGATTCTTGCGCGCGCGCGTGCCAGCTGCGCCTTTACTGTTCCCTGCGACAAGCCCAAAGCTTGGGCTGTTTCGAAGGTCGAGAGGCCGTCCACGACGCGTAGCTGAAAAGTTCTTCGCAAGCTGTGCGAGAGCAGTGAACTGCACTTTCTCAGGTGTGCAGCGAGTTCAGAATTACGACACTCATCTTCAGGGCTGGGCCTCGTGTCTACCACGCGTTCGAAGATGAAGTGTCCTTCTTCCCCGTCAATCTGCTCCTGCAATGACATATGGACTTGGCGTGGTCGTTTGCGTAATTGCATACGGGCGCAATTGCAGACAATCGCCGTCAGCCAAGTGGACAACTGTGACTGTCCCCTGAATTGGTGCAGATGTTTGTAGGCAGCCAACAGCGCCTCCTGCACCGCATCCTCTGCGTCCGCTCTATTCCCTAGAAGACGAAAAGCACAGCGATAAAAGTATGGGAAACGGAGCGAGAGAACTATCTGGAGTTCGCGCGCTGCGCTCTGATCGTCGGCCACGTCCAGGCACTGAGCATTCTTTGTACGTGCGTCTGCATTCGGCATGTTTTTTCGTTCCCACAAAAGGGAAAAGCACGTAACTGGCCAACGAGTTTTGGAATCATGGCTCTGCTCTGCGCGCAAACATGGGGCGAAGAATAGTGTCAATCGAGGGTCCCGAGTGACACGTGTCCGGAGATTGACACCACGTCGGGATGGCTAAGCGGGCTGACAAATGCCTCTGCATCGACGTTCGCATCAGTGGTGGCATCAAGATCAACAAGCACTCTAACTGATACTCAGTCAATTAGATGCGGGGTGTGTTTCGGCGCCTGGTGCCGGAAATCTGGTTAGATTCGCGCAGGAGCGGCAATGTCCGTTCGCCTCGCAATGGTCGAAGTCCGACTTCTTCTTCGCGAGAGAATCCTTCGAACGCTTGGCCGTTGCATTGCATATGTCGCAGTGGGCGTATTTCAAAAACTGTTAGAGGAGAGGGCCATGGATGGTGACTACGTATTTCTTTGTGGCGTGATGTGGTGCCGTTACGGCCAGGAGGATGCTGGCCGTGAGCTCCTAAGGGCAGCAGACTCTGCCGACCCGGACCTTAGTGCCTTGGCCTTGGCGATGCTGAGACAGCGCGGTCATTTGCTTCATCAACTCACAGCGTGAATTACTTTCAATTTTGGTAAGGAGGTCGCCATGTGGACTAGAGTATGTCCTTTGTGTAAAGCAACTTTGAAGAAGCACAACCTGCGCGAGGCAATACGCTGTTGCTGCGGATGGATTTGGTAAGAATCAGTTCTTCAATCCAACACCAGCGCGTCCGACAACACTTCATCCCCTTCTTCTTATCTGATGTGAGGGTCGGCGGAGGCTGCCGTGACAGACAGTCTGAATATCTCGTCTTCGTGGCTCACCGAACAAGTTCCGAGGCTGGTTCCCGCGGGCAGTCCGGCCGCAGTCTTGATCGATACGAGCAGTTTGATCATCCCGATCGTGCTACTCGATCGTAAGCCCACTGTTTAATCCCCACTGCTCTTACTATCCGCCTAACAAAGCACACATGCTCACATTACCAATCTCAACTCAAGACCGAAGCTAACGCGTGATGCGAGCGTCTGCAACGCTTCCAACACCAACCGGCTTGCTGCTTTCGCACTCTGGTATTTGGCGTGCTCTTCTCCTGCTGTAGCAAGCACAAGGGTGCTCGGAGGACATATGGCAAAGATAATCGAGTTCTACATACCGCAAGGTTTTCGAAAGGTTTCGAAGTGGTTTCCGCCGGACGAACGTGGCAAAGTGCTCGTGTTTCCACTGACAGTACGAAAATCGGCGTGACCGGTTCTGAAACGTACATGGCGAAACTGAAATTGAGCAAGGTGAAGCAATGACCCCGAGCAATCAGGAGATTTTCGGAGTAGTTGTAGTGGCACGTTCTGCTAGTAGCTTTCGCTCTAGCACAGACGCCCAAAAGGTGTTTTACGAAAACCACAGCAGACGCGCGGGCAATCGACAAGTGGTGCGCGAATGCGTCACACGAAATTGACACTGTCGCGTTTTCGACAGCGTGACCCGCTCCTGCTCCCGAAGCATTCCTTTGTGCCGCTTAAATTTCAACCGCTTACCAACGGGTTCGGCAGCTGAGTGATTGGCCTGAGTCGTGCAGAGTCGTCCTCGTACGTAACGAATCGAAACGAGAACTCCTTGGAGGATTAACAGTGAACCTTGCTCGCGTATCAAAGCTCAGCACGCTCCTTTGTGCAACTGCGATCGTCCTCATCACAAGCTCCGCATTTGCTGCCACCGGCAAAACACATCAACTTACACCGGGCGCGAAGGCAAAAATGTCGGGCCTGATTGTGTCTCGGGATGGAGATCTGGTGCGAGTGCGCGATAAGAAGTCGCATGATGTGATTACGGTGAGCATTGGCGATGCGACTCAGATCGAGCGCAAGAGCCATAAGCTTCCCTTTTACCGTTATACCGACATGGATGTCACCGCCTTGCTTCCAGGCCTGACGATCGAGGCTGAAGGCGTGGCTAATTCCAAAGGACAACTGGAAGCCAGCAAGATCTCGTTCACGCCGGACGATTTCGCCATCGAAGTAGCCCAACAACAACAAGTCCTGGCCAATAAGGTGGCCGCTCAGAATGCCCAGTCGACCGCCAACCAGGCTGCAACAGCAGCCGGCGCCGCAAAAAGTTCCGCCGATCAGGCTCAGAACTCAGCAGATCAGGCTGCCTTGCAGGCCGACGCTGCTGGCGTTGTTGGGTTGTCGGACGCAGCTGCGATCGCAGCTGTCGATCAACGCGTCTCGGAGTTGGATGAGTACACGATTAAATCGGAGAACGACGTTTTTTTTGACAGGGACTCAGCAGTCCTAAAAGAGGACGCCAAGCCGGCTCTTGCCGATCTCGCGAAACTCGCGAAGTCATTTCACGGGTACTTGATCGAGATCGCGGGATACGCCTCCAACACACTGGGCAGCAAGACCGATCAGAAGCTGAGCGAGGAGCGTGCTGCCGCTGTAGCGCGTTACTTCTATGAGGTTCAAAACATCCCAATGCGGCGGATTCTTATTCCCATCGGCTACGGCAGCACGCATCCGCTGGCCAGCAATGCTCACACTGAAGGTCGTGAACTCAACCGCCGCGTCGACGTCAAAGTCCTGGTTAACAAAAGCCTTGAAGAAGGGCTGTAGTTGGCTGCGACTACTTGGAGTTCGAATGTCCACAAGGAAAATGTCCAAAAAGGAAAAGTAAACTGATATGAAAATCCTACGATTCATTACGATGTGCGCTGCCGTTTCTCTGGTCACGCTGACAACAGGTTTTGCTCAGCATGTCCAGACCGACTTTGACCACCAGGCGAACTTCGCTCAATACAAAACCTACTCGTGGCAGGAAATCAAGCCTGGCGCTTCTCTGTGGGATGCCCGCATAAAAAACGCGGTCAATGCTCAGTTGGAGACTAAGGGACTGGCACAAGTTGCGGACGGCGGAGACATTGCGATTGTGGCACTCAAGACGAGCCAAACGCAGAGGACGCTCCAAACTTTTTACGACGGCTTCGGCGGCGGTTGGCGATGGCGCGGGTTTGGCGGTTTCGGCGAATCAACCACCACCGAACAGGACTACAAGGAAGGTACGTTGGTCATCGACCTATACGACGCGAAGACCAAGCAGTTGATTTGGCGGGGGAGCACCGAGAGTGTGGTCTCCGACAAGGCCGAGAAAAATGAAAAGAATCTCGACAAAGGCGTAGCCAAGATGTTCAAGAACTTTCCGCCGGGATCGGGCAAGCGTTAGACCGTTTTAGGTCGCCGGCGCCCCAATGTCCCGCGATGATCGTGCCCTGCGGTGCCCGTGAATAGATTTCCGAGCGTCGGTGGATGCTGATGCGGCCCTACATGCCACGAGCATCCATCGGGGCTCGTGTTATGCGGAACACCGTCAGGAAGGGGCAGTCCAAGGCTTCGCAGATTATGGAACCTCAGGCGTTTACCTCGACGTCACTTTACTAAGACATCGGTCGTCCTCCGCACGGTCGCTATATTCGAAATGACAAAGGCAGCGATGTTCTTCACTTCGATCCCGAAGGGAAGGTCTCGAATCACGTTCTTCGGCCAGCGAGCCACTCCAGCGATCGCAATCTGCGGGTGCTGGCTTTAGGCGCATTGGCTTGCGCCTATGTGAGGTTAGGTGAGGGATACGGCCTTTGTAGAGAACGAGAGTGGGCAGAATGGTTCTCGCTATTGTCGACGGCCTTACATTTGCCCCGGAGTTGTACTGGATGCTGGATCATCCGAGTTGGCTCAGGTGTGCTGTGCTTGTCACCAACATTGTGACCTTCCTATTCATGCTCAGTCTTCACGACAACGTGCGCTCGAGAGTTGTCCGCAGCATCCGGCTGCAATTCTCCGGCGAACGCGCGATCAGTCGCCCGAGGGCAACGGTTCAGGCATGCGATCCTGATCCCTTATCGCCGCTGGCGCTCGCATTAGCTGATCTGCATAAGCACGACAGAGGTGGAAGATAGAAACCGAACCACCGATAGCCAGCGAAAGTGGAATTAGGTACCCTTGGCCAATACCGGTGAGTTCGACTGTGAGCACGATAGCCGTAAGAGGCATTTTCATAGACGACGCTAGGAACGCGGCGCCGCCGATGATGGCGAATCCCGCTAAGGACTGTGCGGGCCAAATGTGATTCCAGAAGCTACCAAGGATGATACCGAGTAATGCTCCAATGCTCAGGCCAGGTGTAAGCAAGCCACCCGCTGCACCCGCGCGGAGCGATGCTAATAGAACGACTAACCTGAGCACCAACAACGTCGTCCCGAGTGCGAGACCAACTTCATTTTCAAACCCTGCCTGCGCCAGTCCCTTTCCATTCCCTAGTAGTTGCGGAAATGGAATCGCAAGAAGGCCGATGATGGGAAAGACCAGTGCGCACCAAACAAGAAGATGCCAATCTCTAGGGGCACGCGCACGGGCTGTCTCAGTCGCCCTTACAAATAGGTAGGCCGCTGCCCCAAATACCGGTCCCAAGAGCAACGACCAGACGATGATGGAAGGCGAAATTGCAAGCGTTGGAACTGAGTATTGCAGCCCATTGCCCAGGCCAAGCCATGCAACCAAAGTTGCGATTACGCACGTTGATAGCGCTGCCACAGAAGCAGGAAGGCTAAAGGTCCCTAGGAGCACCTCGAGAGCAAAAAGAGTTCCCCCGAGAGGAACATTGTAGACGGCGGCGAAACCTGCTCCGGCGCCGCACGCAATCATGATACGGGTGTATTCGGGCGTCAGATTGGCGCGAGCACACACTTTCGTGGCCAATGCGGCGCCAAGTTCACGTGGTGCGACCTCCCGGCCTAGCGGCGAACCTAGTCCAACGGTCACGATCTGAAGAATGGCGTGCGCCACCGTAGCCCAAAAAGGCATGCGCTCGCCTTTTCGAACACTTTGGGCGATTGAAACCAACGGGGAACCAGAACGATAGAGCAACGACCAACCGATCCCAGCGATAGCACCACACGAACAGAGCGCCAGGAACCGTCGCAAGTCGGAAGCCGCCGTAACCTCCTGCAGAAAACTTACTCTGCGGGCGATCGCATGCAAACCGTGACCGTAGGCGAGGTGCTGAACCACGCGTAACAGTAGTCCGAGTGCCATTCCAGCGAGCCCCGACCCTACACCTATGGTGATTGTCACCAGCACCAAGATCAGCCCACGTGGCTTCCCGATCGCAATCGCACGGTAGACATTCTTCATTCAGATCTCGTGAGTGAGGGACAGGATCGAAGATTCGATCTTGCGGCCGAGCAGAAGCAACGCGTCATAGCGGCGCTCTGAAGTTCCTTTCGGACGGTAACCTTGAATTGTCCGCTCCAGTCGGGCGCGTGCCTCTTGCAATGTCTGCTGCACGCCTGTTGATCGTCCTTCGACACGGTCGGCCATCGCCTCCAGCGATTCAGCCAGTCGGTCATCGAACTCACGCTGCTGCACAGCGATGGCTTCCGGCAGCTCAAAGCCAGGCAGTTGTGCCCGATATTTCCACTCGGAGATTTGCATGATGAAAAGCACGCGCATTTGAGGCTGCGCTCGACGGATCAGGCTTCGCAGAGCGAGATCCTGCTCGCGGGAACGTCCGAACTCGAGGAGAACCCCGTCCGCAAGAGCCCTTACCTTGTCAAGATTGGTATTGATGGTCTCGCCCAGAGCGACCCTTCGTGCCGTTGCGGCTTTCGGGCCGTTTGAGCCTGGTTCTCTTGCAAACTGTGCGAGTAACCGAAGGTTGGAAATGAAGGTCTCCTTCAGCTCGCGTGCCGCAGGCACACCCCACAATTTGTCAAATATCAACCACATTGCGAACAGGCCGAACAAGATGCCGACAACGCGGTCTCTCGCGACCTCGAGTGAGGTCTGCATACTGAATTCGGTTACATTAATCAGGTAAAAAGCCACTGCGATCTGCATGCCGAAGTACGATAAGCGGGGGCTCGAGGTCATGAACCAGGCAGCCAAGGCGGTGACGGCCACGAAAAGGAGCACAAAACCACCTATGGAATCGAGATGCGGCAAAATGAAAATCTGTGACCCCATCCCAAGAACAAATCCGCCAAACAGGGCACCGAGAATTCGAAGGATCTGTTTCTGGTGGGATGCACCGACCGTGGAGAGAGCCGTGAGCAAGCATGTCGTGACCGCTGTGCTGATGCCGGGCCATTCCATGGCGTTGTAGATCACGTAGCAAATGCCGGCCGCCAAGCAGCCTTTGAGGGCGACGCGAAGATGATCAGGGTTATCGAACGCGTCTGAGGAGAGAAGTGACGGTCGCTGGATGTCGTCTACCGGTGACAAATAGTCGGGAATAGATCGGGACGCCGCAAACGCCTGAGGAATGAGGCTGACAGTGTGCTCTATTTCATGCAGCAGTGGCACACCTACAGTTTGCTCATCTGTGTTGAACTGAAGTGGGCCGGGAATCCTGCGGTTCACCAAATCGTTTCGAATACTCGCAAGAGCTGAGGCCAGGGCCCGGAGTCGCTTTTGATCACTGGCGGAACCTTCGAACCCGAGCTGCGTCAGAGCAGCGGCGAGATCAACCAGCCTGCCAACCAAGGCTATAACACCTCCCATCTCGACGGAATATTGAATCGGGGAGTCCGAGCGCCGCAAGATACGCCGTAGTAGTGATGTGCCGCGCATCGCAAACTGCATGATTTGCTCTTTAGTTGCGGCCTCGATGTACGCCCCTTCCGCATAGCGGGTGATTAACCTCTCGATCGCAGACAATCGGTCACTGATCGGGATGACTACATCGTCTCCGTGTCGCCGACGCTCGAACACCAGCTCTACGGCCGCGGTGATTACGACTCCTATGACTACCGACAAACAAAGCCAAAGCGTATCTTCGACATTGCTCTCGGACGGGAGAAGGCGGTCCCACAATGGAACTCCAACGGAGATCATGATCGCGAAGATCACCGCAGCCGTGTAGTTCGTCAGCGCGCTAATCGCGTAAAAGGCCAAGAACAAAGAGCCGACAACCCAGACAAAATGAAGCAGGGGAGAATTGATCACGAACGATGCGAATATCAGAAGGTAAGCTGCGCCGATACCCGTTACCAGAAGTATGGTTCCCGCGGATTTCAGGGTGGCTTGACGGCTTTCACGGGAGATCATGAGCGCATAGATCGCACCCTGAAACGTGTAGGGAATGCGAAAAGTCATCCCGATAATCATGATGAGAGTAGCCGCAAGGGTCATCCGCGCAACCATGGCCGTCCTGCCCGGGTAGGGAGCGAGTTCCTCTTGGAGGAATGCGCGTAGCCAAGTCAACGCAGAAAATGGGCGAGGGAGGGTGTGGGCGACGGTTGCCATTCTCAGTCGCCCCGTATCGTGACTACGGCGGACTCGCCGACTCGAAACAAGTCAGGCCTTGGATTGTCAACGCGTACTCGGACTGGGTACCGGGATGCGAGGTGCACCCAATTCAGTGTGCGATGAACATCGGGAAGGCTGCGGCTTAAACTGCCAATCCGATCAGGGTCTGGAGTGACTCCAAACCCGACGCTATCCACAGTTGCCGAGAAGCGCACGTCTGGCCGGGACATCACATACACATCGGCCTTCATCCCAGGCGCGATACGTCCGAGTAGGCCTTCGCGAAAATTACCGATCGCCCACCACGTGCGCGCGTCGATCAAGGTAAACATTTCCTGTCCTACATGCGCATAAGCGCCTTCTGAGATGGTGAGATTGGTGACGATGGCATCGAATGGTGCGTAGACTCGGCAGTTGTTTAGCCGATATTGAGCGTTTTTTACCGCAGCAGCTTTTGCCCCCCGTTGATTGATCAGCGGCTCAAGGGTCGTGACCGCGTGCCTGGCCTGCTCATGTTGCGCCCAAGTCGATTTCAGCTTTGCCTGCGAGAGAATCAGTTGTGATTCAGCTTGCCTTAGAGCCTCTGCCATTGCGGTTTCTGAACTTCTGGCTTTGTCCACCTGGTCCACGGTGACAAACTGCTTCGCCAGCAATGGCTCAAGTCGATGCAGGTTGTTGTTCGCATATGTCCACTCAGCTCGCGCTCGGCCGACACCCCGCTCGGCATCCGTCACTGCAGCCTCGCCGCTGTGGATATTCTCCTGCGCAACAGAGACAGCGCTTACCAGGGAGGCTATCTTGCGCTGTTCATCTGCGATCTGCCCTTCAAGAGCAGCCTGCTCCGAGAGGGCGTTTTCCAATCCATACCGATAGGGACGTTCGTCTATTTCGTAGAGTAGATCGCCCGTTTTAACAAGCTGATTGTCTTTCACGTTCAGCCGAACAAGCGGGCCATCGACTTGTGGCGCTATTCCGATGAAGTTTGCAAAGACTTCGGCATCATCGGTCCGAGGATAATAATTCGTGCGGTACAGCACAACGAATCCCATTACGACGGCGCCGGCCACGATAGCGATACTGATCCAGCGTCCAATAATCTGTCGGTTTTGCGTATTCATGGGAATGTCATCAGCCCCCTTCTTAGCGGAACAGTGCGAGCCACAGGGCAAAAGTAAAAATCGCTGTCAGGCTCGGGTAGACCAATACCGGGAAAGCAATCTCGAAACGAGCTTGCAACAGGGCTCGACATAGGACGGCGAGCAGAATGCCAACTGCGAAACAGACCAGCCATGCCGGGAAAAACGAACCCAAGATGTCAAACGAAGGAGCTCTCCCACAGCCAGTGAGCAACAGGGGAACGAACCCAGCAGAACGGTGGAGAATTCGAGAGGCCCTGGCGTTCATGGGTGAGACCATCCATTGTTGGCTTGAATCGAATCTCCCGTTGCGAAAGCCAGATCCGCGAGTGCGGTGAGCACTTGAGTACGCGCGAAAACGTCTGCAGACCGAGCTTGTGCGAGCGAGCGTTGAGCGGCGGTTACATCGAGCAGGTTGCGCAGGCCGTAGTTGTAAGATTCGAGAGCCGCATGGTACGACTGGCTGGCGGCTTCCAGGAGAGCGATCGCTGTCTTATGCTGACGAAACGCGGTATTCAAATTCGAGTAAGCCGTCCACACCTCATCGGCGACCTGGTTCTTTTTCAAATTGGTTTGTGCTTCCGCCGCGTGGATGTCCGCCTGCGCCTGAGCCGCTCGGTTTTTTCTCGCGCCGCCATCAAACACTGTCCATTTGAGATTGAGGCTAACGCTGCCGGTCAAGTCCGCGGTATGCACCCAATCAAACGGCTGCTGGATCGCGTAGAGTGACGGCATAGCTGGCCTAACATTGAGGCTCAGGGTGGGGTAGTATGCAGCTCGGGCTTCCTTCAGCGTCGCTTTGGATGCACCTATTTCTGTAACCTGTTGTATGAGGTCGGGCCGCTGCCCGAATGCTCGATTAATCGCTTTCTCTACCGTTTCACCGATCGAGTCAGGAGTCGGCAATTGGTCGAGCGGTTGAATCTTGATTGCCACACTCGCTGACATTCCGACGGCAGTTGCGAGATCGCCCCGCGCAATCTCTTCCGCGCCAAGTACAGCTTGCAGATCATATTGAGCCTGGGCCGTGGCGCTGCGCGCTTCCAGGACATCCGGCAAGGTTGCGAGACCGTTCGTCAGCCGCTCTTCGGCTGCCTGTTCCACGCTTTTAGCGTTGGACAAGCTTGACGTTGCGGCATCCTCCTGCCCGATCGCTCTCAACAATCGGTAGTATGCCTGCTGCACTTGATTGATCACGGTGCGGTGAGTGTCATTAAAGGCGAAATTCGATGACAACAGCCGTGCACGTGCCGAATCGATTCGTCCTGAGCGGGCGCCGAAGTCGAACACGGTGTAATTTAGATCGAGTGCCAATTCAAAAGTCTGAATGGTCTGACCAAAGAACCGGTTCCCAAGGAAAGCTTGAACACTTTCGGTTTGGGAGAGTGCCGCAGCGGCGAGGGTCGGGTACAATTCACTTCGAGTAATTCCCAAAACCGCCGCTTGCGATCGCGCGCGTTCCCAAGCGAAGCGAGTCGCAGGGTTGTGGGCTTCCGCTAGGTCAACCAGTTCCGACAAGGAGTACGTCCTCGACTGATCTAGGGCGAACTTGGAGTTGGCGATGCTCTCAGCGTATGGCTTCATAGTCAATTCAGCTGACCCACGCCATGGGCGCTCGGGCGAAGCAGGCGCAGTCTGACCTGGAACGCTGCTGGTGAGCACCAAATTGACGAATGCAATCGTGCTCATACGGTGCAAAAATAAAAGCTGTTTTGAAAGCCAGGACATTTACCCTTGAGCCTCTCCGAATCGAGGAACTGCTCCACCTCTGGGCACTACTTGCTCAACTCCTTCAGAGTTTTGAGATCATCCACGACGTATGCCATGGACGCCCGTATACCTGCGCCACACCGGATGGGCGCCAAGTCCGAAATTTCTTCGCCCTTACAGACCTGTAGTGTCAGAGAACCCTCTCCAATCCACGCTTGCTCGATCTTCACGTCATGAGGAACGTTCTCGACAAGCTCGTGAACGGCAGGTTGGTCCTGCTTGTCAGCTGCGAGCCGCGGACAGTGAAGAAGATTGATAACGGGCTTCTGCTGCAACAGCGTCACGTCCGTTACTTGTTCTCTCAGCGTGACAGTACCCTCAGCCAGTCGTTGCCCGCTTGATGTTAGGGACCCGGCGAACTTCGATCCGGGTGCGAGAGCAGGCCCCGCCTTTCCCGTCGCAGCGTAATACCTGGTCTGGAATACTTGGCCAATTCGCTTGGGATAGCCCTGCGCCCAGCCGCGGGCGAGTGCCGCGTCATTGTCCACGAAAATATAGGGACAATAGACGACCGGCCTTCCTTGGTATAACGCATCTACGAGGATGAAGAACTCGCGGTACTGATAGCGCGCGGGGTCAAGATATTCTTCGTCGTTCCCGCTGAACTGCCAATCGTAGAAAAGAGCGTTGGCATGACCACTGGCGGACTGATCGGGATCGAGCCCCGGAGGCAACACAGCCGCCACGGCAGAGGGTTCCGCCCAAAATTCAATGTTGAGGAAGTCTGAAGAGTAATACCACGGGGTAGGTGGATTCAGAGTCGACTTGCCTCTTGGAGTGAGCGGATAATTGAAGCCTTTAAGCATTTATGATCTCCACATTTAATAATTTGTTGGTGGAAGCTCGAGCAAATCCTGCACATCGACGAATTGGATTCATCCCCTGCGCTTATCCCGCTTTCTGAGCGGGCGAGAGGATGTTTGGAACGAGGATCAGCTTCCTATTCACAAACTCTTCCAGGCCAAGGTTGGAAAGTTCCTTGCCATAACCGGAGCGCTTGACTCCACCGAAAGGCAAATCAGGAGCGCTGAGATCGGGATAGTTGATGAAGACCATGCCGGTTTCCATACGACTCGCCACTCGCTTGCCTCTTTCGATGTCCGAGGTGTAGACCGATCCGCCGAGGCCAAATGGCGAATCGTTGGCGATTGCAACGGCTTCTTCCTCATCTTTGGCTGGAAGAATGAGAGCAACAGGCCCAAAGAATTCCTGCTTGTAGGCGGGGTTGTCGGAGGTGACGTTCGTCAAAATCGTCGGTTCTAGGAAAGCACCGACTTCGCTGGCGCGGCGACCACCAAGGGCTATCTGCGCTCCGTGACTTGTGGCCTCCTCAATCTGTCGCAGGATGAGCTGCAGAGCCGCATCGGAAGATAGTGGTCCCAAGGTTACCGTTTCATCGAGCGGGTCCCCCAGCTTTAGCTTCTTGACCGCGGCGATGAATCGGGGAAGGAATTTGTCCAACATCGATTTGACTACGATGAATCGCTTTGCACCGATGCACGTCTGCCCGTTGTTTCCGAACCTTCCGAGGACAGCCATTTCTACAGTATGGTCAAGATCAGCATCGTCCAAAACAATGAACGCATCGCTGCCGCCGAGCTCCATCGTTGATTTCTTCAGGTTTTTTCCCGCGCGTGAGGCGAGTGCCTCTCCCGCGCGCTCGGAACCGGTGAGAGCGATACCCTTCACCCGCGGGTCGTCGATCAGAGCTCCGGCTTGATCGTTGCTCAAGAAGAGATTGGTGTAAACACCTTCGGGTACGCCGGCCTCCCGAAGAACCTGTTCAAAGGCCAATGCACATTGAGGAACACCAGACGCGTGCTTGAGGAGCATCACATTGCCGGACATGAGATGCGGACCGGCAAAGCGAGCCAGCTGATAGTAAGGGTAGTTCCAGGGTTGAATGCTGAGAAGGACGCCCAGGGGTGAATACTCGAGGCGAGCGTCGCCCATGGCAGAGTCGAGCTTCTTCGGTGCGAGGAACGCTTCAGACTTATCCGCGAAGTACTGCATGATGGAAGCGCTAAGTTCCACTTCGCCCCGGCTCTCAGCGATTCTCTTCCCCATTTCCAGTGTGGCGAGACGAGCGAGTTCTTGCTTCTTTTCGAGAAGTCCCTGAGCGGATCTCGCAATAATCTTCGAACGCTCTGTGAAAGGCCGGGCCGCCCAGGTTCGAAACGCCTTGTCTGCGGTCGCCAACGCATTGCACATCTGCTCATCGGTATGCTCAGGGAAGGTTTTGAGTAGTTCTCCGGTTGCTGGATTGACGCTGCGGTAGGGCACGCTCAGCTCCTTGCTACTGCTAACCGATTTTTCAAACTGTCTGCCATCAGGGATGTGCAAGCTTCGTACCAAGTCAGTGATCCGCTGGGCTTGACTGTAAGTGAGTGAAAATGAACGACGAAATGCGACAGTGGAGACCGGTTTTGACAGCCAGCAATAAGAGTCGCGTCAGTGTCAGTAACGCGTCAATTATCGAGCACGGATTGATGAGACCTTCAACATCGGGAGCGACGGATAGTAAACAATGTTCGTCAACTTGCGCCCTTCCTACAAGCGATCACCACAGATGAAGGCCCTCATCGCCACTAATCTCGGGATGGCCTGTAACCCTTACCTAGTCGGGTTGCAGATCGATCAAAAGCGACTCCGGAACTGCATGGCACACGTCTTGCATGTTCTCTTCACAGTTCGGCTGAGGTGACTCTTGAGTTCACAGTGCGAACATGCACTTTGCTCATGCAATAGATGATGATGCGCGACAAGCGGTAAGAGGAGGCAGTTTCATGCGTAAACCGGTTCTGGCCGTAACGGCCTATTTCGTCGATGCCGTGGAAGCTCGACTCAAACAGGATTTCGAGCTGCGTCGCAAGAACAATGGCGCTCACTTCACAACAGAAGAACTGCTCTCGGCCGCCGACGGTGCTGATGCGATGTTCGTCACTCCGGCAGACAGACTAGACCGTGCATTTTTCACTCGGGTGGCTTCGTCAGTCAAAGTCATCGCCACTCACTCAGTTGGCTATGAACACATCGATCTAAGCGCTGCAGCCGGGCGCAAGATCGCGATAGCGAATGTCCCCGCACTATCGACAGACGCGGTAGCAGACCTCACCCTGCTCTTGCTCCTCGGGGCATCGCGACGAGCATATGAGGCCCAGCAAGTGGTCCGGAGTGCAAACTGGAATCCATCGGACCTAACGTTGCTGTTGGGCTGGCAACTCACACGGAAGATTCTCGGAATTTATGGAATGGGCCACATCGGACAGGCGGTTGCAAAACGCGCTCGCGGTTTTGGGATGAAGATCCACTACCACAATCCGCATCGATTGTCTCCCAAACTTGAAGGAGATGCGATATTCCACAATGACCCCTATGAATTGCTCAGCGTCAGCCCATTCCTGAGCTTAAACGCACCCGAAACAATGGAGACCCATCACTTCCTCGACGCAAAAGCAATTGCGTGCTTGCCACGTGGCGCAATAGTTGTGAACGCTGCCAGAGGGGGCATGGTGGTCGATGAGGATCTGATCGCTGCCCTCAAGAGTGGCCAAGTCGCAGCCGCCGGCCTGGACACGTACGAGGGAGAGCCGAAGCTGAATCCGGGATATCTGTCGCTGAAGAACACATTCTTGCTGCCACACATCGGCGCAGCCACTATCGAGACGCGAACGGCCATGGGTATGCTGGCGCTGGACAACATTGATGCGGTCTTGGGAGGAAGGCCTGCCCCTTCTCTTGTGACTTAGGTCAGAATTTCCCGAACCTGTTTTCTGCTGTTGGCCGAATATCTGATACAGACCCTGAAGGTATCGGAACTTCAAAAGCGGCGGAGCTCCTCGAGAGTAATCAACTCTCGCAATGAACGCGGCGACGATTTAGTGCCAACCGAGCGCTGGGACGGCCGAAGTCAGAACCTCCATGGCACCCCGCCTTGTGGGCAGACGTTCTGCATTGATAACCTACGTCGTACCTTTAGCCTCTGGTACCGGTCCCGCGTTCCCCGCATCGTGCTCTTCTGCGGTTTTGTTTTTTGCGGCCTTGGCAGTCTTCGCGGCAGCAGATTTAAACTTCAGCAGACCAATGGCGGGAGACACGAAAACCAAGGAATTCGAAAAGGTCGCAACGTGACCCGTGAAACGGGCCTCCTTCAGGTCGAATTCTCTCAACTGGAATTGCAGCATACCCATATTGATGACATCTCCGGTAATGCCAGACACCTGTATGCGATCTCCAATTCTGATTCCACGCTTCCCCATCAATACGAGATAGCCAAGGCTCGCGAGAATTACATTTTGCAGAGCAACCGCCATTCCGGCCGTGAGAAGCCCAAAGTACGTTGCCAACGAACTTAAGTCTGAGGCGACGCTGAACAAGGCAACGACCGCTATGGCAAACAATGTCAGAAGGCGGTGGACCATGCTTATGACCCGTCGTCGGTTTGGGTCCGGGATTCTGCGGAGTGCCAATCGACGTGAAATCTCGCCCATTCCAATTAGCAGACCGACGATCAGCACAACGATGAGTAAGCGGACCGCCAATTGTTTCCATGCCTGTCTGTATTGGCCGGCTACCGCTGCTCGCCAGGGCAGTAGGTGTGACTCGTACTGTTCAAGCAACGCCTTTTGCTTATCGAGCGCCACTATCGCCGGAGAAAAGGTCTTGAGTTCGAATGTAAGCGCATCGAGTTGAGACTTTTGTTCGCGCAGCAATGAAAGATTGCTGGTTTGCAAATTGCTTGTGGAGGCCCTCTGAAGAACCTTGGTGATGAAGCCGCTCATCGGGGCCCGGATATTCTGCACGCAGAGCAAAAAGTTGTCAGTGAGGCGAATCTTTTCGTTAACCACCCGAAGCTTGTGCTTTAGCGCAGAGACTTCCGACCCCAGCCCGAGGAGGCCGGTCTCTCGCCAGCTACTGCTGGTTTTGGAATCTGCGTCTTGTGCGGGCAATTTCGACCAGGGAGTTGCCGGACCGCTCACCTCGGGTATGGATTGTGCAAGGTCGTCAATGGTCAGATCGAGAGTTACAGTGTTGGCTTGCGACGTCCGGGCCGTCTGGACGAACTGGATTAGATCATTTACCGCCTGCGAAACAGCCTGCAAGAGTTCTAATCGGCTCCGAGCATCGTCGAGAGCGGCTTTCAACTTCTTGCGATCGGCTTTGCGAGCCGAAGCAAGTTTCTCGTTCAGCTTTCCGATGTCTACACTTGTTTGCTGAGTTACCTGGTCATTTCGATTCTTCAACTCGATAAAGTGCGCAAGATCCGCAGAAACGGAGCCGCCCCCTGTCGCGGGCGCGTCGTGTGGAGATGTGGCGAGATTGGCTAAGGCTACATCCGCCTTGGCGAATTCGAACGAGAGCTTGACAATCTGGCTTTCAATGGCTTGATTGTCATTCAAAAACACGAGGTCTCCCGGATCGCTTGCAACCTGCCGTTCGGTGTACACGTGGCGGTACCAGTTCATTGATTGCAGCAGATATCCGATAACTTCTGTGTCCGATGGGAGCTGATACGAGCCTCGCGTGGTTTCAGCAGAGAGCCCGCCTATTGCGATTGCGAAAATCGCACAACAGTTGGCGATGTGAGCGTACCGGTTCACGTTTGTCGGCGTTCCTTGGCGCCTTCAAGCACCAGGTCAGCTGACGCGAGGACAAGGAATATCCAGAGCGCATCGGCTAGGAACAGATGGGCGATCTGGAGACAAACGGGAGCGAGAAGTAATACATTCGTCATGCCAATGACGACCTGCATGAAGAGAAGCGTGATAAGAGCGATTGCAGATCGTGGGAATCGGTTTCGCCCGGTTGAGCTCTTCCATATAACCCGCAGAACGAGACATGCAGAGACTGCGGCTACGGCGGGATGCAGCAGCCGAAAGCGCAAGAGGGCAGGAGTGCCCGAACTGAAATCTTGCGCCAATGCCAAGGACAGGGATGTCGCCGGAAACAGAGTATCGGCCAGAGCAGCTACCGCCCCCGTAATCCCCGTAGCCATCGTGGCGAGTAGACCGAGTCCGATAGAACCTACTTCTCGCCATTTGCTGATGAGCGTGAAGCTTCTGCTGCCATTCGACAACCAGGCAGCAGTGAGCGACAGCCCTGCAAGTAGAAGTAGTGTATTGCCAAAGTGCAAACAGAGAAAAAGAATTCGGCCGGCAGATTGGTCGTTTCCCACGTGCTTTAACAGGACAAGAACAGCCCCCAATAGTGCTTCATTCATCAGAAGTGCAGCGGCGAGAACCGCGGAATAGCGAGCCCAGTCGCCTTTCTTTGTTACTCGCCAGCACCAGACCACCAGACCGGTCACCATGAGCAACGAGATGACACTGGTCATTCGGTGCGTGAACTCGACGATTGTTTGTCCTCTTGCGCTTGGCCCGACAACGTCGCCATCGCAGAGCGGCCACCTGTTGCCACAACCGAGACCTGAACCGGTCGCTCTTACATAAGCACCCCAAAGGACGGCAGCTACGTTCCAATACAAGGCGATCCATGCAAAGCGAGCAACTTGTCTAATCTCGCGGGCTCGAGCGCTGGAGAAAGGCACTGCCCTCGGTAGCAACGTCGAGCTGGAACCGTCAGGGTAAGAAGCGGACGCGTGAAGCCAAGGTGCAAACCTTACACGTTGATTACGAGATTCGGTGAACTTCATGCGTCTTGGCATTAACCTCACAGAACATGCCGCTCGAAGAGAACCGGCGCTTTGTTTGGCAGGTTGTGATTGCTGTAAGTGATGCGACCGCTTTGCCTCGCAAGTAGTTTCAGTTGGACCGAAACCCTTTTCTGCGCTACTCCAGCGCGCCGGCGGTTTTGGTCGCTGCTTTCTTCGTACGCTTACCAGCGGCTTCTGCGCCCTTTCCGATCTGTTGGCCTGTCTTCTTGCCGGCCCGCTTGCCTTTGCGCGCTGTCTCATGTGAAGCCTTCTCGGTGCCCTTCCAGGTCTCCGTCGCTACTTTGTCAGCGGCGCGTGCTGCCTCCTTCGCAGCCGATTTTGTTCCGCGATCGGCATCCTTAGAAGTCTTCTCTGTAGCTTCGCCGATCTTCTTTGCTTCCTTCGCAACATCGGTGGCAACATCTTGTGTCAGTCCGTTGGCGGCCAACCCCAGCGTCAAAGTCAGAACGAGTGCTGTGAACTTCATAATTCTCTCCTTGCAGATCTCAATTGCAATCCATGCGCGACAATGCATTCGACGAAAAATGAACAGCAACTTCAGCGTGGGACCGCAGGAGCGAGTTGAGGAGGGCGCTCACTAAAGGTCTGCGGTCCCACGCGTCAGATGTAGACATGAAGAGCAACTGAATCGCCAAAAACCGGTGCACGTGTAGAAGTTCTGGCGGCGTACTCTTCAGAAATCGGGAGAAATCGGGCGAGAACTTGCAGCCGAGCTCCACTCTTACATTGTCACAGAGACGACCGGAGACATTAGCGCTTGCCCCTACTTGTGAGTTTGTCCAAAACAAACTCTTGTGCCAGACCGAGGGCAACATGGAGGCCTATGCTAGTGCCGAAATTTCTGAATACCTGCCCAGCACCGCGACTGGACTCCGGGTAGTAGGTGTTGGCAAGCGCCGCTGAAATCAAAGACCCACCCAACTGAGAATAATTTGGCTGCAAATTCCCGTTGTCTCCCTTACAGACAAATGGAGCTAACATCGCGTGGCGAGCTCGAGACCACTTTGTGTCAGAGCCTTGGTAGAAATAGCGAGGGTCCTGATGCAGAAGAGAGGGCAGAATTGCATTCGCGAACAGGCTTTCGCTGACACCGCTGGCGAGGTTAGCCCCGAACCGCTCGGCATATCCTTTTGCACCTTGGCGATAGTCAGGTGTGTCGGCAGCCTGCTGAACTCCGGCCCACGCAGCTTGGAAGGCGAAGAAAGTTGGGTGGGTAAGACCTTTGTAGGCCAAGTGGAACTTCATCCGGGCGGTAAGGGGCTCGGGGTGAGGCTCGTAAACCACATAGATATTCGGTATAAAAGCGAAAACACGCTGCTGTTCTTCAGCTTTGAGCTGCTGGGCAGCAACCTCCTGTGAGGCATAGGTCACCGTAACCGCACGCTGCACAGCCAATATGTGGAGTGTCACGGGGGTCAGAGTTGTTTCCTGCCCGGGTTCAACTGTAATCGACGAGCTCCACTCTGCAAATCCTTCTGCGGCAACGGTGATCTGGTGGGCAATTCCTGGCGTGACGTCATGGAATGCAAACGATCCATCGTCTGCTGTTAAAACTGTGAGAGGATCGCCGTTCGCTTTTTGCAAGACTACCGTCGCATTGGGAATCGTATCGTTGTTACTATCAACCACTGAACCGAGAATGCTTCCTGTTGTGAGGGTGGGCACGTCCACAGACTGCGCGGACGCGGGTACAACAAGAACCAATCGGCATGCCAGGCCGATGATCAGCATGTGTGTTAGATCCAGAAGCTTTCTTGAAAACCGGTCACGTGATGTATACCTATTGTTGTACGTTGTTGACATTACTAACCTTTCGAGAGGGTGAAATTGATTGTGATCTGCGAGTCGACTTCAACCGGTTCTCCATTCAAGAGATACGGCCGATAGCGCCATTTCTTTACTGCTTCTATCGCGGCCTGCGCGAGCACCGGCAAACCCTTCTCGACGCGAACATCTTCCACGGTGCCATCTTTGCCGATTACGGCCAACAGCACTACCGTCCCTTCAATCCGCGCGCGGCCCGCCTCAGATGGATATTTTGGCGCAACGTCGTAGACCAGGTTGGCCTCGGCCATCTGGGCCGGAACACGGATTCTCTTCGGCGCGGGCGTTGTCGCGAGAACGGGCGCGCTGCCCGTGCTCCGCAGCACTTCGCTGAGCACTCCACCGGGAATTCCGTCGATTACTCCGCCAGGAACTCCCCCAACTAGTCCGCCCGCAGTATCCACAGGAGGTGAAGGCGGTGCTTCTTGCGTCTTATACACAGCACCAGAGACCCTAATATTTGTAGGGGTGCTTCTGGAGGTGGATCTGGACACTGAAAGGCTCGTTACATTGGAAGCCGCTGCGGCCGGCGCGAGATATAACATTGTTAGTGTCTCGAGCTTGGGCAGCGTATCCGTGTGAAACAGCGGAAGGACAACTAG
>Ga0207645_10000878_pt1 | contig 24973 bp, 25 predicted proteins | sample KBSM53metaG_FD_184331 | JGI IMG/M metagenome (GOLD analysis project Ga0207645, IMG submission 184331) | Miscanthus rhizosphere microbial communities from Kellogg Biological Station, Michigan, USA - KBS M5-3 metaG (SPAdes) (version 2) | ecosystem: Host-associated > Plants > Roots > Rhizosphere >...
TCGTGCGCGGCGGCCGCGATCGCATCGGGCCAGCCGAAATCGCCGTCGGCCGTGGTCAGGATCGCCGCGAGCGCGATCGCAATCGTCGCCATCGACGCCAGTATATCGATGGACTATGCTTCGCTCACACGCACATGACACGCGAGATCATCGTCAGCATCCTGGAAGGGGAGGGCGCCGAAGGTAAGGGCGGCAACTTCAAGATCAGCGAGGAGCGAGAGGCGACCTGCTTCGTCTCCACGCCCGGCGAATTGCTGGCGATCGGACGGGTGATCCGGGTCGAGCTGAAGGACAGCTACGTCTCGCTGGCGACGGCCAAGGACGAACGCTTCGCCTTCGCGTACCAGGACGTGCTGGGGTTCAAGCTCGCGGCGCCCGCGCAGCACAAAGAGCGGTCGGCCGGCTTCCGGTAGGAGATCAGCGCATCGACATAGACCAGCTGGCGATGGTCTTGTTGCCGTTGTACTTGGGGAAGGTGGGCATGCGGCCGAGCACGCAGTTCGCGAACGAGCCGCCCTTCTGATTGTTGACCTTCACGGCGGACACCTTGCCGGTGCCGCGCACGACGAAGTCGACGCTCATCTCGGAGACGCCCGGATTCTTGTGGCGCTCCTGCATCAGGCACGGCACCAGGCTGCGGTAGTGCTTCATCATCACTTCTTCGATCACCTGATCGTCGAGCAGCTCATCGCCACCGCTGCCGTGCTTGCTGGCGTCGCCGAAGTTCGCGTCGTTGCTGAAGTCGCCGTCGCCGGCCACCGAGCCGCCGCCGCTGCGGTGGCCGCCGCCGTGCTTGACGGTGCTCGCCTTCTGGAAGCTGAGCTTGACGTCCTTGAGGAACGCGTCGATCTCGGCGTCCTCGCTCCGCTCGGCCAGCGTCGTCTTGTCGGCCGCCTTGCGCGTCAAGACGTACCAGCCGCCGGCCGCGGCGATCGCCAGCAGCGCGATGCTCGCGATCGTGAACGTGAGCGCGCGCTTCGCCTTCTCGGACCGCTCGTGCTTGATCTCGGCGTGGGCGCGTCGGTTCTGCTCGATCTGCCGCTCCGACGTCCGCGCGAAATCGCGCAGCGGCTGGAAGTCCTTCACCTTCTTGCGCGCGCCCGTGTCGCTGTCGACGATCATGTGCTCGCCGACGATCTCGCCGCGCTGGATCTGCGCGCGGATCTGGGCCAGCGAGAACGGACCGAAGTCGAGGCGGTCCTTCTGGATCAACCACCGCTCCTGGGCGTCGTCGATCGCGCCGCCCGCCACCTCGGCGAGGTTGAACGACTTACCGAATGTGCTGCGCCTGCCGTCGGCCACTGAGCTTGCCTCCTGCTGCTGCCGCGCCTGCGCTGCCGCCTGCGCTTGCGCTGCCGCCTGTGCCTGCGCTGCCGCCTGCTGAGCCTGCACGGCCGCCTGTTCCGCCGCGATCTGTGACTGCGCCTGTGCCTCGGCGCGCGCGTGCGCCTGCGACCACGCGGTGTCAGCTTGCGCCTGGGCCTCGGCCGCCTGGGCCTGTGGCGGCGACTGGCGCTGCGCCGCGAACGTCGCCGCCGGGCGGTGCTCCGCGGCGCGCGCCGAAGGGGCGGAGGGCGCCGGGCCGACCGACGAGATGCCGCTGGAGACGCCCGACTGCAGATTCGACAGCGCCAGCCGCAACTCCATCGCGGAGTGGAAGCGCGCACCCGGATCGCGCGCCAGCGCCTTCGCGATCAGACCGTCGATTCCGGCCGGCGCGTCGGTGCCGCCGCCGGCGATGCGCAGCGGCGGCGACGGCAGCTTCCCGGTCAGCACCTCGAACAGGATCACGCCCAGCGCGTAGGCGTCGGAGGCGAGGGTGGGCTGCCCGCCCGCCAGCAGCTCGGGGGCCAGATACGCGTGCTCGGGGCCGCCCGCGGGAACACCCCGCCGCGCCAGCGTCGGAAGCGTGCGCGCGAGACCCATGTCAGCGACCTTCACCCGTCCTGCCTTGTTCACCCAGACGGTCGCAGGATTCAGCCCGCCATGCGGCATCGTGCTCGCCGCGCGTTCGAGGCCGTTGGCGATGTGGGTGACCAGGTTGCAGGCGCCGCGGAACGAGACCGTCCGGCCCTCGCTCTTCTTGCCGTCGATGAACTCGCGCAGCGTCTGGCCGTCCAGCAACTCCGTCGCCAGGAAGAAGAAGTCGTGCTCGCGGCCGACCGTCAGAACCTCGACGAGGTTCTTGTGGACCAGCGCGCTGGCGTTCTCGACGTCGGTCTCCAGCTGCGCGGCCGACGCGCCCAGCACGCGCATCGGGATGACGCGAACCGACGCCGCGCTTCGATGGGTGACGTCGGTCGCGCGATACGTCTGGCTGACGCCGTCCTGCGACAGCAATCCGTCGATACGAAAGCGCCCGCCGACGGTCGCCCCGGCGGGAATCTGCCCTGACGATCCCGATACGGCGAGCGATTCACGTACAGGGGCCATGCCGAGTCGCCGACTCTAACAAATTTCGCCGAAAAACCGAAGCATGGGGCCTACGTAACTCGCCCGAATCTGGCCCCCTATTTGGTCTCGACGACCTGCGGCAGCTTCTTCGCCTGGTCGATCCAGTCGGCCAGTTGCGGTTCGGTCGGCAGTTTCTCGGTGATCTTCGCGGTCTTGTTGGCGTCGGTCGCCGCCGTCAGCAATTTGGCTGCATCCTGCTTTACCAAATCGGAGGTGCTCTTTACCCCAGCCGCTTCCAGCAGCAGCACCATCTCGCTGCCAACGCCCTTGATTCGCAGCAGGTCGCACCGCTTTGCCAGGACCAGCAGGTCGGCCGCCGACAGCCCCGACGACTTGGCGAGCGCCTTTCGGTCCTTCGCCTTGGCGGACTTGGCCAGTAGCTCCTCCGTGGTCGAGATGCTGGCCTTTTTCAGTTTTTCCACCTCGCCCGGTTTCACCAGCCGGGGAACGTCGGCCAGCGCGTAGTGGCTCGCCCGCGCTGCGCCCGCGAACGCCGTGACCAGCAACGTCAATGCAACCAGGCATGCTCGGATGTACATGGGAGCTCCCTCCAGGTCTGTCTAGAGCCCACGCTCCGCGCGGGGGCGACTACCTTCTATGTTTCAAAGCGTCTTGAAACGCCGCACCAGCTCGCGCAGGCGCCGCGATCCGCCGCCCTCGCGATAGATGAACCGCACGCCCGTCTGACTTTCGCCCGCATGGTAGACGACGCGGCCCGAAAGGTCGAACGGAGCCTCGCTGCCGGGCGGGGTTATTTCCAGGACGACGTCGGTCCCGATCGGCGGCTGCAACGGCCCCAGAATCAGGCCGCCGCTGACACTGATCTCACGCAGCTCGGCGTCGATCGCCTCCAGCCCGGCGGCGATCCGGATCTTGCACGGAATTCCGATGGGGATGCGCGTGTGCTTGCGCCGGCGCGTGCTGGGGCGTTCGCCGCGCAACGTCTGGATGACGAAATCCCGCTTGGCGGACTCGTCCGCCTCGAACGCGACCGTGGCCCCGGCGCGAACGCGCATACGCGGCAACGCAGGGCGCCAGGCCGTGACGGTTCCCCGGATGAGGACCTTGTTCGGCAGCCCGTCGCAGGCCATCTCGACGACGACGGGCGTTCCGGCCGACAGCTCCGTGGTGGTGGGGCAGAAGACCCCCCCGGTGGGGACGTCGGGAAGGTAATGTTCTTCGAACTCCTCGAGGTTCCGGCAGCGAACGCGAAGAATGTTCACGGGGGCTCCCAGCGGGAGAATAACTCACCAGACGGCACGCGCGAAATAGGCGAGAAATTTGCTATAGCTTCCCCCCGCCATGCCCATCCGCGTCTTCATCGACGGTGCCGTGCGTTTGCCCGAGGAGGCCAAGGTATCCGTGCTCGATCGTGGTTTTCTCTACGGCGACAGCGTCTACGAGACGATCGGCACGCTGTACGGGCGCCTTTTCGCGGCCCGCGACCACCTGGACCGGCTGGAACGATCGGCGCGCCGGATCGCTCTGCGGGTGCCGCCCCGCGCCGAGATCGAGGCGGCCATCAAGGAGACCGTCGCCGCCGCCGGCAACCCGGAGACGCGCGTGCGGGTCATCCTCACCCGCGGCGTCGGGAAGCTGGATCTGGACCCGGCCAGCTGCGACGACTGCCGGCTGGTGGTGATCGCGTTTCCGCTGGGCCCGCCCACGCCGGAGATGTTCGCGAAAGGCGTCGCGGTCACGATCGTCTCCATCACGCGCAACAGCCCGCAGGCGATCGATCCGGCGGTGAAGTCGGGCAACTATCTCAACAACGTCCTGGCGCTGGGGGAGGCGCGGCGCAAGAACGGCGCGTACGAAGCGATCCTGTGCGCCGGCGACGGCAGCATCGCCGAGGGCTCGACCAGCAACGTGTTCGCGGTCGTGCGCGGCGAGGTGTGGACCCCGCAGCCCGAGGTCGGCATCCTCGACGGCATCACGCGGGCGAAGGTGATGGACCTGGCGCGCGGCGCCGGCATCAAGCTGATCGAGCGCCGCATCCAGCCCGACGAGCTGCGCGGCGCGGACGAAGCGTTCATCACCAGCGCGACGCGCGGGGTCCTGCCCGTCACCACGATCGACGGGCAACCGGTGGCGACAGGCGTTCCGGGCCCGATCACGAAGCAACTGATGGCGCTTTACGACGAGCTTGCGCGGCGTGGGGTCGAATGAACGCCGTCGCGATGTTTCCGCGGTTCCTGATCATCTGCAGCGTCATCCTGATCATCGCGGGCTTGGCGCAGATGTTCTTCCGGCCGCGCGGCGAGAACGAGACGGCCGTCGAGAAGATCGTCAACCGCTCGACGATCACCGCGCTGTTCTCGCTGGCGTTCGGGATTGCCGGGCTGCTGTTCGGGCTGGGCGTCTTCAAGCTGCCGCGGTTCTAGGCCGCGCGAACGTCGACCCTCTCCCGCACCCGGGAGAGGGAGGAACAGTCGGTTACTTCAGCTTGGGCGAGACCATGACCTGGTCTTTGGGCAGGTAGGCGAGGGCGGCCTTGTAGACCTGGGTCTTGTGCTGTTCCTGATCCTTCTTGGCGCCCTTGTCGTCGGTCTTGTGCAGGCCGAGCTTGGCGAACGTGATCGCCGAATATGACGCGATCGTCTCCTGCACCGTCGACAGCTTCGCGTCGAATTGCTGCCGCGTCGTGGTGATCTTGAGGGCCGGCTGGTCGTTCAGCAGGCCGATGTAGGTCACCTTCTGCAGCTCGGGCGCCTTGCCGAACATCGTGGTCGTGAACTCCGCCCAGTACGTCATCGCGCTGTTGAACCCCAGGGTGGCCACGTACTCGTCCTTGCCCGTCTCGAGGTAGGGGTACGTCACTTCGACCGCCTTGTTCGCCGTGTCGACGTTCATGGTCGGCTTGTGCGTGAACTTGTCGTCGAAGCGCTCGACCTTCTTCTTCACCTCCAGGTGGCAGGTGTCCTCGAGGTTCTCGGGTTCGGCGCGGTTCAAGCTCCACGCGAAGGCTTTCGCCACCTCCTCGGGGAACTCGAGCTTGATGTTGTTCTCGCACTTCGGACCCTTGTCGCCGTGCTCGCGCCAGATCTTGGCGACCGGGTTGCCGCCCGTCTGCGCCTCGCCCTCGGTCCCGTAGAAAGCGCCCAGGAACGTGGTCGGCTCGAACGTCTTGCGCGTCATCGCGTAGCGATAAAGGAACTGCAGCGCTGGGTAGATGTCGTCGCGCTTCGTCTTCTGCTTCAGCGCGACGTGCAGCTTGACGTCCTGTCCGTCGGACGGGCCCGACACCTCATCGCGCACCACCGTGAACCCCGGAATGTTCGGCGGGATCTTTGGCTGGTCGCAGCACGTCGTCGGAGCGCTGGATTGCTCGCTCTTCGGACACGCGACGGACAGCAGGGCGAGCAAACCGACGAGAGGGATCGTGGCAACGCTGCGCGACAGGGTGGGGGCTCGCATTCGGGACCTCCTCGGGATCGGGGCGACGTTGAAAGCGCCCACCCTACAACAAAACCAGCGTTGTGGGTGCCTTCGGCACCGGCGGCTGATTGCCCGGAATCCTTTTCGGGAGTCGCGTTTCCGACGCGAGCTACTTCGCGTCGTTGATGGATCTAACAGACCAACCCGGGGCATTTCTTTACGGCTGGCACCAAGGTAGGTTATTGTACGCAATCGACGCCGCTCGCCTGATGCGGCGCTTTACTTCCCAGGGACAAATTCTGACTGTGATGACGCGGGGATTTCGCGTTTTTTCGACTCGCCTCCGGCGGGCCACGCCGCATGCGGTCGTCGCGTCCCTCGCGCCGATCCTGCTGGGTGCGCTGCTGCTCGTCGCGCCTCGCTCGGCGCACGCGCAGATGACCCAGGCGCAAAAGGACGAGGTCAAACAGCACTACCAGCGCGCCACGCGTGCCTACGATCTCCAGAAATATCTGGAGGCGATCGACGAATACCAGAAGGCGTACGAGATCAGCGGCGATCCCCCGATGCTCTACAACATCGCGCAGGCGTACCGCCTGGCTGATCAACCCGCCGATGCCGCGCGCTATTACCGCCGTTTTCTTCAGCGGATGCCCAACGCCCGGAACCGCGAGGACGTCGAGCGCAAGATCGCCGACCAGGAGAAGATCGCCGAGCAGCGCAAGAAGTCGGAGCCGGTGACGCCGCCGCAGCAGCCGCCGCCGCCCACCAAGCCGCCGCCGATCGTCGAGGTGAAACCGCCGCCGCCTCCCACGACACCGACGCCGCCGCTGACGCCGCCCCCGCCGCCCCCGGAGACGTCGCACGCGCGCTCGGTCGTCGGGTGGTCGCTGCTCGCCGCGGGCGTGATCGCCGACGGCGTCGCCGCCTACGAGGGTTATCGCGCCAAGCAAAAGGGCGATCAGCTGACCAAGGATTCGATGAGCGGCAAGGTCTTCGATCCGTCGCTGGAGACGGACGGGAAGAACGCGAACATCGCGGCCATCGCTCTGGGCATCGGCGGCACCGCCCTGGCGATCACCGGCATCATCGTGCTCGCGACGGGCGGCTCGTCGTCCGAACAGACCGAAAAACCTGCCACGCCGGTGGCGCGGCTGACGCTGACGCCCTGGATCTCGACCGGGCTCGTCGGCGGCGGCGCGCGGCTGCAGTTCTAGGCCCATGCAATCGGTGCGGCTGTCGACCTTGCTGCATCTGAAGGGCTGGCTGCTCGTCGCGCTGATCGGCGTCGCGCAGTCCGGCTGCTACAAGCCCAAGATCAAGGACGGCGGCTTCAGGTGCAACCTCGACGCGGGCGTCGGGAAGGCCTGTCCGGAGGGGTTCAAGTGCGACACCAGCACGATGCAGTGCTGGCGGATGCCTGGAGACGGGGGGCGGGACGGCGACGCCATTGTCGACAAGACCGACAGCGAGGTGGGAGACGTCCCCGAGGAGAAGCCGATCTGCTTCGATGCGCGGCCGGATTGCACGCCGCGGCCGGGGCTGTGCGATCCGTTCTGCCGAACGGGCTGCGGTTGCAGGGAAAAATGCTCGGTCAACACCGTCGGTGATTTGACGTGCAATGAACCGCGCGCGACCGGATATCCGCGGACGCTGATGCAGGACTGCATGGAAGTGCTGTCGCCCGGAACGCCTCAGCAGACCGACAACTGCCTGCCCGGGTACGTTTGCATCGACGAAGGTTGTTTCCCCCGCTGCTTCCAGTTCTGCCAGACCAACATGGATTGCGCGAACTCGTCCTGCACGCGGGACGTCGGCGGCGTCGACAGCGGCCAGAAGGCCTGCGACGTGCCGTTCGTCGATTGCGTGCCGTTGCCGGGCAGCGCGAACATGGGCTGCGGACCTGCGACGGGGACCATGGCGTGCTACCTCTCGTCGAGCGACCCGATGCACACGATCTGCGACTGCCCGTTCAGGGACGTGGGATCGAACGGCGCCTGCTCGCGATCGCGGGACTGCATCAGGGGCCTCGCCTGCATGGATAAGGGCGACGGCTCGACGCCGCAGTGTCTGCAGGTGTGTCGGCTCAGCGACGAAGGGCAAACCGATTGTCCGTCGCGCACGCGGGGATCGTGCCACCCGTACTTCGGCGCACCCCGCGGAACTCAACCTCACCCCGTCTACGGTTATTGCAGCTGAACGGGATGACGACGCTTCGAAATATCGCGTGCGCCGCATGGGTCGTCGCGCTGATCGCGGGCGGCGCCGGCTGCTACAAACCGAACATCCAGGACGGCGGGCTGCGGTGCGCCTTCGGCGGCACCGACGGCGGCGGCGGCGCATGCCCCGAGGGATTTCACTGCGCCGCCAACGGTACGTGCAAGCAGGGCCCTCCGCCCAAGTGCGCGGCGTCGTCGCCGCACATCGCGCCGCTCTGCGAGCCGACGCTCGGCGTTGAATGCGATCCCGTCTGCCAGGGCGGCTGCGACTGCGGGCGCTGCACGCTGGTGGGAACGATGCTGAAGTGCGTGGCGCCCGGCACCAAGATGCGCGGCGAGTTCTGCACCCCCGGCTCCGACACCGATGAATGCGAGCCGGGAAACGTCTGCATGTTCGACTGTGATCCCAAGGTCGCGCGCTGTGTCCGCTTCTGTGGCAGGAGCGGCGTGGGGAACGACGACCTGTGCGACCAGGGACAGCTGTGCAACGTTCCCGTGACCGACGTGGATGGCGGCGTGACCGACCTGCTGGGCTGTCCTCCGCCCAAGAAGGCGTGCAATCCGGTCGGCGACACGATCGACTGCGGCAACGCGGCGCTCGGGTGTTACACCTACGACACTGTCGCTGCGACGGTGTGCGACTGCAGAGGCAGGAGCACGCAGGGCGGCTCGTGCAGCGTCATCAATTCCTGTGTTGCCGGATATCGCTGCATCACGATGGGGAATTCATCGACCTGTATGCAGACCTGCAAGCTGATGGGAACGGACTGCCCGGCGGGCTTCAGCTGCCAGTCAGCCGGTGGTGGAGACTTCGGGTTCTGCATGCCGTGAGACGGGCGTCCCGACGAAAGTCGGCTATCTTCTTCGACCTTGCCTAGCAAGCCACCGCCGACTCTGCCGCGCTTCGCGTTCCTGACGCCGCGGACGCTGCCGCCCGCCGCGAAGCTCGAAGGGCGCGTGGCGGTGCTGGACGTCGCGTTTGCCAGCGAGGGAGGTGGGGCATCGTTCGAGAAGACGACGCTGCCCTTCATCAACGGACTCGGCAGCCGGCTGGCAGCCTGGGTCGACCACCACGATCACGAGCGCCACGCGGACTACGTCGGCGATTCGCGCTTCATCCTGACGACGAAGGCCCAGCACGGCGCTTGCCCCGAGCTGGTGACGCCTGAGGTTGTGCGCGCCGCGGGTCCGGTCGACACGGTCGCGATGCATCTGGATCTGGATGGGCTCTATTCGGGCGCGAAGTGGGTGCTCGGCGGCGTCGAACCCTACGAGGGCGCGGACGCGGACGCCCGGGCGGTGGACACGCGCCGCGGTGAGCCTGGTCCGATCGCGGCGCGCATCGACCGGGCGCTGCGCGCACGCTTCCGCGACGAGACGCTGAAGCATCGGGTGATCCAGTACCTGGTGGCGCGCACCAAGGCGCCCGTGCTGTGGGAGGAGATCGAAGAGGCGGCGCGGCTGATCGATCCGTTGCTCGACGAGAGCCGCCGCCTTGCGGACACGTATCGCATCAACGCGGGCGTCGCGTACGTCGAGGCGGCCGGCAAGCCGTACGACAAGACCGAGTTGCTGCTGCTGGGGCAGGAACGCGCGCCGGTCGCGGTGGTGCGCGATTCGGGATCGTTGACGATCGCCGCGGATTTCGAGTCGGGCTTCGACTTCGTGAAGATGTTCGACCTGGGCGGCGGGATGCCGACGCGCGTGACAGTCCCGGAGGCGCGCCACGGCGAGGTGATGACCAAGCTGATGGCCGAGATCGCACGCCAGCGTCCGTCGGTGTAACCTCAGGTATGGCTGCTCGCAGGCGCGAAAACGGCGCACCCATCCAGGTCGCCCAGGCGGCTCATACGAAGCTGGCCGAAAAGGTTCTTTCGGCGGCCGGTGGGCTGCGCGCCGGTCTGGCGGCCGAGGGGCCGCTGCCTTCGCGCCGCGACATCCGCACGCTGGTCGACGAGCTGCTGGAGGTGCTGTTCCCGGAGTCGCACCGCATGGGAACCGACGCCGGCGGGCTGCGCGGTCACGTCGCGGCGACGATCGCCGCGCTGGAGCCGCGGCTGGAGACGGCCATCTATCTCGGCCTGCACCGGCTGCACGACGCCGGCCGCGCCGACGGGTGCCGGAAGAAGGCGGCTGACATCACCGCGAAGCTGCTCACCGCGCTGCCCGACGTGCGCGCGCGTCTGGGGAAGGACGTCCTCGCGGCGTTCGATTCCGATCCGGCGGCGACCGGGATCGACGAGATCGTCGCCTGCTACCCCGGTCTGTACGCGATCGCGATCTATCGCGTCGCCAACCGCCTGCTCGCGCTCGGCGGCGAGGTCGTACCGCGCATGCTCACCGAGTACGCGCACTCGCGCACGGGGATCGACATCCACCCGGGCGCGACGATCGGCGCGTCGTTCTTCATCGATCACGGCACGGGCATCGTCATCGGCGAGACCAGCAACATCGGCGACCGCGTCCGCATGTATCAGGGCGTGACCCTGGGCGCGCTCTCGGTCCGGCACCGCAGCCGCGCCGACAAGGCGCAGGGCAATAAGCGCCACCCGACCATCGAGGACGACGTCACGATCTACGCCAACGCCACCATCCTGGGTGGCAACACGGTGATCGGGAAGGGCGCGGTCGTCGGAGGCAACGCCTGGATCACCTTCTCGGTGCCGCCCGGCACGCGCGTCGGGATAGGAACCTAGCGAGGAGCCGCCGACGCTTTCGCCGCGCACCATCGAGCTCTTGCGCGACATCGCGGCGAAGATCCTCGAGGCGCAGCGGCCGATCCGCGTGCTGCGCGTGCTGTCCTGGGACGACAACGTCGAGCGCGTGTTCTTCGCGGGCAAGGGACGCGAGCTGCCGCGGCCCGAGTACCGGGTTCCCCCCGGCATCGCCGACGTGGGCGCCCGTTTCCGCGAGCTCAAGGCGGCGGTGCCGGGCGACAACGCCGTCGAGTCGTTCCTGCGTGACACCTGCGACGCGTACGCGACCGCCGCGCGCATGCTGGCCGCCGTCGGGACGCGCGATTTTTATCACCACGCGGTGGAGCTCTACGGGCGGCCGGCGAGCCTGACGGCGGATCGGAAGACCACCAACCTCGATCTCGCCGTGCACTTCACGCAGGTCGTCGACGGCGTCGCGGGGCGCGCGGCGATCCCCAGCCCGCTCGACGAGCTGGTCTACACGGCCGCCGAGGTGGTGCCGCTGCTGGCGGAGCGTTTCGCGCGCTTCTTCCCCGGGCTGGACATCCGCGTCGAGCTGGTCGACGACATCGCGTCCAAGGCGGCGGCGGGCGTGGACGGCGTCCGCATCAAGCGGGGCGGCCGGTTCTCGCGGCGCGACCTGGCGCAGCTGGAGTTTCACGAAGGCCACGTCCACGTCGCCACCGCGCTGAACGGACGCGCCCAGCCGGTGGTCTCGTTCATCGGGTATCCGTCGCCGCGCACGACGGGGACGCAGGAAGGGCTGGCGGTGCTGACCGAATTCATGACCCAGTCGATGAGCCTGGAGCGCCTGCGCCGGCTCGCCGACCGGACGCTGGCGATCAAGATGGCCGAGGACGGGGCCGATTTCTGCGAGCTGTACCAGTTCTTCCTCGCCCACGGGCACGACGAGTCCGTGGCGTACGACTGCGCCCGCCGGGTCTGCCGCGGCGGCCTGGTCGAGGGCGGGGCGCCGTTCACCAAGGACGTCTGTTACCTGGATGGCTTGCTGCGCGTGACCAACTTCCTGCGGGTGGCGCTGGTGAAGGGGCACCTCGATTACGTGCGGCTGTTCTTCGCCGGCAAGATCGACGTCGAGGACGTGCCGCTGTTCGGGCGGTTGATGCGCGAAGGGATCGTGACCGCGCCCGATTACATGCCCGACTGGGCGCGCGATCTCTCGCACCTGACGGCGTTCATGAGCTACTCGGCGTTCCTGGGCGAATGCGATCTGGTCGCGGAGCGGCGCCGCTACGAGGATCTGCTGGCGCGCGCCGAGGACGAGATGGCCTAGCTGCTCCCGCGCGAAGCGCGGGTGTGCAGCTACTTCAAGAAACCTTCTGCCGGTCCGTCGGTTACTTCTTGGTCAGAACGATATCGCCGTTCATCGTGGCCATCGGCATCGTCATGTCGATGGAGATGAGGTGCAGCTCGTTGCCCTGAACGCAGTACTCGCCGCCGCCACCGCCCGACAGGGTGAGCGTCGTTCCCGACGTGGTGTACGTGCCGCTGGAGTTCGTGGTCACCGGGGCGAGCGTGAACGAGCACGTGCAGGACGATGCGCCCGCGCAGTGCGCCGACTGGAAGACGCCAGGATTCTCCGTGACCAGCTGCTGGATCGCTTGATCCAGCTGCTGGCAGGTGAGCGTGATGCCGTTCATCGTCAGGCAGGAGGCCGGGATCGTCTCCGATGCGGACGCGGAGATCGTCTCGTTGAGCGTGTACGTCATGTCGGCGTTGAACGACGCGCTGCCGGATACGTGGATCCCGCCCGTGTTCACGGTCGCGCCCGGGCAACCCTCCAGCGGCATCTCCATCGTCGAGAGCGTCAGGCACGCCGCCGAGATGTTGTAGTTGCCGACGACGTCGCCGCCGCACGGCGCGACCTTGCCGCAGCTTCCGCTGCCGCCGCCGCAAGACGACACGGCCGTCAGCGCCATCGAGAACAACACGCCCAGGAAACCTCTCTTGATCTGCGTCATTGTCGGCTACCTCTTGGTGAAGACGATGTCGGCCTGAATCGCCGCCATCGGCATGGTCATGTCGACGTCAATCACGTGCAGCTCGCTTCCCTTCACGCAGTACTGGCTGGCGCTGACGGCGCCGGTGCTGGACGTCGTGGTGAACGTCGTGCCCGACGTCGTGTAGGTGCCCGTCTCGCTGATGTTCATCTGGTTCAGGACGAACATGCAGCTGCAGCTCGAGCTGCCGGAGCAGTGCGCAGACTGGACCCCCGACGTCGGATCCATCGCGAGCGACTGCTGCAACAACTGGTCGAGCTGCGCGCAGGTGATCGTGAGCCCGCCTTCTGACAAGCACGACACGGGGATGTTCTCGGACAACGTCGCGGACACCGTCTCGGAGATCGAATAGGTCAGGTCGGCGTTGAACGAACCGGTGCCGGTCACGTGCACATTCGAGTAATTCACGGACGCGCCGGGGCAGTCGACCATGATGTCCATGTTTATCGCCGCGCTGTTGAAGCACGCGCCGCTGATGTTGTAGTTCCCGACGACGTCGCCGCCGCAAGGCTGAACCTTGCCGCAACTGCCGCCACTGCCGCCGCCGCAGGCCGACGCGACGGACGCCAGCGCGACGGAGAACAACACGCCCACGAAACCTCGTTGCCTTTTCATGCCCGCTAGCGTCGGTCGTTTTCGCCGATTCCTCAAGTAATCGAGCGCACGGCGTGTCCGACGAGGTGGGCGTCGGCCTACCCTGACGTGGGCGGCGCGGGCGGCTCGGACGTTCCGTCCGATTCCGGCCGCGCGGGCGGCTGGCGGCGGCGCCACAAGTAGATGCCGAGCGCCGCGGTGGCCAGGCAGGCCCACTGTGCGGGCGTCAGCCACGCGTACCGTCGATCGGGCCGGGCCACGTCGGTGGCCCGGAAGAAATCCAGCGCGAACCGCGCCGGCGCGTAGATCACCGCGGCGAGCGCGATGATCCGGCCAGGCGGCCGCGGCTTGCGGTTGTAGGCGAACAGGATCGCGGTCAGCACGATAGTGAACAGCAGCTCGTAGAGCCCGAGATCGACGCGCGGACCGTCCGGAAAGGCCACCGACAGGAAGAACGACGCCGAGACGTGACGGCCGGGGTGGTCGTGCGCCGTGAAGCAGCCGGTGCGGCCGAAGATCCAGCCCACCGCCAGCCCCAGCGCGACCGAATCGGCATAGAGGATGCGATCGATGTCCGCCCGCTTCGTGAAGTACAGGAACGCGAGGAACGCGCCCAGAAAGCCGCCGAACGACGACAGCCCCGCGAACGGGTTGACGAGCACCCTCCAGTCCTCGGCGATCCGCTCGGGGTAGTAGAAGATCACCGACACCAGGTGCGCGACGATGAACCCGCCGATGACGATGCGCGCGTTCATGTACTTGACGTCGTTGGGGTCGAGGCCGCGGCGGCGGCCCTGCGCGACGACGATGCGGTCGCCGACGATCACGCCCAGCGCGACCAGGACGCCGAACAGGTGAACGGGCAGCCCACCGATCACCGGCAGCCCCTGGGGCAGCGTGAACAGCGGCGCCTGGCCGAAGAAGGGGATCATCAGGCGCGGTTCGCGCGGTTGCGCAGCGCGAGCACGATGTCGCGCTGGCCGTCGGCGTGATAGCTGGACCGAACCATCGGCCCGGACTCGACGTGAGGGAACCCCATCGCCAGCGCTTCCTGTTTCAGGGTCGCGAACTCGTCGGGCGTCGCGAAGCGCGCAACGGCGAGATGCTTGGGCGACGGGCGCAGGTACTGGCCGAGGGTCAGGATGTCGACGCCGATCTCGCGCAGCTCGGCGAACACCGCGCGCAGCTCGTCCAGCTCCTCGCCCAGACCCAGCATCAGACCGGTCTTCGTGATGGCGCCGCGCGCCTTGGCGTGGCGCAGGATCGCGTACGAACGGGCGTAGCTGGCCTGCACGCGCACCTGACGAGACAGGCGCGGAACCGTCTCCAGGTTGTGGGCGAACACGTCGGGACCGGCGCTCAGCACGACGTCGACGGCGCCGGTGTCACCCTTGAAGTCGCCCGTCAGCACCTCCAGCACCATCTCGGGGGTGCGCCGCTTGACGGCGCGGATGGTCGCCGCCCAGTGCGCGGCGCCGCCGTCAGGCAGGTCGTCGCGATCGACGCAGGTGATCACGGTGTGCCGCAGCCCGAGCTCGCCCAGCATCGTCGCCACGTGCTCGGGCTCGTTCGGATCGGGCGGCAGCGGCCGTCCCGTCGGGACGTCGCAGAACTGGCAGGATCGGGTGCAGATCCCGCCCAGGATCATGATGGTCAGCGACTGGCGGTTCCAGCACTCGCCGATGTTCGGGCAGGACGCGCTCTCGCAGACCGTGTGCAAGCCCAGCTCCGCGACCCGCTTCTTGAGGTCGAAGAACACCTCGCCCGCCGGCATCTTCATCCGGATCCACGGCGGCTTCGGCTGCATCTGCGGGCGTGCATCGGGCGCGACGCCTTGTTCCGCCTCCAGGACGCGAAGGCGGCGCGAGCGGGTTTCGACGACACGGGGGGCCATGCTTGGGATGGTGAATCTACCACCCTGATCGATGTTACGCTGGGCGCGCCGATGCGCTGCGCCTGGTCGTGGTTGGCGGCGCTGATCGTCGCCGTGTCGCTCGCCCCGCCGGCGGCGGGGGCCGAACCAGGCCCCGAGAGCACGGACGCGAAGAGCAGCTACGACGAGGCCACGGCGGCGTTCGGCCAGCGGCGCTACGGCGAGGCGGCGGAGAAGTACGAGTGGTCCTTCGCGCTGCGCCCCGACGCGGCGGCGCTGTACAACGCCGCGCAGTCGCTCCGGCTGGCGGGCAGCAAGGCGCGCGCGCTGGAGCTGTACCGCAACTACCTCCGCCTGTATCCCGACGGCGCCAACACCGAGGACGCCCGCACGCACGTCGCCGCCCTCAAGAAAGCCTTGGAGGACCAGCCGCCGCCGAGCGAGACGGCGCAGCCTTCCGGGGGCGCCGCGCCGTCCTCGCAGCCGCCCAGCACCGCGCCGCCGCCGCCGGCCCCGCCGCCGCCGCGCCCCGCGGCGACGAACGTCCCCCTCCTGGCGAAGCCCGCGGCCGACGACGGCCACAAGAAACCGATCACGCAGCGGACCTGGTTCTGGGTCGCCGTCGGCGCGGCGGCCGTTCTGGTGGGCACCGTGGTCCTGGTCGGGTCCGGCGGCGAGGAGTATCCCGTCGCGACCTTCGGAACGGTGAGAGGTAACTAGTTGGCCGCCGCCGCGCGACGCGGGCCCGCCGCGGTCATCCTGGTCGCGCTCGCGGCATTCGCGGGGGCCGGCTGTGACACGCAGGCGCGCTGCCGACCCGGGACGGTCTTCCTGCACGTGGACGTCGGGCCGTTCACCACCGCCGACGCCGCCGACATCAGCGTCTCCGTCGACCGCGCGCCCCCCATGACCACGTCGCGGCCCATCCCGGCCGGCGCACGCACGGGCGGCGTCGAGGTGGTGTTTCCGCACGGGTATCCGACGGGCAAGTCGGTCGACATCCAGGTGACGCTGAAGGCGAACGGGATGCCCATCGCGACGCGCAGCGAGAACCTTGGCGCGCTCGTCGCGGGCTGCGACGTCCTCGACGAGACGTTCACGGGCGTCGACGCGCTCACCGGCGCCGGCGGAACGGGCGGATCGAACGGGGGCACCGGCGGCGCGGCAGGCGAGGCCGGGACGTCGGGGGGCGTGGCGGGGACGTCGGGCGGAAGCGGCGGCTCTGGCGGCGGTGGACGCGGCGGAACCGGCGGCGACGGGCCGTGTGTCGCGACAGGCGCCGAGAGCTGCTTCAACGGCAGGGACGACGATTGCGACGACCTCACGGACTGCGCCGACCCCGATTGCGCGCCGGTCGCGCAGTGCGTGCCGCTCGACGCGACCGGCGGCCGGATCGGGGTGATGGTGTCGACGCTTTCGAGCTGCCCCACCGGTTACACGGACCAGCTCATATTGACGTCAGGGCTGAGCGCGGGTCCCTGCACGGGGTGCTCGTGCCGTCCGCCCGGCGTCACGTGCACCACGAACATCTACAGCTTCCAGTCCGCGTCCGATTGCAACAACGTCAACAACACGGGCACCTACGAGATCACCTTCACCTCGCCGCAGCCGTGCACGGTGCCGTCCTGGATCGGCGGCAACGCGGGAACAATCTACGGCGTGCAGGCGACCTCGTTCCTCGCGCCGCCGACCGGATCTTGCGCGCCGCAGGGCACGGCGAGGCCGGGTTCGGTCACCTGGGCGTCGACGATGCGTTTCTGCGCGGCGCCGACCGTCGGCGCCGGCTGCCTCGGGGGCGTCTGCGTTCCGGTGGGCTCGTCGCCGAAGTGCGCGATGTTCGACGGTCCTCGCGCCTGCTGGACGGGCACCACATCGTCGTCGTGGAACACGGGCGCCAGCGACTCGCGGACCTGTGGCGCCTGCACCTGTGGTAACCCGACGGGCGCCAGTTGCTCCGGCATGGTCCTCAACGTCGGCGCCGACTTCGCGTGCTCGACCGTATCGGCGGCGGTGTCCAGCGGGCAGCGCCGGTGCTACTCGGGGACCGGCGTCAACTCGCCCGGGGTGATCTTCAGCGGCACGCCCACGGCGCCGACCTGTTCAGCCAGCGCGCCGCTGTCCGGAACGGTGATGCCCACCGGTTCCAAGACGCTCTGCTGCATGTAGGCGCCGGCACGCGAGCCGGCGCGGAGCGCTAGCGGCTCCCGCGCGCAGCGCGGGTGTGCCGCTACCATTGAAAAAGTAGTCGCAAACCGCGCCTGCGGCGCGGAGCGACTAGATATGCACGACCTCGCCCAGCGCGGCCGCGGTCGCCTCGTACATGACCTCGGACAGCGTCGGGTGCGGGTGGACGGCCGCCAGCACGTCGTGCGCGGTCGCCTCGGAGGTTATCGCCAGCGACATCTCGGCGATCAGATCGGTGACGCCGTAGCCGATCGCATGGACGCCGACGATCTCGCCGCGCGCCTTGTTGGTGATCACCTTGATGTAACCGTCGGTGTGGCCGGCGCCCAGCGCCTTGCCGTTGGGCGCGAACGGGAACTTACCGATGTCGATGTCGATGCCCGCCTCGCGCGCCTGCGCCTCGGTCTTGCCGATCGACGCCACCTCGGGATCGCAGTAGGTGCAGCCCGGGATCGCGTCGTAGTTGATCGGCACGACGTGTTTGCCGGCCATCGCCTCGACGGTGCGGACGCCTTCTGCCATCGCCACGTGCGCCAGCAGCGGCGGCCCGGCGCAGTCGCCGATCGACCAGATCCCGGGGCTGGTGGTCTTGTACGCGTCGTCGACCTGGATGAAGCCGCGGTCGATCGCGACGCCCATGCCTTCCAGACCGATGTTCTCGATGTTGGCGCGCACGCCGACCGCCAGCAGCACGCGCTCGGACGTGACCGTCTGGTTCTTGCCGTCGGAGTCGGTGAACGACGTCGTGACGGTCTTGCCGCTGACCTTGACGCCGGTGGTCTTGGCGCCGGTGTGGATCGTCATCTTCCGCTTCTTCAGCGTGCGCGTGAGCGTCGCCGAGATCTCCTCGTCCTCGATGGGCAGGACGCGCGGCATGTACTCGATCACCGTGACCTCGACGCCGAACGCGTTCCAGAAGTCGGCGAACTCGATCCCGATCGCGCCCGCGCCGATGACCACGACGGACTTGGGCACCTCGGGCAGCACCATCGCCTCGCGGTAGGTGATCACGCGGTCGCCGTCGGGCTCGATGCCCGGCAGGAACTTCGCGCGCGCGCCGGTCGCGATGATCGTGCGCGGCGTCTCCAGCATCAGCTTCCCGGACGGTTTGCCGGCTGCGCTGGTCGCCACCTCGATCTTGCCGCGCCCGGTGATGGTCGCGGTCCCCAGGATCTGGGTGACGCCGTACTTCTTGAACAGGTGCTCGACGCCGCTCGACAGCTTCTCGGCGACGCCGCGGCTGCGCTTGATGATCTTGTCCCAGTCGAACCCGATCTCGCCCTTGATGATCACGCCGTAGTCGGCGGCATGCTGCACGTGGCGCATGGCGTCCGCCGACTTGAGCAGCGCCTTCGACGGGATGCAGCCCCAGTTCAGGCAGATCCCGCCGGCGCGCTCGCGTTCGACGCAGGCGGTCTTGAGGCCCAGTTGCGCTGCGCGGATCGCGGCGACGTACCCGCCGGGTCCGGCGCCGATTACGACCAGATCGTATTTGTCGGCCATCGTCGTAGCTGGCTAGAACGCCAGCGAGATCGGCTTCTCGAGGATGGCGACGATCGCCTGCAGCAGCTTCGCGCCCAGCGCGCCGTCGATGACGCGGTGGTCGCAGGACAGCGTGATCGACATCTGCTGGCCGGGGACGATCTTGCCGTCCTTCACCATCGGGATCTTGCGGACGCTGCCCACCGCCAGGATGGCGCCTTCGGGCGGGTTGATGATGGCGGCGAAGTGCCGGATCCCCATCATGCCCAGGTTCGACACCGAGAACGTGGCGCCGGTGTACTCCTCCGGCTTCAGCTTGCGGTCGCGCGCGCGGGCCGCGAACTCGCGGGCCTCGGTGCCGATCTGGCCGATCGTCTTCTTGTCGGCATCGCGGATGACCGGCGTGATCAGGCCGTCCTCGATCGCGACCGCCATCCCGATGTCGACGCGGGCGTGGTGGATGATGGCGTCTTCGGTGAACGACGCGTTCGCCTCGGGCACCTTGCGCAGCGCCAGCGCGCACGCTTTGAGAACCAGGTCGTTCACGGAGAGCTTTGCGCCGTGGACCTGCGCCACCTGCTCGCGGAACTCCATCGCCGCGCCCATGTCGACGTCCGCAGTCAGGTAGAAGTGCGGGATGGTCGACTTTGCCTCGACCAGCCGCGTGGCGATCGTCCGCCGCATCATCGACAGCGGCTTGACGATGTCCTGGGCCGGGACGGCCTGAGCCGGGCGGGCCTCGCCGCGGCGGTCGGGGACGATCTGGGCGGGCAGGGGGGCCGCCGAAGACACGCGCGGCGCGGACGTCTGGGGTGCTTCCTCGGCCGCGTGCCAGTCGGTCGCCTCCGCGCCGTTCGCGCCACCTGCCAATCCACTTTGGGCCGCCTTCACGTCGCGCTCGACGATGCGGCCGCCCGGGCCGGTGCCCTGGATGCCGCGCAGGTCGATGCCGAGATCGGTCGCCAGCTTGCGGGCGAGCGGCGACGCCAGCACCTTGGTACCAGCGGGCGCTGCAGGTGCTGCCGGGGTCGGAGCAGCCGCGCGCTTCGGCATCGGCGCGGGGGCGGGGGCGGCCTTCGGCGCGGGCGCGGCGGCCGCCTGCCCGTTGGCAGCAGCCGGAGCAGGCTTCGCCGCAGGGGCGGGAGCGGGGGCGGGCTTGGCGGCAGGCGCGGGCGCCGCGGCCTTGCCGCCGCCGCTGACGCGCGCCTTGGCCTCCTCGATCAGCTTGGCGACGTCCTCGCCCGCCTTGCCGATGATCGCGATCGGCGTTCCGACGGGCACCGATGCGCCGTCGGCGATCAGGCGCTTGAGCAGCACGCCTTCGTCGAACGCCTCGAAGTCCATCACCGCCTTGTCGGTCTCGATCTCGGCCATCACCTCGCCGGGCGAAACCTTGTCACCTTCGTTCTTGCGCCACTTCTGCAGCACGCCGATCTTCATCGTGTCGGACAGCTGCGGCATGTCGAGGATCTGGGCCACGGCCAGGGGCTCCTTGTTTTACTCGAGGTAGAGAAGCTTCTTAGCAGCGGCGACGGCGCGAGGCACGTCCGGGATGCACTGCTGTTCCAGGTGGTGGTTGTAAGGCATCGGCATGTCGGCGCCGGTGAGGCGTTCGACCGGCGCGTCCAGATCGTCGAAGCAGCGGCGTCCGATGCGGTAGGCGATCTCGGCGCCCACGCCGTTGAACGGCCAGCCTTCTTCGAGGATCAGGCAGCGCTTCGTCTTCGACACCGACTGGACGAGCAGCTCCTCGTCCAGCGGGCGAATCGTGCGCGGATCGACGACCTCGGCCTCGATGCCCTCGGCCGCCAGCGCTTCCGCCGTGGCCAGCGCGATCTTCACCATCTTCGACCAGCCGATGATGGTGAGGTCCGTGCCCGGACGCTTCACCTCGGCGACGCCCAGCGGGATCGTGTACTCGCCGTCCGGGATCTCGCCCTGGTCGGCGTACAGCACCTCGCCCTCGATGAACACGACCGGGTTGTCGTCGCGGATCGCGCTCTTGAGCAGGCCCTTGGCGTCCTTCGGGTTGGCCGGCATGACGACCTTCAGGCCCGGGACGTGCGCCCACAGCGCCTCGGTCGACTGGCTGTGCTGCGCCGCCAGCATGTGCGCCGAACCGCCCGGCCCGCGGAACACCACCGGCAGCGTGAACTGCCCGCCCGACATCTGGCGGATCTTGGCGGCGTTGTTGATCAGCTGATCGGCCGCCACGAACGAGAAGTTCCACGTCATCAGCTCGATGATCGGGCGCAGGCCCACCATCGCCGCGCCGATGCCCACGCCGACGAAGCCGCCCTCGGCGATGGGCGTGTCGATCACGCGCTTCTCGCCGAACTTCTTGAGCAACCCCTTCGACACCTTGTAGGCGCCGTCGTAATAGCCGACCTCCTCGCCCATGAGAAAGATGCGGTCATCCTTCTCCATCTCCTCGGCCATGGCTTCATTCAAAGCCTCGCGAAAGGCTACGGTGCGCGGCATCGGTCTCGTTACTCCTTGTACGTGAACTCGGAAAGCTTCTCGAAGGCCAGCTCCGGGCTCTCCTCGGCGAACTTCACCGCCTCTTCGATCTCCTCGGCTACCTTCTGCTCGATGGCGACGATGTCCTTCTCGTCCATCTTCGCCCGCACCAGCAGGTCGCGTCCGTAGGCGATCGGATCGCGCTTCTTCCACTCCTCGACCTCTTCCTTCGTGCGGTAGAGGCCGGCGTCCGACATGGAGTGACCGCGGAAACGGTAGGTGATGATCTCGACCAACGTCGGGATCGACTCGCTGCGCGCCCGCCGGACCGCTTCGGCGATGCGGTCGCGCACGCGCAGGACGTCGTCGCCGTCGAAGCGATCGCGCGCGATGCCGTAGCCGAGCGCCTTCTGCGACACGTCGGCCACCGACAGCGACCGGTACAGCGGCGTCCCCATCGAGTAGAGGTTGTTCTCGCAGATGAACACCACCGGCAGGCGCCACAGCGCCGCCAGCGCGACGCCCTCGTGGAACGCGCCCTGCGGCACGGAGCCGTCGCCGAAGAAACAGAGGGTGACGCGTCCGTCGCCGCGGTACTTCGACGCGAACGCGGTGCCGGCTGCCAGCGGGATGTGGCCGCCGACGATGCCGTAGCCGCCGAGGAAGCCCTTGTCGGCGGCGAACAGGTGCATCGACCCGCCCAGACCCTTCGAGCAGCCGGTCTCCTTGCCGTACAGCTCGGCGATGATCTCCTTCGCGCTCATCCCCTTCGCGTACGCGTGGGCGTGCTCGCGGTAGGTGGCGATGACGTAGTCGTCCGGCTTCAGCGCAGCGATCGCGCCGACCGCCACCGCTTCCTGGCCGATATAAAGATGCAGGAAGCCACCGAACTTGCGCAGGGCGTAAGCCTTGGCCAGCGCCTCCTCCATGCGCCGGATCGCCAGCATCTGGTGGTAGTAGCGGGCGAGGGTGGTCTTGTCGGGGGTGCGAGGGGCCTGGTGGGGCTCAGAAGCCTCACTCTCAATTGCGCTCATTGCCAAGGTTTCTCCGGGCCTCTGCTGTTGTTTCGGGTGTTCGGGGAAGTTCGGGGGGTCAAGAGCGCGAAGATATACCAAGAGCCGCAGTCTCCGGGAAGTCTTTCACAGCCGTCCCGGGCGAACAGGCCACAGGGTAAGCCCTCAACTCCGGGCGAAACCGGCCGATGAGAGGGCAGCGATGGAAGCCTCGAGCACCGGCGGCCCGAACTCGGGCTCGATCGAGGCTGGCCCGGCTGGCGATCGAGTCATCGTCGACGCACCGAGCCGAGGGCTGATCCTCCTCGTGGACGACGAGCCCGCCGTCGCGCGCGCCTACGCGCGGACGCTGGGCGCCGCCGGCTTCACGGTGGTGACCGCGGGTGACGGGCGGGAGGCGGCGGACGCCGCGCGCGACAAGTCGTTCGACGTCATCGTCAGCGACATCGCGATGCCGACGATGGACGGCATCGAGCTGCTGCGCACGGTGCGCGAGTACGATCTCGACGTTCCGTTCGTGATCATGACAGGCGGGCCCGCGGTCGACAGCGCGGCGCGCGCGATGGAGTACGGGGCGCTCCGCTACCTCGTCAAACCGGTGACGCCCGAAGATCTGGAGGCGGTGGTCGCGCGCGCCGTTCGGCTGCACCAGATGGCGAAGATCAAGCGCGAGGCGCTGGAGATGTTCCGGCTGGAGGGGAAGCATCTCGGCGACCGGGCCAGCCTGGAGGCGCGTCTCGGCCGCGCGATGGAGACGCTGTGGATCGCGTACCAGCCGATCGTGTCCTGGTCGCGCCGGTCGACCTTCGCGTACGAGGCGCTGGTCCGCAACGAGGAGCCGACGCTGCGCTCGCCGCCCGACCTGTTCGAGGCGGCCGAGCGGCTGGGCAAGCTGCAGGACCTCGGGCGCGCCGTCCGCGATCACGTCGCGCGCACCCTCGACGAGCAGCCGATGTCGGCGCTGCTGTTCATCAACCTTCACGCGATGGAGCTGGACGACGATTCGCTGATCTCGGCAGCGGCGCCGCTGTCGCGCCACGCCGCGCGCGTCGTCCTCGAGGTCACGGAGCGCGCGCCTCTGGAGAAGATCCGCGACGTCACCGCGCGCGTCGCCCAGCTGCGCGGGCTCGGCTATCGGATCGCGGTCGACGACCTGGGCGCCGGGTACGCGGGGCTGACCAGCTTCGCGCACCTGGAGCCGGAAGTGGTGAAGGTCGACATGTCGCTGATTCGCGGCATCGACCGCTCGCCGATGAAGCAGAAGCTCCTGCGGTCGATCGTGTCCCTGTGCCGCGAGCTGGGAATCGAGATCATCGCGGAAGGCGTCGAGACGGCGGAGGAGCGCGATGCGCTGGTGGGCATCGGCGGCGACCTGTGCCAGGGCTATCTGTTCGCCCGTCCCGAAAAGCCCTGGACCGACATCAAGTTCTGAGAAGCGGCGGCGAGAGGCGCCGCGCGCGCGTGCTACGCTGTCCGGCGTGGACGTCGAGCTCACGAAGGAGTACCGCTTCGAGGCGGCGCATCGGTTGCCGTGCGTGCCCGAAGGGCACAAGTGCTCGCGGCTGCACGGCCACAGCTACAAGGTCGAGGTCAGCGTCGCTGGCCCGGTCGATCCCGCGACGGGCTGGCTGATCGACTTCGGCGTCATCGACGACGCCTGGGCCGAGCTGTTCGTGCGCTTCGATCACCACAACCTGAACGACGTGCCCGGGCTGGAGAACTCGACCTGCGAGAACATCGCGATCTACGTCTGGCGCGCGTTGCGGCCGCACATCGCCGTGCTGTCCGCGGTGACGGTCTGGGAGACCTACGACAGCAAGTGCACGTATCGGGGCGGATGATTCCACCCGCCAAACCGCCGGGCGTGCTGCGCTTCCTGACGCTGAACCTGTGGGGCGAGAACGGTTCCTGGCAGGGCCGCATGGAGCTGTTGCTGGACAGCCTGGCCGCGCTGGCGCCGGACGTGATCGGCCTGCAAGAGGTGCGGGACGTCCCCGGACGCGTGCCGAACCAGGCCGCCGAGATCGCGCGCCGCCACGGCTGGCACCACGTGTTCGCGCCGTCGACGGCGTGGGGCGGCGGCCACGAAGGCCTGGCGATCGTGTCGCGCTTTCCGATCGACTCCCACGAGGCCAAGCCGCTGCCCCACAGCGCCGAGAACGAGGGGCGGATCGTGCTGTCGGCGCGGATCGACGACCCCGCGCGGCCGTTCTGGGTGCACACCACCCACCTCTCGTATCGGCTCAACGAGGGGAAGAAGCGTGAGGACCAGGTGCTGTTCGTCGATCAGGTGATCGCCGCGCACGCAAACGATCACATCCAGATCCTCATGGGCGACTTCAACACCGTGCCCGAGAGCGACGAGGTCCGGTGGCTCAGCGGGATGACGACGCTCGAGGGCCGGCGGGCCGCCTACCAGGACACCTGGACGCGTGCGCGTCCGGGGGAGGAGGGGATCACCTGGGCCAGCGCCAACCCGTACGTGGGGTTGATGCACTGGCTTCCGCCGGACCGGCGCCTCGACTACATCTTCACGACGCAGGCCCGGCGAGATCGACGCGGGACAGTTCACGGCGCCTGGGTCGTGCTCGACGAGCCG
>Ga0207645_10000880_pt1 | contig 24945 bp, 13 predicted proteins | sample KBSM53metaG_FD_184331 | JGI IMG/M metagenome (GOLD analysis project Ga0207645, IMG submission 184331) | Miscanthus rhizosphere microbial communities from Kellogg Biological Station, Michigan, USA - KBS M5-3 metaG (SPAdes) (version 2) | ecosystem: Host-associated > Plants > Roots > Rhizosphere >...
GGGATAGAGGCCCGCAATAACACTTATCAATAGTAATAAGCTGATCAATGAAAGAATGACAAAAGGATTAGTGAGCAACCCCGCATTGAGTTGCACGTTTGCCAATGAATTAAATAATGGTAAAACAGCAGACACTAAAAGAATGGCCATCACCAGTGAAAAACCGCATAATAGAAATGATTCACTGAAAAACTTAAGAATTAACTGTGTATAGCTGGCACCAAGAACTTTCTGCACGCCGGTTTCTTTTGCGCGGCTCAATGCACCTGCGGTTGTAAGATTGATAAAATTGAAACAGGCAATTAATAAAATAAATCCTGCAATGATCATTAATGTATAAATGATCCTGTAACTGTTTGTGCGGAATGAATCAGCGTATAGAATATTTGCCGAACGCAAATGGATATCATCAAGCGGCTGCAGGTAAGGCCTGAACTGGAACTCGGCCTCATCTCTGTATTTATGCATGAGTGTTGAAACCTTGTCGCCTGTTTTAACAGGATCGGTGTTTTCTTTCAACTGCAGAAACGTATAATCCACCTGGGTGGTCCAGTTGTTCATCCAGAAGAAGTAATCTTTTGTTGCGGGTGTGGCAATAGTTTCCCAGGAGATCAGCATGGTGAACTGTATGGATGAATTTGCCGGAACATCTTTTGCAATGCCCGTAATTTTTACATCGATATCATTCAATGTCTTTATTGTTTTGCCAATAGGGTCGGCTTTATGATGTGCAGCATCCTGCGGAAAATATTTTTTTGCAGTCGATTCGGTGATAACGGCAGTGTACGGTTCTTTTAACGCTGTTTCTTTATTTCCTTTTATCAATGGGAAATCAAACAACTTCAAAAAAGATGCGTCTGCATAGACCACATCATCCAGTTTCAGGCGAACGGTATCATAACTCACCAGCATTTCATTGAACCAGGGACGAAAACGTGTAGCCGCTACAACTTCCGGGATATCTTTTGGCAACGCGGGTGCTAATTGACCGGGCGTTACACCATCCTGTTGCGCTTTCCCTGTCTTTTCATTAATGAATTTATTTACCCTGTAAATAGAAGCGTGATTTTTATGAAAGCGGTCAAATGATAATTCATTAAAAATATACAGACCGATAATGATACAACTCGCCATACCGATGGTGAGCCCGGTTATGTTTATAAACGAGAAGGATTTATTTCTCAATAAATTCCGAAATGCCAGTTTCAGGTTATGGTATAGCATACAACAAGATTTTTATAGTTAAATCTTCTGCATGTGAACTAAGTCGAAACGCGAACAGTCTGAAAGTACCCAATTAATGACGAAACATTCGTATTTGAGTCACCATTGACCCTTCACAATTCACCATTCATCTAATCACCGGTTCTCAAACTCTTTATCCCTGACCGTATCGGCCCCGATAATAATCGGACGTCACTCCGTACGTAGCGACTTCACCGGGTTTGCCACCGCTGCCCTTATCGCCTGAAAACTCACCGTCAATAAAGTAATCATCAATGCTCCTGCAACCGATACGCCAAACACCCACCACGATATTGCCGTATGATATTCATAATTCATGAGCCATTTGCTGAGAAAATAATAAGCAACCGGAATAGCAATGGAGCATGACAGTAAGACCATTAATACAAATTCCGTAGACAATAATTTCCAGAGATTGAATACAGAAGCGCCTAATACTTTGCGAATGCCAATCTCTTTTGTTCGTTGTTCTGCTACAAAAGAAGCCATGCCAAACAAACCAAGACAACTGATAAAAATTGCAAGCACTGCGAAAAAGCTTGCCAGTTTACCAATGCGTTGCTCATTCTCAAATTTCCGCGCATACTGCTCATCGATAAATTGGTATTCGAATGGTTGCGATGGATTGTATTTTTTAAATACCGATTCAATTTTCGCCAATGAAGAAGATGCACTTGCTTTGGGATTAAGTTTAACCGTAACAATATTGCCGATATCTTTTGTCAAATGATAGAGCATTGGCCGCACGGGAGCATAAGGTGATTCTATAATCATATCTTTTATTACACCAATTACCGTAAACGGCTGACCATCCCATTTAATCGTTTCATTAACCGGGTCTTTTAGTCCCATGAATTTTGCAGCTGTTTCATTTATTATAAATGCTGCTGAATCGGAACTGAAATCTCTTGAGAAATCTCTTCCTTCTTTAAATTGAAAGCCCACTGTTTTACCATAATCATAGGATACATCAATATTGGGAAAATCTACGGCCTGGTTAGGATCTTTGCCTTTCCAGTCAAAGCCGGCGTTTGTTGACCATACCGCTGTTACGGGGCTGCCGGATTCGGCTATTGATGCAACGGCATTTGTTTGGAGCAATTCATTACGTACCGCATCAAAATGTTGATGAATATCGCCGGTCCGCATTTCCATTATTACCAAACCATCGCGGCTGTAGCCGATGGGCCTGTTTTTCGCAAATTGTATTTGGCGAAACACGATGATTGTGCCGATAATAAGAATAACGGAAACGCTGAATTGAACAACGACCAGCACTTTGCGGGGTATACTGGCCAGGCGACCCGCCCTGAATGTTCCTTTTAATATTTTCACCGGTTCAAATGATGATAAATAAAGAGCGGGATAACTACCGGCAATCAATCCTGTAATAAAACTGAAAACAATACACAAAGCCCAGAATACCGGGTTACCCCATGGCACTGCCAGTTTTTTACCGGCTACATCATTAAAGAAAGGAAGAGTCAATTGAACTAATAACAAGGAGAGAATGAATGCAAAGACGGCGATTAATAATGATTCGCTGAAAAATTGTGCAATCAATTGAGATCGTAATGAACCTATTGATTTACGGATGCCTACTTCTTTTGCCCGTTTTTCGGAGCGGGCTGTACTCAGGTTCATAAAATTGATACAGGCCAGCAACAATACAAACAAACCAATAATTCCGAATAACCAAACATATTGTATACGACCACCGGCAATCACTCCGTTTTTAAATTCACCAAACAAGTGCCAGTTGCTCATGGGGTTCAGAAATACCTGCGGATGTTGCGTCAACTCACTTTTATTTACTTTATCCAGTTTGATATCTTTAATCCTGGCTGAAATTTTATTTATGTCGGCATTTTCGTTTACTTCCACGTAACCGAGATAACAATTGCATCGCCAGGGATCGCTTACATTTTTAAAGCCCTGGTCCACCGCAAATGTTTTCCATGTTGATATAAATGAAACATCAGCGAACGAAGAATTGGAGGGAAAATCTTCATACACACCGGCAACTTTCAATGTAAGTATGTTGTCTATTTTCATTATTTTCTCCATTGGATTGCCGTTGCCGAAATAAGCTTTTGCCGTTGAAGCAGAAAGTAAAATCGTTGACGGATCGTTCATGGCTTCTTTTGATCCTTTCAGCATTTTTATGGAAAGCATATCCATAATATCCGGTTCGAAGAAGGTGCCACTCTTCGTCAGCATTTTATCGCCGGATGAAACAACATGACCGCTGTTCCATGACGACATCGAAATATGTTTGAAATCGCTGCCAAAGCTCTTACGCAATGCATCGCCCATGGGGAAAGGAATAGTACTGCCGGCACCGGTTTCACCATTGATGGTAAACCGCTGCATGATCTGCGCGATGCGTTTATGATTCTTAAACGATTTATCGAATGATACTTCGTCATATATCCATAAACTGATAAGAATCGCAACGGCCATCCCCGCAGCGAGACCGCCAATATTTATTAAGGAAGAAAACCTGTTCTTCACAAGGTTGCGGAAAGCGATTTTTAAATAGTTTTTGATCATGACGTTGTTTGTTATAGATCTTTATTAACCGCGGGTATCGTGCTTTAGGTTAAGATAACGACTGATTCATCTCTCACGATCCGATAACACGATCTGATAGCTATCGGATCACGTTCCACGTTTTCATTCCGTTCTCAAACTCTTCACCGGGTTTGCTACCGCTGCCTTTATTGCCTGGAAACTTACTGTTATTAATGCGATTAGTATCGCAAGAATACCGGCAATGGCAAATACCCAGATTTCTATCGGTACCCTATACGCGAAACCCTGCAGCCAGTTGTACATCGCCCACCAGGCCAAAGGTGTGGCAATAGCCATCGCGATCACAACCAGCAGTATGAATTCTTTGGATAATAATGTAAATAATGATGCAACACTTGCACCTAACACTTTCCGTATCCCGATTTCCTTTGTTCTTTGCTCGGCTGTAAACATCGCTAAACCGAGTAAGCCAAGACAACAGATGAATATACCAAGGAACGCAAAATAACCCGATAGTTTCCCGACAATCTGTTCGCTCTTGTAAAGCTTTTGATATTCCTCGTCAGAAAAAGAATAGGTGAATGGAAATTTTGGATTCAGCTGTTTGTAAATTCTTTCAAGACTTGCCATCGCTTGTTTTGTTTTCCCGGCTTCGGTGCGTACAAGTATATTTCCCCATGTACTGTTTTCTCCGTTGCGCAGTATCAGCGGCTTTATGCGATCGTGAAGCGATGAAAAATGAAAATCTTTTAGTACGCCAACTATCGTTCCTTTCATGCCCCACAAGGTGAGCGGTTTGCCTACTGGATCTTTGTACCCGATAATTTTTAATGCTGATTCATTGATGAGATAACCCATCGAATCGGAAGCAAAATCTTTAGATATATCACGACCGGCCACGAGTTGCAGGTTCAATGTTTTTACAAAATCATATCCTTCAAATGTGTTGGTAAAATCAGGTGAAGTATTCGGATCTTTCCCGATCCATTCGAGGCCGTAAGAACTGCTGCCTATATTGGTGATCGTTTCTCCCATCCTGGATACTGATTTTATGCCCGGAGCATTCAATGCTTCATCTTTAAAAAGTTTGTACGATTTTCTTAACTCACCTTCTACCGGTATGTATACAAGATTTTCCCTATCATATCCCAGGTTTGCTTTTTGAATATAATTTACCTGTTGTGAAATAATGATTGTCCCGGTAATGAGTATAATGGATAGTACAAATTGAAAAACAACAAGCCCTTTACGCAGAAAAGCCGAGCTGTTGCTGAACTTCAATGTTCCTTTTAAAACGGTAATTGGTTTAAATGAAGAGAGAAAGACAGCAGGATAAATACCAGATGCTATCCCGGTAATAAAAGTTAGTACCACGATGCTTGTCCAGAAGAATACATTGGAATAAGGAAACTGGATTTGTTTTTGTGTCAACTGATTGAAGTAAGGTAGCAACACAACGACCAATGCCAAAGAAAGTAAAACGGCAAAAGTTGTAATCAGAATTGCTTCGCTAAGAAACTGGCGCATTAAAGCGCCTTTGACCGCTCCGGCTACTTTCCGCACACCAATTTCTTTGGCACGCTTTGCAGAACGCGCAGTGGTCAAATTCATGAAGTTGATACAGGCGATCAATAATATAAATATGGCGACGATGCTGAACAGGCGCACGTATTCAATCCTTCCACCGGCGAGATAGCCGTTCTTAAATTTTGAATGAAGGTATTTTTCGCTCCACTTTTGCAAACCCAGTTCAACATGAAAACTCGACGTTTGATCTTTATTATACTTATCCAAAAATTTCCTGACTTTTTTATCTACCAGTTGCGGGTCTGCATTTTTGCGAAGCATTACAAGTACATTGGGTCCGTTATTGCCCCATTCCTTTGCCCAACTGTTAGCTTCGAGAAATGTTGCCCAGTTAATAAGAAAATCATATTTCAGCGAGCTGTTATTCTGAACGTCGGCAAATACGCCGGTAACAGTGAGATCTTTTTTATTTTCATATCGAAGTGTCTTACCAATAGCAGCTCCGGCATTTCCAAAAAATGCGTTAGCCATTTTTTCAGAGATACAAAGGCTGACCGGTGAATTCAATGCAGTCGTTTTCGTTCCTTTTAGCAGAGGATAACTTACCATGTTGAAATAGTCTGAGTCTGCATAACATCCGTCAAACTTCATGATCTTATCGCCCGCCTGGAACGTAAGCCTGTCTGTAGCATCATCAACCCATGAAAAGCCGGAAGCATACTCGATTTCCGGAATTACCCGTTTCATTTCATTGCCCAATAGTCCTGGCGTAAAATAACCGGCTTCAATTTTATTGTCTATGAACTGCCGTTGGTATACAACATATAACCTGTCTTTGTTTTCATGAAAATTGTCAATACCCCGCTCATCCTGCACCCAGAGCAGTATTAAAATGCTGCACGCCATACCTAATGCAAGACCGAGTATGTTAATGAGAGAAAATATTTTGTATCTCCTCATGTTGCGAAGTGCAATCTTGAAATAATTTTTCAGCATGGCTTTTAATTGTTATTGTTCTTTATTATTCGTCAATCGCGACCCGACGGCAATCGGGTCGTCGTTCGTGAGTACACTCACCACTCACAACTTCATTCGGTTCTTAAGCTCTTCACCGGGTTCGCCATCGCTGCTTTTATTGCCTGGAAACTGATTGTTGCCAAAGCGATAATTACAGAAGATATTCCTGCAATTGCAAATACCCACCATCCCATATTTACACGGTAAGCAAAATCCTGCAACCATTTATGCATGGCCCACCAGGCCACAGGAAATGCGATCAACGATGCGATCAAAACCAGTTTTAAAAAATCAACAGACAACATCCGTACAATATTTCCTGCAGATGCACCTAATACTTTTCGGATGCCGATTTCTCTTGTGCGTTGCTGTGTGGCATACGCAGCCAATCCCAACAGGCCTATGCATGCAATAAAGATGGCCAGTGAAGAAAAGAACGTAAATATCTTTTGCGTTGTCTGTTCTGCCAGATATTGTTCTTCTACGGTCTTATCCAGGAAATTATAATGAAATGGCCGGTCTTTTACAAACTGTTTCCACTTTTGCTCAATCGCTTCAACAGCTGATTTGAAGTCGCCTGCTTTTATTTTTACAGCTGCAAATCCCATTTGGTCATTGAACCGGGCCGAGCTTGTAAATATCAAAGGTGTAATGACCTGGTGAAGGGATTGATAATGGAAGTCTTTCAATACACCGATAACTGTATAGATATATTGTTCGCCGTTGCGCCCGTTATAAAATCCGTCAGGACTTGTAAGCCGCGTACCGATAGGATTTTTCAATCCGAGTTCCGCTACTGCTTTTTCATTTAAAACAATGGAAAGCGAATCTGTCGGAAAATCTTTTGAAAAGAATCGTCCTTCTTTCATCTGCAGATCCAGTGTATTCCGGTATTGTTCATCGGTGATGATACCTCTGCCGGTCATGGGTTCTTTAGCGCCCATAACGGCCCAGCTTACACCAAAATAATTTTCCTGGCCCGGCAATGCACTGGCACTGGTGATATCGTCAACGCCTTTTATAGTCCGTATTTCATTTTTAAAGGCTTTGGTTTTGGTATCGAGCAGATCGGATCGTTCAATGATGATTGTGTTTTGTTTACTGAAACCAAGTTCGTTGCCACTTGTCATATAATTCATTTGCGTATTGACGATGATCGTGCAAATGATCAGGATAACAGATATGGCAAACTGGAAAACTACGAGCCCATTGCGGAGCGCAAGTCCATAGGAACCGGATTTGAATTTTCCTTTTAAGACCTGTATGGGTTTAAACGATGAAAGAACGAGAGCCGGGTACAAACCAGCTACCAGCCCGGTAATAATAGTTACCAATAACATGATGGCAACATTCTTCAGGCTAAAAAATACAGATAACTGCAAGTTCTTTCCGGATACCTGGTTGAAAAAGGGTAGCATCAGGAATACGAGCAATATGGCAAGCACCATACTAAGAATGCTCAGTATTGTGGATTCAACAAGAAATTGATTGATCAATGATTTCCGTTCCGAACCAAATGTTTTGCGGATGCCAACTTCTTTTGCTCTTTCGGTGGATCGCGCCGTTGACAGGTTTATAAAATTGATACAGGCAATTAATAAAATAAAAACAGCAACAACGCCAAAAATATACACGGCACGGATACTTCCGTTTGGTCTGAGTTCGGCTTCAAGATGAGATGTAAGATGAATACGTTTTAACGGCTGCATGTAATAAGTGTAACCGTTACCGTTAGCCTGGAACTGCTGAAATGTTTGTGAGAAGTTTTTTTCAATATTACCTGCCGCATACTTTTCTATGATGTGTTGCATTTTCGCTTCAATGGTTGCCGGCGATGCATTCTTATTCAACAGGAAATAGGTGTGCGCCGCAAAATTTACATAGTTCTCCTGGGAAGTATTGTTGTTGCCGGCCGTGGTCAGCAGCATGTCAAACTGAAAATGAGAGTTCTCCGGCCAGTCTGCAACCACACCGGTTACTTTCAAGGGCGGGTTATTATTTCCTTCCGGTTGTAAGAGTTTGCCGACAGCCTGGTCCACGGAACCAAATATTTTCTTTGCCGTTGTTTCGTTCAATACCACCGAGCTTGCTTTTTCCAGCGCATCTTTTTTACTGCCTGCAAGCATTTTGGAACTAAATACATTGAAGAATGTTGAATCTACCCCATATACTCTTTTTTCTTCAAAAGCTTTGTCACCATACTTCAACTGGAAAACACCACCGCCGGTGAAATCGTAAACACGGACAGCTTCCTGCACCTCGGGACATTCCCGACGCACTGCAAATACATAAGATTGGGGAATGATGGAATAAGAAGTTGTGCGCCCGGGATATTGCCGTTTTACCACCATGCGGTAAATGTGATCACCTTTATCGTGAAACTGGTCAAAGCTCAGCTCATCATTGACAAATAATACGATCAATAAACAAATCGCCATACCGGTTGATAAACCGAGTATGTTAATAATGGAATAACCTTTTCTTTTCAGCAGGTTACGTACGGCAACTTTCAGGTAGTTTCTGAACATAATGGTATGTTTAAAATATGTGTGATAAGTTTCAGCATATAATTATCGCGGGTGCTTGCAACGGCAATTAACCCAGCCTTGATCCACCTCCACCGAATGCACAAATCAATCGCAGGGAGGGTTGTTTCCCTGTGCGACGCCGGATTTTCAAACTGTTCAATATTGCCTATTTACTATTGACCATTCACTGAACTACTCCGTTCGCAATGACTTCACCGGGTTCGACCTCGCTGCCTTCACTGCCTGGAAACTTATCGTGATGAGCGCAATGAGCAACGCGGCTGATCCCGCAATAAAAAATATCCACCATTCAACTGAAATACGATATACAAAATTTTGTAACCATTTACCTGAAGCCCACCAGGCAATCGGAAACCCAATTATAAATGAGATGCATATTAACTTTAAAAAATCCTTTGAAAGCATTTTCACAATACCTGTTACAGATGCACCTAATACTTTCCGGATACCAATTTCTTTGGTACGCTGTTCTGCAGTAAACATAACAAGACCAAACAGGCCTAAACAGGATATGAATATGCCCAGGAACGCAAAATATTTTGAGAGCTGGCCAACCGTATTTTCTGCTTTATAATTGTGAGCCAGTTCTTCATCGGTGAAATAATAACGGAAAGGAAAACCGGGATTAAATTCTTTGAATGTTTTTTCCATGCTGGCAATGGCCTGCTTTGTTTTACCCGCTTCTGTACGGACAATGACACTACCCCAATAGCTGTTCCAGCTTTTTTTGAACAAACGAAGAATGAGTGGATCAATAGCCTGGTGTAAATCGTTGGTGTGATAATTTTTCATGAGACCAATGATCGTTCCTTTGTCGCCCCACACCGTTAGTTCTTTTCCTACCGGTTCCTTATAGCCGATTTGTTTAGCGGCCGCTTCATTCACGAGATAATTCATTGTATCCGTCCCGAAATCTGTGCTGAAATCCCGGCCCACTGCCATTTCTATACCCATTGTTTTTATATAATCATACGTGATCGGGTTCATGTTGAATAAAAGCTGCCTGGTTGTATCCTTTCCGGGCCAGTTCACACCCATTGTCGAGCTGCCTACGGCCAGCGGATCACTTTGTGCCGAAGTAACCGATTTGATGCCGGGCTGTCTTTGCAATTCCTGCTTAAAAGTTTCAAAGTTTTTACTCAAAGCACCTTCGAGCGGCATATAGAGAAGATTCTCTTTGTGAAATCCAAGGTCTTTATGGTTGATATAGTTAATCTGCCTGAATATAACGATCATGCAGATGATCAGTATGACAGATAATGAAAATTGAAATACTACCAGCGCTTTACGGAAAACATTGGCGCCCCAGTTCAATTTCAATTTTCCTTTTAAGACAGTAATCGGGTTTAGCGACGACATGAATAATGCCGGGTATGATCCCGCGATAAGCCCTGTGAATAACGTAAGCAAAAGAATAATTCCTACAGATGAAAAATCGAGAATGCTGAGTGTAAGATGCTTTTCCGTCAGGGAATTGAATGCGGGAAGGATAAATATAACAGCTATAACGGACAGGCACATGGCCAAGAACGAAATGAATAAGGATTCGCCGATAAACTGTGCGATCAATTGTTTTTTTCGGGCGCCAACAACTTTTCTCACACCGATTTCTTTTGACCGTTTTAATGATTTGGCTGTTGCCAGGTTCATAAAGTTGATACAGGCGATCAATAAGATAATTATGGCGACAACTGAAAATATGCGCACATATTCTATGCGGCCGCCGGTTTGTTTACCTCCTTCCCATTTGGAGTAGAGATACGATTCGCTAAAGTTTTGGAGAAACAATTCGCCATTACTATTCTTGTTTTTTGTTTTCAGGTAGTTTTTTAATTTGGCGTTCGCCTTTTCGACCGATGAATTTTCTGCCAGCAATACATAACAACGTGGTCCGCTATTTCCCCATTCTTTCGCCCAATCGTTTTGTTTCAGCCAGCGTTCCCAGCTCATCAGAAAATCAAACTTGATAGAAGATGTTTCCGGAATATCTTCCAGGATACCTGTAACAATTACGTTGTCTTTATTGTCTATTTTAATGATCTTGCCCATCGGCTCTTCTTTCTTAAAATATTTTTCTGCTAATTTTTTCGAAAGAATAACGGCGTCGGGTCTTGCCAACGCAGTGACAGGATCGCCTTTTGCAAGCTTAAACGAAAACATTTTCAGGAAGTCTTTCTGCGCATAACGTCCTTTTTCTTTATCATACGTGTCGCCCACTGTAAATAAAGGTTGTTCTTCCCAGAGAAACTGGCTGGCTAATTTTATTTCCGGAATATCTTTTACTATGTTTTCAGCCAGTATACCGGGTGTAGTAGGATAGGTGGAGATGCTGCCGGAATAATCTTCATTCTCCATCACACGGTATAAGCGTTTATTATTTGCATGGAACCTATCCATCATCAATTCATCTTTCAGCCAGAGAGTAATTAACACACTGCATATCATACCGAGCGCCAGGCCCAATACATTAATCAGGGAAAAAGCCTTATTACTTAGAAGGTTTCTCCACGTTGTTTTGAAATAGTTTTTTATCATGCCTTCGTTTAAAATTTTTTAGTTGTCGTGAGAGGAATGATTTTGCTCTGAACTATATCAGACCGGATCGCTATTGTTATATCATTGTTCACTCTGTTCGTAAAGACTTGACCGGGTTCGACCTTGCCGCTTTTATCGCCTGGAAACTTATTGTTATCAACGCAATGAACAGGGCCGCTACCCCTGCAAGAGCAAACATCCACCAGACAATAGGAATACGGTATGCATAATTTTGCAACCACTTTGACATGAGCCACCATGCAAACGGGAACCCGATGATGAACGAGATACATATCAGTTTCAGAAAATCTTTTGAAAGCATTTGAACAATTCCTGTTACCGATGCGCCGAGTACTTTGCGGATGCCAATTTCTTTTGTTCGTTGTTCTGCCGTAAACATCACCAGCCCAAATAAACCTAAGCACGATATAAATATGGCCAGGAATGCAAAGTATCTTGACAATTGACTCACGGTGTTTTCTGCTTTGTAATTATGTGCCAGTTCATCATCGGTGAAATAATAACGGAAAGGAAAACCGGGATTAAACTCTTTGAATGTTTTTTCCATACTGGCAATGGCCAGCTTTGTTTTGCCTGCTTCCGTACGAATGATCACACTGCCCCAATAGCTGTTCCAGCTTTTCTTAAACAACCGGAGAATGAGCGGCTCAATAGCCTGGTGCAATGAATTGGTATGATAGTCTTTCATGAGACCAATGATCGTTCCTTTATCACCCCACATCGTCAACTCTTTGCCTACCGGTTCCTTATAACCGATTTGTCGTGCCGCTGCCTCGTTTATTAGATAATTCATCGTATCCGTTCCGAAAACTGTGCTGAAATCCCTGCCGGTCACTAATTGAATACCCATTGTTTTTACGTAGTCGTATGTGATCGGGTTTGTATTAAACAGGAGCAGCTTGGTCGTATCTTTTCCGGGCCAACGTACACCGACTGTTGAGCTGCCTACTTCCAATGGATCGCTTTGTGCAGAAGTAACGGATTTAATACCGGGCTGTCGTTGCAATTCCTGCTTAAAGGTTTCAAAGTTTTTCCCCAAAGCGCCTTCCAGCGGCATATACAAAAGATTCTCTTTATTGAATCCAAGATTTTTGTTGTTGATATAATTGATCTGCCGGAAAATGACGATCATACCCATAATCAGTATCACCGATAAAGAAAATTGAAAGACAACTAGACCCTTGCGGAAAAAATTAGCGCCGGTATTTAATTTCATCTTTCCTTTTAATACAGTAATAGCGTTGAGCGACGACATAAACAGCGCCGGGTATGAGCCAGCAATAAGACCCGTAACGATAGTGAGCAAAAGTATAAGACCTATCGAGGAAAAGTCCATAATGCCCAGTGTAAGGTGTTTTTCAGTAAGTGAGTTGAATGCAGGAAGAATGAAAAATACACCTATAACGGACAGGCACATAGCCAGGAATGAAATAAATAATGATTCCCCGATAAACTGGGCGATCAATTGTTTTTTGCGGGCACCTACTACTTTTCTTACGCCGATTTCCTTTGACCGTTTTAATGATTTCGCAGTAGCCAGGTTCATAAAGTTGATACAGGCGATCAATAAAATAACTATTGCTACTACTGAAAATATGCGGACATATTCAATACGGCCACCATTCTGTTTGCCGGCCTCCCAATTGGAGTAGAGATAAGATTCACCAAAGTTTTGCAGGAAAAGATCGACATTGCTATCCTTATTTTTTGTTCTCAGGTAGTTTTTTACTTTGGCGTTAGCCTGTTCAAAAGAAGTATTTTCAGAAAGTACTACATAGCAGCGGGGGCCATTATTGCCCCACTCCTTTGCCCAATCGTTTTGTTTCAGCCAGCGCTCATAGTTCATTAAAAAATCAAACTTGATAGAGGATGCTTCGGGAATATCTTCCAGGATACCTGTAACAATCACGTTATCCTTGTTATCTATTTTGATGATCTTTCCCATCGCATCTTCTTTCTTAAAATATTTCTCAGCCAGTTTTTTTGTAAGCACAACGGCATCAGGTCGCGCCAGGGCAGTGGCTGGATCTCCTTTTGCAAGCTTAAATGAAAACATTTTTAAAAAATCTTTCTGTGCATAGCGTCCTTTCTCTTTATCATAGGTATCACCAACGGTAAACAATGGCTGTTCTTCCCACAAAAACTGGCTGGCCATTTTTATTTCAGGAATATCTTTTACAATATTCTCCGCCAATATGCCCGGTGTAGAGGGAAAAGTAGAGATGCTCCCGGAGTAATGCTGATTCTCCATTACGCGGTATAAACGTTTGTCGTTGGCGTGAAATTTATCCATCAGCAACTCATCTTTCAGCCAGAGTGTGATCAACAGGCTGCAGATCATTCCCAGCGCCAGGCCTGAAATATTGATCAGGGAAAAAGCTTTATTGCTGACAAGATTCCGCCATGCCGTTTTGAAATAATTTTTTATCATGAAAGAGTTATTTTAATCCTTTAAACAATTAAGTCCGACACGATTTCAGGCTTAAGAAGACTTACAATCATCGCGATCTTATCTACCATTCACAATTAATCATTCACCTTATCATTCCGACCTCAGACTTTTCACAGGATTTGCTAACGCCGCTTTTATTGCCTGGAAACTTACCGTTAATATTGTAATAACCAGGGCGCCGGTTGCCGATGCGGCAAATACCCACCAGGAAATTCCCGTACGGTATTCATATTTCAACAGCCATTTGCTCATAAAATAATAAGCAAGTGGCGCAGCGATAAAACAGGATATAATAACCAGTAACACAAAATCTTTTGATAACATTCCCCATAAATTGGCAACAGATGCACCCAATACTTTACGAATACCGATTTCTTTTGTGCGTTGCTCTGCAACAAACGAAGCAAGGCCGAATAAACCAAGACAACTGATGAATATTGCCAGCGCAGCAAAGAATGTTGCCAGCTTGCCGATTCGTACTTCGTTTGCAAACTTGGCGGCAAATTCATCATCGGCAAAGCTGTAATCGAACGGTGCAGATGGAATATATTTTTTAAACACGGCTTCTATTTTGGCAATAGATTCCTGTGCACTTTTGTTCGGATTTAATTTTAATACGATCCAGTTTACATTTTCATAGTCCAGAAAATAAAACGTTTGCTTTACCGGCTCGTAGGGCGATTGCATCAACATGTCTTTGATCACGCCCACAATTTTATAGGTCCGGTTGTCGCCCCACTTTACCATTGTACCGACGGGATTTTTAATGCCCATAAATTTTACCGCTGCTTCATTAATGACGATAGAAGAAGAATCTGTCGGAAAATCTCTTGATAAATCCCGTCCTTCTTTAAATTGCCAGCCAACTGTTTTACCATATTCATGCGTTACCCAGATCGTTCCAAAGTCCGCATCAAGATTGGGATCTTTTCCCGGCCATGTAAAGCCGCCATTGTTTGACCACACACCGGTCAGCGGACTCGACGACTCAGCAAGCTCTTCTATCGCACCTGAACTTTTCAGCCCGGTTCTTAATAAATCAAACTTGCCATAAAAATCCGGCGACCGCATATTGATCATCATTAGACCGCCGCGGTTATAACCAATCGGCCTGTTTTTCGAGTACTGCACCTGGTTATAGACAACGATCGTTCCGATTATCAGTGCGAGTGAGATTGTAAACTGTAATACTACCAACACTTTTCGCGGTACAGATGCAAAACGGCCGACACGAAAAGTTCCTTTCAACACCTTCACGGGTTGAAACGATGATAAATACAATGCAGGGTAACTGCCGGCTATTAAGCCGGTAATTATGGTGAACAAAATTCCTGTTGTCCAGAACAATGGATTGTCCCAGGGAATGACCATTTTCTTTCCCGCAACATTATTAAACCAGGGCAAAGCCAGTTGCACAAGAATAATAGAAAACACAAAAGAAAGCAGGACCACTAATAATGATTCGCTATAAAACTGGCCAACTAACTGACTGCGGACAGAACCGATCGCTTTCCGTATACCCACTTCCTTTGCACGTTTTTCAGAACGGGCTGTACTCAGGTTCATAAAGTTGATGCAGGCTAACAGTAATACAAAGACGCCAACGATACTGAAGAGCCAGACATATTCGATGGCTCCGCCGGTTTTAATCCCATTGTCGTCCCAATGTGAACGCAAATGCCAGTCGCGCATAGGATGTAAAAAGATTTGTGCTTTGAACTTTTTATCCTCAGGTGCTACGTGATCAAGTTTGGAGTTAATTATTCGTTTACCTACTGTTTTGAAATCCGTGTTATCAGTTATTTGGGCGAAAAGCTGAAATGAATTATTATCCCATTGATTTTCTTTCTTTGCTGCCTGAATCCATGGCTCAGTAGAAACATATAGATCCCAAGGCGCTATAAAAGCAAGGCCATTAAATTCTGTATTGCGCGGAATATCTTCATAAACTCCGGTTACTTTTACGCTTGACCGGTTGTCAATCTTCATTATTTTATTGAGTGCATCATTTACATCCGCAAAAAATGATTTTGCAACGGATGCCGAAAGCAGAACAGAGTTCATGTCTTTCAAACCGTCATAGCTTCCTGACAACATTTTCAGTGTCAGCAGCCTTGCTGCATCGGGCTGCATATACATGCCGGCTTCGTTAATTTTCTTTTCATCGTAGCTAAGTATATGACCACCCATCCACGATGCCATGACCACATATTTAAAATCCCCACTGTAATTTGTTTGCAATTCGCTGGCCAGCGGATAGGGGATTGCTATGTCTGAATAAGTTATACCATTGGAAGTTTGATGCTGCATTACTTTCGCAATGCGATCATAATTTTTATGATACTTATCAAAAGACAACTCATCATAAATCCATAAGCCGATAAGTATGGCTACGGCCATGCCTACAGCCAGGCCTCCTATGTTGATAAAGGAAGAAGCTTTGTTTTTTGAAAGATTGCGAAGTGCTACGGTGAAATAGTTTTTTATCATGGCTTTTATTAAATAATTATAAGATGATTACCTATATTATCGACAAGCAATCATCTGTAGTTATTTAGTTTTATGTACCCGGCTTTTGTACTCCTATTGATCGTTCTCCCGCACTATGCGGGATCGCACCCTTATACAGCATATCGTTATTGAGCGATGAATGAAGCTGTTCTTATTCTATGGTCTGACTGTATTTCGTCAAACCAGGTCGCTCAATCCTATGAACATTCTCAAACGACACGCATTCACTATTCGCCATTGACTATTTACCAAACTATTCTGTGCGAAGGCTCTTTACCGGGTTCGCTGTTGCTGCTTTAATGGCCTGGAAGCTTACCGTTATAAACGCGATCAATGCCGCCAGCAAACCAGCTGCAACAAATACCCACCATTGTATATTGATCCTGTATGCAAAATCTTTCAGCCAGTTGTGCATAGCATACCATGCGATGAGGAATGCAGGAACAGCAGCTATCGCGACAAGTTTTAAAAACTCTTTGGATAATAACCCGACAAGACCGCTGACACTTGCGCCGAGTACTTTGCGTACTCCTATTTCTTTTACACGTTGTGTAATGGCAAAAGCCGACAAACCAAATAATCCCAGACATGCAATGAAAATAGCTATACAGGCAAACGCAGTGAAAATGGATGCCTGCCTTTGTTCGGATTGATAAAGCTTGTCGAATTTTTCATCGATGAAAGTATATTCAAAAGGTGTTTCGGGAAAAAACTTTTTCCAGCTTCTTTCCAATGCAGCGATCGCAGCAGACGTGTTGCTTCCCTTTATTTTAATGGATACGTTATTATAATAACTATTCGTGGGAGGGAACATCGTCAACACAATCGGAACAATAGACTGGTGCATAGATTCAAAATGGAAATCTTTCATGACGCCAACAATATGTCCTTTGGTATTACCATATTTAAAATCTTTACCAACAGCATCCTGGTCAGTTTTCCAACCAATGGCCTTTACAGCCGCCTGGTTAATCACATAATTATTGGTATCGGTGCCATAATCTCTGCCGAAAAATCGACCTGCTGCCAGGGGAATTCCAAACGTGTTGATAAAATCGTAATCGCTGTTTACGAATTTGATATCACTGACAACCGGTTGAAGGGAGTCGCCGTTCATCACCGAAGCGCCCATATTATCCAATAGCCGACCGCTTGGTATTCTTGATGAACGGGCCACATCTTTAAAAGAACTGTTTTGCATCAGGTCTGTACGGAAAGCATCATACTGTTTGCTTACCTCACTGGTGTAATTCAGCGTAAGTATGCGGTCTTTATCAAACCCCAGTGATTGTGTTTGTATAAAACGAAGTTGCTGAAAAACGATAAAGGTTGTAATGATCAGGATAATACTTATTGCGAATTGAGTGACCACCAATACTTTTCTGAATGAAATGCTGCTTCCGCCGATTTTAAAAAGGCCTTTTAATGTTTTCACCGGTTGAAATGAAGACATAAAAAGGGCGGGATAGATACCGGAAACAATGCCTATAATAAAGGGTGTTAGAATTAGTGGAACCAGGATTTTTGCCTGCAATAAAGTTTTAAAAGAAAGTTCCTGTCCCGACACTTTATTGAGCCAGGGTATTGCGGCCCATGTCAGGAGTAAGGCGATAATCGCCGCCGCAAAACAAAGCATGACAGATTCACTCAGGAATTGTGAAATCAGTTCTTTCTTTCTTGCTCCGATTACTTTTCGTATACCAATTTCCTTTGCACGCAGCGCAGATCGGGCCGTAGAAAGATTCATGTAATTGATACAGGCGATCAGCAATATGAACAAAGCGATGGCGGAAAAGATATAAACACGGCTCATATCACCATTCGCTTCCGCTTCATAGTCGGTATGCGAGTAAAGATGTATATCCGTTAACTTTTGAAGAGCAAGACTGGTAAGCTGAGACGGTTTATTGCCTTTGTATTGATCGGCCATGTGTTTATCGAGAAAGGCAGGAAATTGTTTTTCAAGGTTTTTCGGATCATAATGAGCCGGCAGCAGCAGGTAAGTGAAGAAAGAATTGTTGCCCCAATTGGTTCTCAAATTCTCAGCGCCATACACAGCCGAATCCTTGAGGGTATTAAATGAGACGAGCATACCCGGATGCATATGCGAATTGGCGGGAAATGCTTTGTAAATACCTGCAACCTTGCAATCAAACTGGCTGTTGAAGCGGATCACTTTATTCATCGGGTCTTCATCACCAAAATATTTCTTTGCCGTTTCTTCGGTCAGCATCACAGAAAACGGATCGGCAAGAGCAGTCTTCGGATTTCCTTTCACGACTCTCTGGGTAAAAACATCGAAAAGATTTTCATCGGCGAAGAACATTCCCCGTTCATTGAATATTTTGTCTTTATAACGGGCAGGAATAGGCCCGTTATCCAGCAGCCTTGTCATTTTCTGTATTTCCGGAAAATCGGACGGAAAATAATAACCAAAGGGAGGTGAAACCGTACTTAATGTTAAGGCGATAGCCCCATTTGTATTTTTAAAAGTCCTGGTAACGCGGTAAATGTTATTGGCTTTTACATTATACTTATCATAACTCAGCTCGTTGAGGATATAAGTCGTGATAAGCAGGCAACAGGTGAGCCCTACGGTGAGACCAAACAGGTTTATAAATGAAATGAACCTGTATTTTAACAGGTTCCGGACAGCTATTTTCAGGTAATTGCGAATCATGGTGATAGTTTAACCAATGAAGAATTGTTAACCATTTACGCATGTGTGTGGTGGAAAACAGACCAAAAAAGTTTCAGGGTACGGGTAGCGATTCTTACTACACCATAATATTTTCAAGTACAGTCTGACCGTCGAGCATTCGTATGATGCGATGGCTGTATTTAGAATCGTGTTCAGAGTGAGTCACCATCACGATAGTAGTGCCCTGTTCATTCAGATCGGTAAGCATTTGCATTACTTCATTACCATTGCTGCTATCGAGGTTACCGGTAGGCTCATCCGCAAGTATAAGTTTTGGATGATTCACTACGGCGCGGGCCACAGCCACACGCTGTTGCTGACCACCCGATAACTGTTGCGGGTAGTGATTGCGGCGGTGCATGATCTGCACTTTATCCAGTACTTCTTCCACTCTTTTTTTACGATCTGCCGATTTTACGCCGGTATAGATAAGAGGAAGCTCTACGTTTTCGAACACGGTTAATTCATCTATCAGGTTAAAACTCTGGAACACAAAGCCGATATTACGTTTACGCAGATCTGCTCTTTTGCGTTCGTTGAATTTAGATACTTCAATACCGTTGAATACAAAGCTTCCCCCATCAGGATCATCGAGTAAGCCAAGAATATTCAGCAATGTTGATTTGCCACATCCGGACGGGCCCATTACAGCCACGAATTCTCCTTCTTTTACTTCGATAGAGAGCTTGTTCAGTGCGACAGTCTCTACTTCTTCTGTCCGGTAAATTTTTTCGAGGTCGGTGATCTTGATCATTGTGTTATTAATTTGAAGTGAATAGGTCTATTTTGTTTTTCAGAGCTCAAATAAAAAGAGGTTTAATGGTACCGATGCAGCATCAGCTTTTTTTGCGGTTTCAGGAAGAGCTTTTGTTTTTTGGCAGCAGCTCGTTTTTTCTTCAGAAAGGCAGATAGATGTCTTTCCGCATTCCTTGTTGCTTTGATTTGCTGAGGAAATTAATCCCAGGAAGCAGATCACTATCAGAGCATAAATGGTTTTGCGTTTCATGGCAATGTGGTTTAAAAATGATTCAATTGGGTTTACTTTTTCAGAACCAGCTCCTGCATAGTTCCATAGTTTTCATAACTGCTCGTAACTACTTTGTCGCCCGGTTGCAGCCCGTTTAGTACTTCATAATAGTCCGTATTCTGATTACCCAGTTGTATATCTACTTTATAAGCAAGTGTTCCGTTTTCATTTACTTTAAATATCCAGTTACCGCCGGTTTGCTGGTAGAAGCCGCCTTTTGGTAACAGCAACGCTGTTCTCGCATCACTCAATGCGAGTAAGATCTGTAAGGTTTGTCCGCGCCGGATACCTTTTGGCACTTTTCCTTTAAAGATCATATCTACCTGGAACCGCCCGTTCACGATCTGGCTATACACTTTTTGAATTTCAAGATTATAGAGCGTGTCCGCAAAAGTGAATGTTCCTTTTAGCCCGGTAAAGATTCTCGACAGGTAATGTTCATCAACATCCACTCTCACCTTAAAACCACCCAATACATCTATCTGGCCGATGCGGGCACCGGGGGTTTTCGTTTGGCCAACTTCAGCGTCCAGCGAGGTCAGCTGTCCGTCCACCGGTGATTTTACAATCAGGTCCTCCACTTTTTTCTTCATTATGGTGAGCGCCTGCTGCGAACCTTCATAAGATTGCTTGTCCTGCAGTTGCTGTTGTTTTGTCGAAATCGTATCGGCCTTTAAAATCTGGCGGGCCAGTTCTCTCTTGGTCAAATAATAATTATAATCATTTTCCGCTTTCTTGAATTCCTGCAGCCCGATCGCCTTCTGATCATATAACTTTTTATCCAGGTTGTAAATCCTTTCTGCTTCCTTGAACTGGCTTTCCACATCTGCCATTTGGGTCAGTTTATTCACCGTGTTTTGCTGAGCCGCGTTGCGGTTGATCTGCATCTGGGTCAGCGTATTATACACCGTGTTCTGCTGGTTCATGGTGGTCATCAGCAGGTTTGTATTGGAAAGCCGGACGATTGGCTGACCTTTTCTCATGATCGTACCGTCTTCCACATATCTTTCTTCCACCTGTCCGCCTTCCTGTGTTTCCAGGTAAATGGAAGTCAAAGGAAGCACCACGCCATTCACAGGAATATTTTCCTGGAAGACTCCTTTTTTTACCTCACTGATAGCGATACGTTCTGTGTCTACATTCAGTCTGCTTTTGCCGGAAGTAAAGTAATAGCTGGCTCCGGCAAGGCCAACAATTCCAACAACACCGATGATGGTTAAGATGCGTTTTTTAGTCCAGGTCTTTTTTTCTATAACTCTATCCACAATTTTAAGCTTTAGCGTTGAACCATTTTATTAAACGACCCGACCGCTGAGAAGGTTACGGGTCGTTCAATTTTTTTTAATTACACATGAGATTTCTGCTGTTTCCAATGTGAAGAATATGCCAGTTTCTGATTGGTATGGTTCACAATGACTTGCGACTGGAATTTGTACGAATTAGTTCGTTTTCGATACAACGGGTGTTCGGTTTCGATACAGTTTTTTTTACCCCCTGTTTTTAAAAATTTAATTGCCACAACTTTGTATTTATGGTATAATTGCAGCAGAGTGTGGCATAAACACACTCATGCTGGATAAAATGCTATTAAAAAACGCGTCTGTTTTGGTCGTAGATGACGATCCCGATGTACTCACGGCTGTGCGGTTATTGTTGAAAACGGAGGCCAAAGAAGTAGTCACTGAAAAAAATCCTGAAAATCTGCGCTGGCATCTTTCGAAAGATAGTTTTGACATGATCCTGCTCGATATGAATTTCAACAGCAGTATCAATACCGGCAATGAGGGTATCTTTTGGTTAAACGAGATCAAGAAAACAAAACCGGAAACATCGGTTGTGATGATTACGGCGTATGGTGATATTGATCTTGCAGTACGATCGTTAAAGGAAGGCGCTTCTGATTTTGTGGTGAAACCCTGGCACAACGAAAAATTATTAACGACCATCCGCGAAATTTTAAAACGCAAAACAAATAAAACAGCAGCGGCCCCGGTTTTCAGTGCAGATTCTATTATTGGTAAAGAGTTGCTGGGCGAATCGGAGCCCATGCAGGAAATATTTTATAAAATAGAAAAAATAGCACCGACAGACGCTAATATTCTTATACTGGGTGAAAACGGTACGGGTAAAGATTTAATTGCAAAAGCTGTACATCAGCAATCGCTGCGGGCAGAAAAGCCTTATCTCAAAGTGGATGTAGGTGCACTCACCGAATCATTGTTCGAAAGCGAATTATTCGGTCATAAAAAAGGAGCGTTTACAGATGCCCGTGAGGATCGCGTGGGACGCTTTGAAGCGGCGAATGGCGGTACACTTTTCCTGGACGAAATAGGGAATATACCGCTGCACCTGCAGGCGAAGTTGTTAAGCGTGTTACAAAACAGGCAGGTAACCCGGCTGGGCAGTAATGAGACGGTGCCGGTCGATATCCGGCTCATATGCGCGACCAATGTACCGCTTGCTGAACTGGCAAACGAAAGCCGTTTCCGGAAAGACCTTATTTACCGCATCAATACAGTAGAGATAACGGTACCGCCGCTGCGCAGACGAGGGAACGATATTCTATTATTAGCAAAACATTTCAGCAAGATTTATAGCAACAAGTATTTGAAGCCTGTATTGGATTTTGATACAAAGGCGAATGAAAAATTATTAAGTTATCATTATCCCGGTAATGTGCGGGAACTTCAATACACGATTGAGCGTGCTGTGATCATGGCCGATGAAGGGATATTGCAGGCCAAAGATCTTATCTTTTCACCGATAGAGGCCCAGTCGGTAGAAGCGGATGAGCCTTCGGAATTGAAGTTGAGTGCCATAGAAAAAAATACAATTCTGAAAGTAATTGAAAAGCATAATGGCAATATCACGAAAGCCGCAAGAGAATTGGGTTTAACACGAACAGCGTTGTATCGCAGGTTGAGTAAATATGATATTTGAAAAATGAAATGCTTTAATTGGTTTTTGAATTTAACAGTGCTGCGCGATCGCACATTTTGTACGCAGCATCTTTCGCCCTTAGTGGGAACAGGAAGGGGGCCTTTCTATGTTTAAAAGCTACCAGTGGAGAATAATAGCTCATGTGATTTTATTGTTTGCGATGCTGAGTGCGGCTTCCTTTCTGTTAGTGAAAGGATGGTATGCATATCTTTTGCTTCTTTTTCCTATCATTATTTACCAGGTTGTTGAATTTTATCGCTTTCAGCGAAAAGCACACGATGAATTAAACCAGTTTGTGGAGTCGGCGCATTACCGCGACTTTTCAAGATACTTTGATGTAAAACATGCGCCGATAGAGATACAACCATTGCGCCAGGGCTTTAATGATATCAATACCACATTCAAAGCCATCAGTAAGGAAAAAGAAACGCAATACCAGTATTTGCAAAAAATTCTGGAGCTTGTTGATACGGGTATTCTTTCCTATAAAGATGATGACGGTGAAATTGTATGGATGAATGAATCGCTGAAGCGTATGCTGCAATTGCCTTACCTGAAAACAATTCATTCACTGGCAAAGCGAGATGAAGATTTATACAAGGAAATTTTATCGTTGAAACCGGGGGAGGGACGAATCGCAACCGCACATCCCGAACGGACCTCTTTTAAAATTCTTTTATCGGCCACTGCGTTTCAAACCGATGGCAATATTTATAAACTCATTGCGTTCCAGAACGTCAATGAAGCACTGGATGAAACCGAATCCAAAGCATGGCAGAAATTATTAAGTGTACTGACACATGAAATTATGAATTCGGTAGCGCCGATTTCTTCGCTTGCCGATACATTAAAACATCGGCTACAGCTATCCGTTAGCCTGTTGAATAATGATACAGGCTCGGTCGATGACCTGGAGCTGGGAATAGAAACGATAAAGCGCAGGAGTGAAGGCTTATTGAAATTTGCAGAGACTTACCGGAGCTTAAATAAGATCACGACATTGAATCTGAGTAAAATTTATGTGCGCGATATTTTTGAAAACCTGCTCCAGTTGATGCAGCCTACACTGGAGCAAAAGAATATCGATGTTGACACTATTTTAAAAGATCCCGACCTGATGCTGGAAGCAGATACAGCATTATTGGAACAGGTATTAATTAACCTGCTGGTAAATGCAATTGATGCGGTGAAAGAAAAATCGGATCCCGTCATCACCCTCTCGGCATATGTGGCCAATAACAAGCGAACGGTTATAAAAGTATCTGATAATGGATATGGCATGCCGCCGGAAATTGTAGATAAAATATTCATTCCATTTTTCAGTACGAAAAAGACCGGCAGCGGTATTGGACTCAGTCTTTGTAAACAGATTATGATGCTGCACAAAGGGAATGTACAGGTGCAAAGTATAGAAGGGGAGGGGACGGCGTTTTTGTTACAGTTCTAAATGTGCACCTTAAAAGTTTGAAGATTATCTTTTCCTGTCCATTTGAACCTTATCCCATCCAACTCAGCCACTTCCTTATTTCATCTTCATCTTTGTCCAGCTTTTTTTGCAATCTTTCTAATAATTCTTCCTCCTTACCCATTTGATAGATAAGATCATCTTCGGTTAATTCAGGAAATCTTTTTCTCAAATGCTCCTTTTTAGCTTGCCAGTTGTCTATATGTTGTTCAGTCATAATACGCGAATGTTTATACAAATAATAAGGGTCGTAGGTATCTGAAAGTATAAACCCCGGCCGCATTCTTCGTTTTTCAGGTGTAAAAATCATTCCCCGGATACCTGTCAATACAAACGCAACAGCTCAACAGGTATATTTTTACTCATCGCCCGGTTGCAGATTATCATCGTTAATAGAAGATGCTGATTCCCGACCAGCGA
>Ga0207645_10000882_pt1 | contig 24904 bp, 26 predicted proteins | sample KBSM53metaG_FD_184331 | JGI IMG/M metagenome (GOLD analysis project Ga0207645, IMG submission 184331) | Miscanthus rhizosphere microbial communities from Kellogg Biological Station, Michigan, USA - KBS M5-3 metaG (SPAdes) (version 2) | ecosystem: Host-associated > Plants > Roots > Rhizosphere >...
CGACCGACGCCCGGTGTGGACTTGCCTTCGCGCTACGCCGGCGCCGTCCCGTCGACCAGGCCGATGCGGCGGCGGATCCGCTCGACCTGCGGCGCATCGCCCGCTGCCTCGGCTTGGCGCAGCTGGACCTGCAGCCAGGCCAGCAGGGGCCGGCGCCAACCTTGCGCCGACGCCGTCTCCACGGCGAGGTCGACGACGCCGGGTCCAGCGCGGCCGCTCTGCAGCGACACCGCTGCGCCGACGAGGCGCGAGAACGGATCGGTGATCCGCTGCAGCGCGGCGAGGTCCGACGCCGGTGTCGCGCCGGCGCTCACCAGCGCGCGGTGCTGTTCCGGCAACTGCGCACCATCGGCCGGCGCGGCGCGCCCGGCGATGTACGCTGCATAAGCACGCTCGGGCGGCTCGGCGTCTTGCGAGAGCGCGTCGTAACGGGTGCACGGCTCGACCACGAGGCTCGCGACCCGGCTCGCGCAGCGAACCAGTTCGGCGCGAGCGACCAGCGCCGGCTTGCCGGTGCGGGCGATCTCGGCACGCGCCACCGCGAATTCCTGCGACTCGATGCGGGTGTCGCCGATGAAATAGGCGGCGACCGCGCGTTCCAGACCGCTCTTCGCGTTCGACTGCCATTCGGGCGCCGGCTCGCGGCTTGCGCACGCACCGATCGACACGGCGGCGAGCGGCGCCACGAGGCGGGCCCAGGTACCTCCGAACGGCTTGGGCGCTGTTGCCACCCGCTTCGGTCGAGCCGCCTCGCGAGGAACGATCGCCGTCGGCACCGTCACGGCAGCTTGAACTCGGTCTCGCGCGCGAACGGCCACTTCCGGTTGACCTCGTTGATCAGCTGCTCCACTTTGCGCAGGCTGGTGTCCACCTCGGACCGCAGCGCGCCGAGGTCGGTCGTCGCGACCCGCGCATTGGCGCCGACCGCCTGCGCTTCCTGCAGCACCGCATCGACCTTCTTGATGCTGGCGCGCGCGTCGCCGAGCAGACCGCGCAGCTCGACCACGGTCGCGCGTGCTTCCGGCATCACGCCGGCGTTGCCGAACAGCTGCGCATCGGTCTTCGCCGTCAGGCCGTCGAGGCGTGCCAGCAGGGCGTTCGTGCGGTCGAGCGTCAGCAGTACCTTCTGGCGCTCGGCATCGTTGCCGAGCAGCACCCCCAATGCGCCGCCCGGGCCCTTCAGCTTGTCGGCCAGCGCCTGGACGCTGCCGAGGCTCTCGCTGAGCGGCGAGCCGGTGGCGGTCAGGGTGTTCAGGTTCTGCAGCAGGTCCCGGGCCGCGCCGATCAGCTTCGGAACCTCGGCCGCGGTGTCGCCGCCGAGCACGGTTCGCACCGCGCCGTCGGGCAGGGGCGGGTCGGTCAGGATGCCGCTGAAGGCACGCAGGTTGGTGCCGCCGACAAGGCTTCGAACCAGCGTGAAGACGCTCGACGTGCGCAGCCAGTGCGCGTCTTCGCGCGGCACGTCGATCAGGATCCGCGCATTGCCCTCCGCCCCGAGCTCGACCCGGCGGACCCGCCCGATCGGAAAGCCCGAGAACGTCAGGTCCATGCCGGCGACGACCCCCTCGGAGTTCTCGGCGATCAGGACCAGCCGCTGGGTCGGTTCGAACACGCCGCGCGCGTACATCACGTACAGCGCCGACCCGCAAAGCAGCACGACCATCAGCACCAGCAGGGCGGTTGCCTTCAGCGCGAGGTGCGGGACCGCGGCCGCTGCCGACGGTGTCTCGGGCGCTTCGCTCATTTCAGTAGTAGTTGCCCATCAGCGAGACCACTTCGATCAACAGGACCACGATGAAGAGGCGCACCAGCACCTGCAGCTCGCGGCCGGCATCCGAGCCGCGTCGCCAGGGCCCGGTCCAGGCCCAAGCCATCGGGATCAGGCCGACGGCCAGGCTGAGGAACAGCGTCTTCAGCACGAAGATCATCGAGACCTCGGGACTGAACACCTGGCCGACGGTGCGCGTGTAGACCGCCAGGCCGCCGATCGCGAAGCCGTAGACGACGAGGTAGGCACCGACGAGCGCGACGACGCAGCTCACCGCGACCAGGGTCCAGACCGCGAAGATCCCGGCGACGACCCTCGGCAGCACCTCGTCGAGCACCGGCTCCCCCGGAAGTGCCTGCCGCGTGCTTCGCATGTGAGCGATCTCGGCGCCGCGCGGGATCGTGCAGCGCAGCGCGACGAACAGCGCCGCGGTCGTCGGGATCAGCTCGAGAACCAGGACCCGCACGACCATCTGGATCGCGAACTGCGACAAGCCGTAGCTGTAGGCGGTGACGACGACGATGCGGATCAGCACGAGGCTGATCAGCGCCGACAGCACGGTGAACCACAGCAGGTTCGGTGCGGTGTCGAGGTAGACGTGGCGGGCGAGTGCGGGCCGAAAGCGCCTGCCGTAGGTCGCCGGCGACAGCGCCAAGGTCAGCAGCTCGGCGCCGAAATGGACGACCCGCCACCAGTCGACGAAGCGCTGCGCCGGCGTCGCCCGAGCGGTCGGCGGCAGCGGCTGTGGAACGGAGGGCGGGCGCATGGCCGCGATGATAGGTGCGCCGAATTCGCAGATCCCCCGCAAGAGGGATCGACCGCTCGGAGTGCGCTTTCGCGGCGATCATCGGCACCGATTGCGAGACCTTTGCGATCGCAGTGCCGCTCGCTGAAACGGTTGCACCAGCCGATCCGGTGGCATACAGTTTTTGCCTTGATGGAAGCTCGGATGAACCAGGAAACGGAGCGACGCGCCGACCGCTCGAACGAGGGCGAAACGCTGCCGCCGGAAGTCGTCAAGCTGCTGCTGGTCTGCGGTGGAGAGGTGCGCGAATCGGATCGATTGCGCGTCGAGTCGATGCAGCCGTCCGAGGTTGCCGATCGGCGCGCAGAGGAGCGCCGCTTCAATGACCGCCGTCATCTCGAGCGCCGCTTCACCGAGCGCCGACACGACGAGCGCCGTGCCGCTTCCGGCTGAGGCGGGCAGACGGTCGGACGCAGCCGCAGTCTCACCGGCATCCCATCGCGCTGGCGGCCGGGCGTGACCGGCCCGATGGCGAAGGGTCGCCTGGCTTGCTGCCTGGCGCTGGCACTGTTGTTCGCCGCGGCAGCCGCAACCGCCGCCGATCGGGTGCAGCCCGCTGTGCTGCCGCAACTCCTGCTGCCGGCAATGGCGCTGACGGCGCAGGACGTCGCCGTCGTCGTCAACGACGCCGACCCGGCGAGCGTCGAGCTCGGGGCGTTCTATGCCGAGGCGCGGCGCATTGCGCCCGAGCGTGTGCTGCACGTCCGCTTTCCGCCGGGTCGTTCGAGGTTGACAGCAGACGAATTCCGGCAGGCCAAGGCCGAGCTCGATGCCAAGGTGCCGGTGCAGGTCCAGGCGTATGCGCTGGCGTGGACGCAGCCATATCGAGTCGACTGCATGTCGATCACGGCAGCCTTCGCATTCGGCTTCGATTCGCGGTACTGTGCCGACGGCTGTCAGCCGACCCGGCTGTCGGCGTACTTCGACAGCGATTCGATCGCGCCGTTCAAGGACTTCGGTGTCCGGCCGGCGATGCTGCTGGCGGCGCGTGATCTCGCCGAAGCCAAGGCGCTGATTGCACGCGGCGTGCGCTCCGACGAGCGTTGGCCGGCCGGACGCGCCTATCTGATGCGCACCAGCGACAGCCAGCGCGATGTCCGTTCGGCCGGCTACGCGCAGGTGCGCGCGGTGCTCGGTGCGGCCTACCCGATCGATGTGATCCGCGCCGATGCGCTGCGCGACCGCGCCGACGTGATGTTCTATTTCACCGGTCTGGCGCAGGTGCCCGCGATCGAGACCAATCGGTTCCTCGATGGCGCACTCGCCGACCACCTGACCTCGGTCGGGGGCGAGTTGCTGGGCGGCGCGCAGATGAGCGTGCTCGACTGGATTCATGCCGGTGCGACCGGCAGCTACGGAACGGCACTCGAGCCTTGCAACTTCCGCCAGAAGTTTCCCGATGTCGGCGTCGCGATGGCGCGCTATCTGTCCGGCGAGACGCTGCTGGAGGCTTACTGGAAGAGCGTGCAGATGCCGGGACAGGGCGTGTTCGTCGGTGAGCCGCTCGCGCGCCCGTTCGGCGGACAGCGCGCTGCGCGCGTCGGCGCCGAGATGGAAGTGAGGACGCGGGCGCTTCGTCCGGGTCGCTATTGGATTCAGTCGGCGCCGAGCGGTGTCGGCCCGTACCGGACCACGGCGACGATCAATGTCACCGCGTACGGCGTGCAGCGCATTCGGTTGCCGGCGACGCCGCCGTGGACTTATCGCATCGTGCGGGAAGGGGCCGGCGTCGGCACCGGGGCGGCTGCCGGCGAGTCGAGTACCGCATGGTCGGTCTTGCGGATGCCGCCGCAGGCGCGAAGCAGCGCCAATACTTCCGGCGACAGCACCTCGCGCGGATCGCGGTGATGGGAACGTCGATCGACCGGCTGCTTCATGGTGCGACGCCTCGCTTCCTTGTTGCCGAAAAGAGTAGGCGGTGCGTCTCGTCGCGCACGTAGGACTCCGAGCCGCGTGCGACCCGGCCATCACGGACAATGCGCGCGGTCGGTCGCCGCGCCGTCGGCGATTCTTGACGACGGTCATGGCGATGCCCGACCCCTTTTCCTTAAGCTCTCGCCAAGCCCCGTGGTCCGGTGACCGCAGCTGGTGCCGTCGAACGGAGGTCGAATGAAGATTGCGGTCATTGGCGCGGGCGCGATCGGCGGTCTGGTCGGCGCTCGACTCGCGGAGGCGGGAGAAGAGGTCACCTTCCTGGTCCGTGGTGCGAATCTCGACGCGATCGCCGCAAGTGGCGTGCGCCTGATCGAGAAGGACGGAACCGAGCGTCTCGTTCGCGACGTCCGCGCGACCGATGACTACGGCGCCGCCGGCCCGCAGGACGTCGTCGTGGTGGCGGTCAAGGCTAATCAGGTCGACTCGGTGGCGACTGCATTGCCGAAGCTCTTCAAGCCGGAGACCTGCGTCGTGACGATGCAGAACGGCATTCCGTTCTGGTACTTCCATGGTCGGCCCGGCCCGCTCGCAGGCCTTCAGGTGAAGAGCGTCGATCCGACCGGGACGCTGATCGAGCAGATCCCCGCCGCGCGCATCATCGGCTGCGTCGTCTATCCGGCGTCGGACCTGATTGCGCCGGGAGTCGTCCGGCATGTCGAGGGCAATCGCCTGCCGGTCGGCGAACTCGACGGCAGCCGGAGCGAACGTGTGATCCGCATTGCAGCCAGCCTCGAAGGGGCCGGATTCAAGGCACCGGTGCTCGATGACATCCGAGCCGAGATCTGGCTGAAGCTGTGGGGCAACCTGACCTTCAATCCGATCAGCGCGCTGTCGCACTCGACGCTCGAGGACATCTGCCGCTTTCCGCTGACGCGCGATCTGGCCGCCGCGATGATGCGCGAGGCACAGGCAGTCGCCGAGCAGCTCGGCATCTCGTTTCGGGTCTCGCTCGAGAAGCGCATCGCCGGCGCCGAGAGTGTCGGCGCGCACAAGACGTCGATGCTGCATGACATCGAGGCCGGGCGCCAACCGGAGACCGACGCCTTGGTCGGTTCGGTGATCGAGCTCGGGCGCCGGACCGGCATGCCGACGCCGCATATCGATGCCGTCTACGCGCTCGTCAAGCTGCTCGCGCAGACGATCGAGCGCCAGCGCGGCCGCCTGCAGGTGACGCCGGCCTGAGCCCCGGCGTGCGTTCGACGGCCTGACGGAGAGGCGGGCCGCTCCGTCCCCACCTCTCGGACCGAATCGACCCGCGCGGCCCCCGAGAATGCCCTGATGAGTCCAGCCATTGCCGCGCCCGCCGCGCTGTCGGGCACCGCCTTCGCGACGTTGCTGCTGATCGCCTTCATGATGGGCGCCAACCACGTCGCTGCGCGGCTCGCGTTCGATCACGGCGTGGACGTCGCGACTGCCGTCTGCCTGCGCAGCACGATCACGGCACTGGTCGTGAGCCTGCTGCTATGGCAGCAGCGCGTGCCGGTGCAGCTCAGCCGGCGCCACCGGCGTGCCTTGCCGGCCGTCGGTCTGCTGGTCGGCGTGCAGAGTCTCTCGCTCTATTCGGCGGTCGCGCGCCTGCCGGTGGCGCTGGCGCTGCTGGCGTTCAACACGTATCCGCTCTGGACCGCGCTGTGGGCGCGCCTGCTGTACGGCCATCGCGCCGAGGCGCGCGTGGTCCGCGCGATGCCGGTGATGCTGCTCGGGCTGGCACTCGCGCTCGATGTATTCGGCGCCGCATCCGGTCTCGGTGCGGTCGCCCAATGGAGCCGCATCGGTGCCGGCGTGGCGTTCGCGCTGTTCGCGGCCGCGACATTCGGCATGGCGCTCGTGCTGACGCAGCACGAAGCCGCCGATCTCGACGGCCGCCTCCGCACCGCGAGCACGATGGGACTCGTCGCGGTGCTGGCGCTGGCCGCGGTCGCGACGCAGGGCGGTTTTCACCTGCCGCAGGCAGCGATCGGCTGGGTCGGACTGGGCGCGCTGACGTTCCTGTACGGCACCGCCTTCACGATCATGTTCACGGTGCTGCCGCGTCTCGGCGTCGTCGGCAATTCGGCGATCATGAACATCGAGCCGATCTTCGCGCTGGTACTGGCCTGGGCAATCCTCGGGCAGACCATCGCGCCGCTGCAAGTGGCCGGCGGCCTGCTCGTCGTGGCGACCGTCATCCACCTGGGCCTGCGTCGGCGCCGACTGGCCTGACAAGGCCATCGACCCGCTCCAGCAGGGCGACGCCCGACATCCGGCTGAAGGCTTGCTGAAGAGCCGGAAAGGTCAGCGTGCCGAGCGCGGTCCAGAGCGAGGCGAACGGCACGCTGCGCTCGAGGCGGATCGATTCGTCCCAGATCGATCGGTACTCGCGCTCGTGCCAGCCGAGCGGCTCGAAGAAGGCGGTGTTGTCCGCCGGTGCGAAACAGAACGGCGCACCGGCGAGCGCCGACCGCCAGAAGGTGCCGACCATCTGCGAGAGCAGCGGCGTGACGAGGTCGGTCAGCCACCAGCGCATCGCCGGCTCGGCGTGCAACTGGGTCGCGATGCGCTCGACCTGCGACGGCATCAGGTAGACCAGCAGGCCTTCCGAGACCATCAGCACCGGACCGCCGGCATCGCGACCCGCCGCCCCGACGATCTCGCCGGCGCCTGCCGTCTGCAGATCGACCGCCAGATGCGTGTGTTCGCACGTGGCCGACTCACCGTGCAGCGAGGCGACGCGGTGCTCGATCGTCTCGGGCAAGTCGACATCGATCCAGCGCAGGGACTTCGGCAGGCCGAGCCGGAACGCGCGGGTGTCGAGGCCGGCGCCGAGATTGACGACGGTGCGGGCCCCTTGGGAGACACAGCGCGCGATCGCGTCGTCGATGATCCGGGTGCGGACCGCGATGGTCCAGCCGAGCGATTCGGCCAGCGGCAGCGATCGCATGATCGCCTCGCCCCGCGGCCCGGCGAGCCGGCGTGCGCAGGGGTCGTGAAACAGCGCGTCGGGCCGGTCCGACTCGATCGCGCGGTACATCGCCATCCACAGCGCGGTATCGGAGACCTGGCGGATCGGGGAGGACATCTTTCGACCGCTCGGTCGTAAATTCCGACGTTCTCCTACAGCGGCCCGCTTGCTTCGCGCGCAGAGTCGCGAGTGAGCCGCAGGAGAGCCGAATGCCGCCAGCCGTTCTCAGTCCGAGCCTGCCCAGACCCGAGTGGGTGCGGCGCTTCGCCTACCGCGCGATGCTCGTGCGGCCCGAGATCGATTCGATCTCCGCGCTGATGATCGCCGACAGCCAGTTCGACGAGGCCTGCGACCTCGAACCCGAGCAGGCGGCGGAAATCCACACCGCCCCTCCTGCCGAAGAGGACGAACGCCGGGGCCGCTAGAAGAAGCGCTCGAGGCCCTCGCCGCCACGGGGCAAAGGACCGGAAGCAGCGACCGACGTCGCTGCGAGGAGACGCGCCTTGGCGCGCTTGACGAGGCGGGCTCGCCGGGACACTGCTTGGCGGATCAGACGATTGACGACGGTGCGCTTCATCGCTACTCCCTTGTACGTCCGGCGGTTCGGGCGACCGATCGAGCATAGGTGCAGTGCGGTCGGAAAGCCAGCCAGGAAGCGTTGTGTAACGCATTCGCCGGACCGCCGCTGGGGTTCACCCTGAGGCGGGCAGGGTGGCTGTCAAAAAGCGTCACCCTTGGCAGCATGGCGGTCCAGCTTTTCGGTGCTGCAGCTTGTGCTGATCCGTTCGACACGCCGCGAAATCCTGCAAGGTCTTGTCGTCGGCTGCGCGGCGCCATGGTCGACGGGGGTTTCGGCGCAGGGTCGGCCGGTCGGCGGCGTCAACGCGATTCCGTCGAGCGGCGAAACGCTGCCGAGGGTCGGTCTCGGCACCTGGATCACGTTCAACGTCGGCAACGACCGGGTCGCCCGCGACGCCTGCGCAGACGTGATGAAGGCCTTCTTCGACCTGGGCGGTCGGCTGATCGATTCGTCGCCGATGTACGGCTCCTCGCAACCGGTCGTCGGCGATGGGCTGAGACGGTTGGGCGCCGCTGCCAAGGTGTTCGCCGCCGACAAGGTCTGGGTTTCGTCCGGTGCCCGCGGCGCCGCGCAGATCGAGGAGTCGCGCCGCCACTGGAACATCGAGCGCTTCGACCTGCTGCAGGTTCACAACCTGCTCGCGTGGGAGGAGCACCTGCCGACTCTGTTCGCGATGAAGCAGTCGGGCCGCCTGCGCTACGTCGGCGTCACGACCTCTGAAGGCCGCCGGCACCGCGAGATCGAACAGGTGATGCGCACGCAGCCGCTCGACTTCGTGCAGGTGACCTACAACCTGCTCGATCGCGAAGTGGAACAGCGCATCCTGCCGCTGGCGCGGGAGCGCAACATCGCGGTCATCGTCAACCGGCCGTTTCGCGAAGGCGCCTTGCTGCGCGACCTGCAGCGCCATCGCCTGCCGGCGTGGGCCGCCGAGATCGAGTGCTCGACCTGGGCGCAGGTCGGGTTGAAGTTCATCGTCTCGCATCCTGCCGTCACCTGCGCGATCCCGGCCACGACCAGCGTCGCGCATGTGCGCGAGAACATGGCGGCCGCTGGCGGGCCCATGCCCGATGCCGCGATGCGCCAGCGCATCATCGCGTACGTCGACGCGCTCTGATCGTCGTCCATGTCCTGGTCAGCGGCCGCGGTCGATCGCGGCGCATCGGCTCGCTGACGCCGCAGCCCCGTCGCAATGAAGGTGCCGAGCCGATGACCGAATGGTGGACCTACCGGCTGTCCGATTTCCTGATGTTCTCGGCTCGGACCTACAGGCGCTTGTTCGAGCTCTACAACGCGGAGGTCTGGCCGGCGCATCTGGCAGCGGCGGTCCTCGGCGTCGTGCTGCTTGCGGCGGCGTGGCGACGCCACCCGCCTTTCGCGGCCGCAACGGTCGGCGTGCTCGCCGTGGCCTGGCTGTGGGTGGCCTGGGCCTTTCATCTGCAGCGCTACGCGACGATCAATACCGCTGCGCCGTGGTTCGCCGCAGCATTCGGTCTCGAGGCCGCCCTGCTTGGCGGCTGCGCGCTGGCCGGTGTGCGCTGGCGCGAGTCGACAGCGCACGGTGCGCGCGGTCGCATTGGGCTGGGGCTGCTCGCATTCGCCGTGCTGGGACTGCCGCTTCTCGGCGCAACGCTCGGTCGACCGTGGACGCAGGCAGAGGTGGTCGGCATTGCGCCCGACCCGACTGCTCTGGCGACGCTGGGCGCGCTGTTGCTGCTGCGCGATGGGGACGCCGCCGGGTCGCGGGGAACCTGGGTCGGCCGACTCGCGTGGCCCTTGCCGATCCTCTGGTGCCTGATCAGCGGCGCGACGCTGTGGACGATGGATGCGCCGGAAGCGCCGCTGTTGCCGCTGCTCGCAGGGCTCGCGCTCGTCGCTGCGCGGCGGAGCCTGTCGATCGAGCGATCGAGCGCCCGGTCAGCCGGCTGAAGGATGCCGCACCGTCGCTCGACGACGCGGCGTCAGGGTCAGGTCCGGCCGTTCGTCGTCGACGACGTGCGCACCATCTGCGGCTCGCCGCTCGGCAGCGCGTCGCGGGCGACGCGCAACGTCGTGCCGTCGGCGACGACCCGCGTGCCCACCGCGATCGACTGCGCCTGGCGGAAGACACGGGTGCTGCCGTCTTCCATGCGGACCTTGACGTCGTAGTGGGTTTCGCTGCGGATGCGCTTCTCGACCTCGTGGCCGGCCAGACCGCCGCCGAGCGCACCGATCACCGTCATCGCGGTCTTGCCGTTGCCGCCGCCGACCTGATGGCCGACGACGCCGCCGAGCACGCCTCCGGCGACTGCGCCCATCCCGGTGCCCTCGCCCTTTTCCTGCACGCTGTTGACCGCTTCGACGGTGCCGCACGTCGCGCACAGCGCGGCCGGCGTGGTGCCGCCGCGCAGCTGGTTCGGGCTTTCCGACGCAGTCGCCGTCTGCACTGCCGGCTTGGCGGGACGCACCGCCTTCAGCGCGGCCGAGGCGGCTGCCGGCGCCGGTTTGGTCGAGATGGCTGCCAACGGCGCATTCGCGGTGGCGACGACTGCGGCCGGCGTGGCGACCGCGGCCACCGGTGTCGGGGTGGCAGGCGTGCGCAGCACCAGCGCGCTGGCGAGTCCGGCTGTCACGGCGCACAGCAGGCCGCCGCCGATCCAGACCGAACGCGGAACGGCATTCATCGAACGAACGGGCACAGCGTCTTGGGGAACAGAAGACATGGGAGATTCCTGAAAGGGGGACCTCCGTCTATCGGCTGCGCCCAGCCACCATTGAGCCGTCGCTGTGTCAGGTGTGTCCGGTGGTGTCGTCGCCACCGGAGAAACGTTTCAGACGGTTGCCGGATTCAACCGGCGCTTGCAGCGTCGAGGGCCTTCAGCGCGTCGGCGTCGAGGCGCAAGGCAGTGGCGTTGATCAGATCGTCGAGCTGCCCGACCGATGTCGCGCTGGCGATCGCCGACGTCACCGTCGGCTGCGCCATCAGCCAGGCCAGCGCCACCGCCGCCGGTGGGCTGGCAAGGCGCTGCGCCGTCGCGTCGAGGGCGCCGAGGACGCGCCAGCCGCGCGCCGTGAAGTGGCGTTTGACGCCACCGCCGCGCGCGCGGCCCGCCGCATCGTCGGCCGACCGGTACTTCCCGGTCAGAAAGCCGCTGGCCAGCGAGAAATAAGTGGCGACGCCGATGCCATGACGGGCGCACGTCGGTGCGAGGCCGTTCTCGTAGGCGTCGCGCTCCATCAGGTTGTAGTGCGGCTGCAGGCATTCGTAGCGGGCGGTCCCGGCCTGCGCGCTCGTTCCGAGTGCCACATCGAGTCGTTCGGCGCTGTAGTTCGAGGCGCCGATTGCGCGCACCTTGCCGGCGCGGACCAGGCGGTCGAATGCGCCGAGCGTCTCGTCGAGCGGCGTTTTCGGATCGTCCTCGTGCGCGTAATAGAGGTCGATGCAGTCGACCTGCAGCCGCTTCAGCGAGTCCTCCGCGCCGCGCTCGATCTGGGCCCGCGTCAAGCCCTTGCCGAGGCCCGGCATGTCCATGCCGACCTTGGTCGCGACGGTCACCTTGCTGCGCTGCTTTCGGCTGGTCAGCCAGCGACCGATCACGCGCTCGGATTCGCCGCCGCCATGGCCGGGCACCCAGGTCGAATAGACGTTCGCGCTGTCGATGAAGTTGCCGCCGGCCGCCACGAAGCGATCGAGGAGGGCGTGCGACGTCGGCTCGTCGGCGGTCCAGCCGAACACATTGCCGCCGAAGCAGAGCGGTGACACCGAGAGGCCCGAACGGCCGAGCGGGCGCAGTTGCATCGGTTGGCTCAGTTCTTGTCGGGGTTCTGGGCGAGCCACTGCTTGTAGCCGTCGCAGATCAGTTCGGCCTGGTGCGCGCCGATCGTGCCGGCGCCGAACACGAAATCGATCGTGCGCTTCAGTTGGCCTTCGAGCGTGGTCGCGCGCAGCTGACCTGCCTCGTTCCGGCAGGCGTCGCGGGTCACATGCCACTTCTCGACGACCGCAGCCTTCGAGGTCGACACCGCCATGCCGATCACGGTCGCCGCCGGCTTGCCGTCGGGCGTGATGGTCTGCTCGAGCGATCCGCGCTGGATGTACGTTTTCACGTCGGCCGTTTCACCGGCGTTGAACCAGCGGCTGTCCGGGTCGGCGAGGGCCACGGCGCATACGGCTGACAGGATGGCTGCGACTGCGATTTTCATGAGGAATATTCCGAGCGTCGGTGCGAGCGACGCAACCCAAAAGAATAGTCCCGTTGGGAAGTCCCAGCAAACGGTGTTCCCTGAGGTCATCGCGCGCGGAGGCCGAATCCTAGGGCAAGTGCTCCCGGTGGTCTCCCGGATGGCGCGCGGGGCTGTTTCGCTTCGACGCCACGGCGGCCGCCGCGCCGGTCGCTTGCGCCTTCAGTCGCCCTGTCGGCGTCAGCGCCACGCGAACAGCGGCTGCTCGAAGTGCGCGACGCGGGTCGGGCGGCCGAGCAGGCAGAGCTCCCTGAACTGATAGAGCAGCGCCGCCGTCGGCGCGGCGATCCAGCCGGTGCCGACCGGCATCCGCAAGACCGGATGCGCATGCTCGGGCAGTTTTTCGAGCATCGGTGCGTCGTCGCGCAGCAATTCGTCGAGGGGAATGCGGTGCACGCTCTCGACTTCGGCGGCGTTCGGCACGAGTCCGTTGCCGGAGCCGGCCCAGACGACGACCGGCGTGATCACGAAACCGGAGCGCGTCGTGAAGTCGTCGAGGCGACCGAGCAGGTCGACGGGGTCGATCCGCAAGCCCACTTCTTCGTCCAGCTCCCGCAATGCGGCAGCCTCGGGCGTCTCGGTACCGTCGATGCGGCCGCCCGGCAGCGCCCATTGCCCGGCATGGCTGCGCAATGCCGCGGAACGCCGGGTCAACAGCACGGCGGCGCGGTCGCTCGCGGTCAGGTGCGCCGGCAGGCCGTCGAGGTCGGCACCATGGCCTTCGTCGATGACCGCGATCGCGACGGCGGCCCGGTGCGGGCCGACGTGCAGATGCGGCCGCACGTCGAAGCGCTGCAGGCGCTCGAGGATCCGGTCCCGCAAACCGTCGTCGCGCCGGATCGGCATGGGCTCGGAGCTCGGCGACACGTGCGCCATCGATCGATTCTTGCGAGCCGCCGTCAGAGGGCGCGCGAGATCACTTCCTTCATGATCTCGCTGGTGCCGCCGTAGATGCGCTGCACGCGCGCATCCGCGTACATCCGCGCGATCAGGTACTCGTTCATGTACCCGTAACCGCCGTAGAGCTGCAGCAGCTCGTCGAGCACGCGGCCTTGCGTTTCCGAGCCCCATAACTTGGCCATCGAAGCGGTCGCGGTGTCGAGCGTCCCGGCGACGAGCTGCTCGACGCAGCGGTCGATGAAGGCGCGACCGACGCTGATCTGGGTCGCGACATCGGCGAGCTTGAAGCGCGTGTTTTGAAAGTTGGCGACCGGCTGTCCGAAGGCATGGCGCTCGCGAACGTAGGCGAGCGTCGCGTCGTAGGCGCCTTCCATCGCGGCCAGCGCAGCGACGCCGATGATCAGCCGCTCGTACGGCAGGTCGCCCATCAGCTGGAAGAAACCCTGGCCCTCGGTGCCGCCGAGCAGGTTCGCGACCGGGACGCGGACGCCGTCGAAGAACAGCTCGGATGTGTCCTGCGCCTTCATGCCGACCTTGTCGAGCAGGCGCCCGACGCGAAAGCCCGCGCAGCCGTCGGTCTCCACGATCAGGATCGACGTTCCACGCGCACCTTGCGACGCATCGGTCTTGCAGACGACGAGCACCACACCGGCCAGGTAGCCATTCGTGATGAAGGTCTTGCTGCCGTCGATCACGTACTGGTCGCCGTCGCGGACGGCGCGGGTGCGCAGCCCTTGCAGATCGGAGCCGGCGCCCGGTTCGGTCATCGCGATCGCACCGATCCACTCGCCCTTCGCGAAGCGCGGCAGGTAGCGCCGCTTCTGCGCTTCGGTGCCATGGTTGAGAAAGTAGTGGGCGACGATCGAATGGACCGAAGTCGCCATCCCGCTCAGACCACGTCGCGCCGTCTCCTCGTAGAACACGGCCTCATGGCGGAAATCGCCGCCGCCACCGCCGTAGGCTTCCGGTATGTCGGCGCACAGGAAACCGAGCTCGCCGGCACGGCGCCAGATCGTCGCACCCACATGACCGCGCTTGCGCGCGGCTTCGTCGTCGGGCAGCAGTTCGGCCTCGACGAAGCGCGCCACCGAGTCGCGGTAGCGATCCAGGTCTTCGTCGGTCCAGGAACGCTTGAAGGTCAGGGGCATCGAAAGGGCCTCGCGGAACGCATCGTTGCCGCGCGTTCGGACGCCGAGCGCGGTTGGCGCGATCAGGATACCGACAAAGCGGCTTGCGGCTGTCGATCGGCGCCCGAAAGACGGGCGGCGTGGCGAGCGCGATCGCGGGCCGAACGGTCAAAGCCCGATCAGTCCCGATCGCAGCCCCTCGCTGACCGCTTCGGCGCGTGTCGCCGCATTGACCTTCGCGAGAATCTGCGCGACGTGGTACTTCGCCGTGTGCGTCGAGATGCCGAGCGCCTCGGCGATGTCGCGGTTCGAGAGCCCCTTGCCGACCAGCTCGAAGACCTCGATCTCGCGCGGTGTCAGCGGCTCGCGTTCCGGGTCGCCCGAGAACCATGGCGCCTCGCGCACCGAAAGCCCTTCGAGCACCGCCGCGACCGCCGCGCGCAGCCGGCTCGCGCCGCTGTCCGCCGGCAGGTGCGCACTCGCGCCGTGCGCGCCGCGGACGACCAGTTCGCCGCCCGGCAGCACCCAGGCGTCGGCGGCGTCGTCGCTGCGTCCGATGCAGACCTCCCAGCCGTCGACGCCTTTCAGCGCGGTCGCGACGCCGTCGGCCAGCAAAGGCGCTGCGCTGACGACGACGATGCGCGCCATCGCGTCAGCCGCAGCGCGAACCGGGTCGCTGGATCACGTCGAGCGTCAGCTCGTGGCGGACCCCACCGCGGACCAGGACCGCCTGCACCTGCTGGCCGACCTGCAGCAGGTCGCGCAGCGCTTCGAGGCTGGCGGCAGGCTTGCCGCCAAGGCTCACGAGGACGTCGCCGACCAGCAGGCCGCCGCGTGCGGCCGGCCCGTCGGCGGCGAGCGAACTGACCAGCAGGCCGTCGACGCCGCTGCCGTCGAGGGTCGTGCGGACCGGTTGCACGGCGATGCCGAGGTAGCCCTGCGGAACGCGGCCATGCGTCAGCAGCGGCTCGAGCAGCCGATCGATCGTCGTGACCGGCACCACGATGCCGTGGTGGCGCGAGAACGACTGCGTCGCGATGCCGAGCAGGCGGCCCTCGGCGTCGGCGACGGGTGCGCCGGCCAGCCCCGGCGGCAGGCCGCCGTCGAGTCGGATCAGCTGCTCGATGCGGCCGCCGCGCCAGGTCCGCCATTCGCCCGCGACCGCGCCGATGTGGCCGAAGCTCGCATGGGTAAGCCCGGACGGGTCGCGCCCGACCGCGAACACGAAGTCGCCGACCCGTGGCGGCGGCGTCGGCGTCCGTTCGGCCACCGGCATGCTGCCGCCGCTGAAGGCGACGGCGGCGAGGTCGGTGCCGCCGTCGATCCCGCGCAGTTCGCCGGTCGCCTGCTCACCATCCGGAAGGACGACGGCGACGCGCGGATGGCGCCACAGCGCCGCGGCACTGCCGACCGCCACGCCGGGGCGCCACAGCACGCCCGATGCGCGATGGCGCCGCGTCGCGAAGCCGACGACCGAGGCGGCGATGCGCTCGACGTGGTGCGGCAAGGCGGACGATTCGGAAGAGTGGTTCATGGCAAGGACCCGTAGCAGGTGGCGATGCGCGATCGTGCGCGCGACGCGGCGCCCGCGCCTCCACCGATCGGCCGGCGCCGACCTGCCCGTTCAGGCAGGTCGCTGCCCGACGCACGTGGGGACGCTCGGTTGGCAGACAAGAGCCGGCTCGCTCCGGCGCATCGCTGGCATCGCCCCGAACACAATGCGCGCTTCAGTGGCCATGGCGCAGTCGCACCAGACTTGATACAAGAAGACGCTTCGAGATTGACCAGGGAGAGAAGCACGATGAACGAGAGCAGCGCAAACGAAACGGTCACGTGGACCGCGCCGCGGCGGCCATAGTTTTGCAGTGCGTCGCGCAACCGAGGGATGCGTGCAGCAACGCGGCATCGCGCCGTCGGTGCCTGGTCTTGCGATCGCTCGTGCTGGCCGGCGCGCTCGCAAGCGCCTGCGCTCGCGTCGGCGCACTCGATCTCGTGCCGCTCTGGAACTTCAGCGACCCGGCGGCGAGCGAGCAACGCTTCAGGGCGGCGTTGGCGACCGCATCCGGCGACGATGCGCTGATCCTGCAGACGCAGATCGCGCGCACATACGGTCTGCGCGGTGACTTCGAGACGGCGCGCCGGATCCTGCACGAGATAGAGCCGCGGCTCGCGACCGCCGGCGCCGAAGCGCGCGTGCGCCACGCGCTCGAGATCGGGCGGACCTACGCGTCCGCCGCCCACTCGCCCGAGATGGAGATCGAGGGCCAGAGCGTCCAGGTCGGCGCCTCGATCGGCATTGCATTCGCCGCCGAAGCGGATCTCGACCCGGAATCGATCCTGCGCCGCGCCGACACCGCGCTCTACGCCGCGAAGGCGGGCGGACGCAACTGCGTCCGCGCGCACGGCGACGCGCCGGGCTGAGGCGCCGGGCGCGTCATGGATCGTTGCGGCGCAGCCGCACCGGGCGGCGCCGCGCGCGCAACTGCGCTGCTACTTCTTCGCGTCCTTGATGCGCTGCTCCTCGGTCTCGTGCAGCGTCTTCGCGTCGGCCTTGTCGCTCTTCGCAGTGGCCTTCGCGCTCTTCTCGCAGGCCCGCTTGGCGGCGCCCTCGAGAGCGGTCTTGCAGTCTGCGCGGTTCAGGTCCTCGTTCGCATCGGCGACTTTCTTGCGGGCCTGGTACTGCGCTTCGGACTGCGTCTTCATGTCCTTCGCCTGGTCCTTGGTGATCGTCGCGTCGGCGGCCTGGGTCGACAGGCAGAAGGAGGCGGCGCAAACGGCGACGAGGGCCGACAGGGTCTTGTTCGAGCTCATCAGAATCCTTTCGATTCATGTGCCCGCCGGGTGGCGAGCGGGAGCCGTCACATTACGCAGCCGTGGCCATCGGCGCAGCGCATGCAGGGCCTGATTGGCGGTAGGTTCTCGCGCGAAACGCGGTAGGCGAGCTCCTACCGCTGCGGCAACGCGCGAACGCAGACGCTGTTCCCGTGTCGAGCACGCGCTCGACCGCCGACCGGTCGCGCCGATCAACCCGATCGGCGGAGCCGCATGCCGCGCGTGCCGTCGCGTCGGCGCGCAATCGCGTCGGTCAGGCCGACCGAATTCGCCGCACGTTGTCGGTCGGCGCCGGAAGTCGCCAGCCCTTGCGGAGGGCCAGCGTGCAGTCGGCCGCGGGCAGCGGACGGGCAAACAGATAGCCCTGCATCTCATCGCACGCATGCTGGCGCAGGAAGGCGAGTGCGCTTCGGTCTCGACGCCTTCGGCGACCACCTTCAGCTTCAGGCTTCGGGCCAGGTTGATGATCGCGATCGCGATCGTGGCGTCATCGGCGACTGAGGTCGCGTCGCGGATGAAGGTGCGGTCGATCTTCAACGAATCGAGCGGAAAGCGCTTCAGGTAGCCGAGGCTCGAGTAGCCGGTCCCGAAGTCGTCGACCGACAGGCGGAAGCCGCGCAGCTTCAGGTTCTTCAAGGTCTGGACCGACGCTTCCGAGTCGCCCATCAGCATCGACTCGGTCAGCTCGAATTCGAGCAGGTCCGGCCGCACGCCGGCCGCACCCACGATTGCGGCGATCGCCGCGTCGAGATTCTTCTGGTTGAACTGACGGGCCGACAGGTTGACGGCGATCGGTCTCAGCTCGAGGCCATCGGCCTGCCACGCGTTGAGTTGCGCGCAGACCTCGGCGATCACCCATTCGCCGATCGGAATGATGAGCCCGGTGTCCTCGAGGATCGAGATGAAGTCGCCCGGCGGTACCAGCCCCTTCTGCGGATGCTGCCAGCGCAGCAGCGCCTCGAAGCCGCTGATCGCGCCGCTCGCCAGGTTCACTTTCGGCTGGTAGTGCAGCAGGAACTCGCCGCGTTCGAGCGCACCGCGCAGATCGGTCTCGAGCTGCAGCCGCTCGACCGCCCGGTCGTTCATCTGTGCGAGGTAGAACTGGTGATTGCTGCGTCCCGACTCCTTGGCGCGGTACATCGCGGTGTCGGCGTTCTTCAGCAGCCGGTCCGGATCGGCTCCATCCTCCGGATAGCTGCTGATGCCGATGCTGGCGGAGACGTAGACCTTCTGCGACTCGACCTCGAACGGCAGCGAGAGCGATTCGACGATCTTGCGGGCGACCGGACCGGCGTCCTCCGGCGTCGCCAGGCCGGTCAGCGCGATCGCGAACTCGTCGCCACCGAGTCGGCACACGATGTCGCTGGCGCGCACGCACGCCTGCAGCCGCTGGGCGGCCTGCACCAGCACCTCGTCGCCGGCACTGTGGCCGAGCGAGTCGTTGACGATCTTGAAGCGATCGAGATCGATGAAAAGGACGGCGACCGGCGACCGATCGCGCTCGGCTTGCGCGATGGCCTGCCACAGGCGATCGAGGTAGACGCCCCGGTTCGGCAGCGCCGTCAGCGGGTCGTACTTCGCCAGGTGCGTCAGGCGCTCGTCGGCGACCTTGCGGTCCATCGCCGCGGCCAGCGTGTTCGTGACGCCGCGCAGGAAGTCGACGGTCTCCGGGTTGAACCGAGCCGGTTCGCGCGAATAGGCGCCGAGGACCGCGTAGGAACCGTGGTTGCCGCAGATCAGCGCCTCGACGCCGCTGCGCACGCCGTGAGCAATCAGCATCTCGGACGGCCGGAAGCGGCTTTCGCGCTCGAAATCGTCGACGAGCACCGCTTCGCGGGCACCGATGATGAAGCGGTCTTCGGTCTCGGCGACCGCGTCGTAGCGAGGCCGCGTCGCCCAGGCGGGTTGCCAGCCGCGCGCCCCTTTCAAGACCAGCGTGTGATCGTCGTCGCCGATGACCAGCAGCCGGCAGAGTTCGACGTCGAGCCCCTCGCACACCACATCGACAGCCTGCGCGAGCAGCTCGTCGATATCGCCGTTGGCGAGCGCCTGCTGGCCGAACTGCGCGATCAGTCCCTGCTGCGCCGCATGCCGGCGGCTCGCCGCTTCGCTGAGGCGTCGATCGGTGATGTCGGCAATCGAAGCGGCGATCCGGATTGCCCGCCCGTCGAGCGTGCGCACTGCCTCGCCGCGCGACAGGAACCAGCGGTAGCCCGCGCAGCGAGTCCGCATTCGAAACTCGATCTCATAGCCGGTTCCGTCGTGCAAATGCGCTCGCATCGCGGCCTGCGCCGCTGCGGCGTCGTTCGGGTGCAGCAGGCTGTCGAAGGTTTCGATCCGCGCTGCCAGTTCGCCGGGACCATAGCCGAGCAGTTCGTGAAAGCGTGGCGAAAAGGTCGCCGTGCCGTCGGCGACCCGCCAATCCCACAGGCCGACATTGCTGCTTCTGATCGCGAGGTCGAGGCGCTCGCTGCTCAGGCGCAGCGCCTCCTCGACCCGCTCGTTGTGTCGCGCGATTCGGCGCGGCAGCACGATGCCGACCAGCAGCAGGCTCGCGGCCCATCCGAGCACGGCGAGCAGCAGGAGCAGTTCGGTCGCGCTCCATTCCGGCTTGCCGCCGGCGATGCCGGGATCGACCGCCAGCGTCGCCGCCCAAACGGTCGCGAGCAGGACCGGCAGGCCGGCCTTGGCGGACGGCAGGCGGACTCGTCTCGCGAAGCGGCTGCCGATGGCGACGGTTGCAGGGGTTTCGGGCGGGTGCCGCATCTCGCAGTGACTTCCGACGGTGGTTCGTGGGGGTCCGCGCGAACACCGTCGTGACTGCGACCCTCGATCCTCGTTATCGACCTCGCAAGGGCGACGTTGAGCCGGAATCCGCGACTTTCTCGACTGCCGCGGCAGTCCGCGCCGACCGGCGGTCGCTAGCCGTTGCCTGCGCCCGCTGCACGCGCTTCGCGCTCGAGCACGAAATCGAAGGCGAGCGTGTGGTAGCGGCCATCGATGTCGCGCGCGTGCGGGCCGGTCCCGGCCGCGTGGGCGACGAAATCGCTGATCAGCGACGCCCTGACGCCGAACACGACGTCGCTGTCGAGATACGGATCGCCCGACCGGAACACATGCGTCGTCAGCGTTTCGTAACCGGGCGCTCGGATGCGAAAGTGAACGTGCGCCGGTCGCCACGGATGGCGGCCGCTCGCGACGAGCAGCTGGCCGACAGGGCCGTCGGTCGGCACCGGGTACGCGACCGGCAGCACGCTCCGAAAGCGCACCCGTCCATCGGCATCGCTGCGCAGCACGCCGCGCGCACGGTGCGTGTCGCGGTTCGCGTACTGGACGTCGTAGAAGCCGTCCTCGTCGGCCTGCCAGACGTCGACGATCGCGCCGGCGACCGCTTCGCCGTCCCGGCCGTGGATCGTGCAGTCGACAAAGAGCGGTTCGCCGGGCGCGCCGTTCGCAATGTCGGCTCCTGCGTCGAACGCGGGTGCGGCCTCGACATGAAACGGGCCGAACACCGTCGCCTCGGTCGCGCCGGCCGGCTTGCTGTGGTTCTGCGCGACGGTCAGCATCGAGACGCCGAGGACGTCGGACAGCAGGATGAACTCCTGGCGCTTCGCATCGGTCATGTGGCCGGTCGCGGTCAGGAACTCGATGCCGCGCATCCATTCGGCCTCGGTCAGCCGGGTCTCGCGCACGAAGCCGTGCAGGTGCCGGACCAGCGAAGCGAGGATGTCCTTCAGGCGCGGATCGGTGCAGCCCTCGAAGCGGCCGACGACCGCCTCGGTGATGTTGTGTTCGGTGATGTTGCGCATCGCAGTCGCCTTTCCGCTCAATCGAGCTGCAGCTTGACGCGGCTCGTCACGCCGCCCCACTTGTCGTAGTCGGCGCGCATCTGGCGCGCGGCGTCGGCCGGCTTCGAGGCGACGACCTCCAAGTCGAGGCCGGCCAGCTTGGCGACGGTGTCGGGCTGCGCGAGGCCGCGCGCGATCTCCTGCTGCAAGCGGTCGATCACGGCGGTCGGCGTGCCCTTCGGTGCCCACACCGTCTCGAAGAACGAGGCGTCGTAGCCGGCGACGCCGGCCTCGGCGACCGTCGGCACGTTCGGCAGCGACGCGGTGCGCCGGGTGCCGGAGACGGCGAGCGCGACCAGCTTGCCCTCGCGCACGAACGGGCCCACCACCGGCGTCGCCAGGAAGCCGCACGGCACGCTGCCGCCGAGGACGTCCTGCGCGGCCGGCGCCGGTCCGCGGTAGGGCACGTGCGCCATCTCGGTCTTCGTGTCGGTGAGCAGCATTTCCATCGCCATGTGGCCCGGCACGCCGGGGCCGCCCGACGCATAGCTCAGCTTCTGCTTGCGGGTCGCGGCGAGCAGCTCGTCGAGCGTCTTCACGCCCGCCGACGGGTGGCAGACCAGCATCTGGTTGAAGCGCGCGAGGTAGGTGACCGGCAGCAGATCCTCGGTCGGCTTGAACGCGAGCTTCTTGTAGAGGTGCGGGTTGATCGTCAGCATCGTGTCGGGGCCGATCAGGAACGTGTGCCCATCGGTCGCGCGGGCGACTTCCTGGGCGCCGATGTTCCCGCCGGCACCGGGCTTGTTGTCGACGATGACCGGTTGGCCGAGCGCCTGCTGCAACTGCGGCTGCAGCAGGCGTGCGATCACGTCGCCGGGCGCGCCGGCCGGGAAGGCCACGAGCAGGCGCACCGGCTTGGTCGGCCAGGACTGGGCTTGGGCGACGGCGGCCAGCGCGAGCAGGCCGGCGCCGAGGCAGGTCTTGAGGATGCAGTGCATGAAGGTGTCTCCGGTCAGGGTTGGTTGAGATCGATCGGTGCCGGGCAACCCGGCGCCGCTTGACGTTGCGTGCGGCGAATCACCATTCGCCGATGCGGATGCCGGCTGCGACCTCGCGCCGGTTCCACTGCTCGATGTCGTCGAGGCGAATCGTCGGAAAGCGCTTCCTCCGCCGCAGCCAGTCGAACAGCGCCGTCGCCATCGCCTCGCGGACCTGCGCATGGGCCGGGCTCGTGCCGAGGTCGTGGAACTCGTCGGGATCGTCGAGCAGGTCGAACAGCTGCGGCCGCAGGCCTTCGTAGTGGATGTACTTCCAGCGCTCGCCGCGCACCATCGTCATCTGGCAGCCGTCGACCGGCCGGCCAGTCGGCAGCCGGACCGCGTCGCGGAACGCATAGCTGTTCTCGCTGAACACGTGGCGGCGCCAGGCCGCCGGCGCCGCGCCGTGCAGCAGCGGCTGCAGGGAGGCGCCTTCGAGCCACTCGGGCACCGCGGGGAGGTCGAGCGCCTCGAGGAACGTCGGCGCCAGATCGATCGCCTCGACCAGGCGGTGCTCGGCGCTGCCGCGGGTCGCGTCGGCCTCCGGGCGCGGGTCGACGACGATCATCGGCACCCGCACGATCGTGTCGTGGAACAGCTCCTTCTCGCCGAGGCCGTGGTCGCCGAGGTAGTCGCCGTGGTCGCTGGTGAAGACGATCAGCGTGTCGCGGTCGCGGCCGCGCTCGCGCAGGAAATCGAACAGCGCGCCGAGCTGGTCGTCGATCTGCCTGACGAGTCCCATGTAGGTCGGGATCACCGTGTCGCGGACATCGGCGCGGCGGAAGCTGATGCTCGGCGGCGTGTGGCGGTAGCCGTCGACGACGGGATGCGGATCGACGAACTCGTCGGCGTGCTGGCGCACCGGGATGACGTCGCTCGCCGTGTACCGCGCGTGATACGGCGCCGGCGCCACGTAGGGCCAGTGCGGCTTGATGTACGACAGGTGCAGCAGCCACGGCCGCTCGCCCTGTTCGTCGATGAACGCCATCGCGCGCCGCGTCATGTAGGGCGTCTCGCTGTCGCGCTCGTCGATCGCCGCCGGCCGGTCGGCCCAGCGCATCTCCCAGCCCGAGAGGATCTCGCCGTCCGGGCCGCGCGCCGCATTGGCGTGGTCGTGCCAGGGGTTGTCGCCGAGGTAGCCGTGCGCGCGCAGGTAGTCGCAGTAGCGGTTGCCCTCGACCTTGAAGCCGGGCGGCCAGATGCCGTCGTCGCGCTCATACGGCTCGAAGCCGCCTTCCATCGCGAGCTGCCCGGCGCCGTGTGCGGTGTCGATGCCGAGCCGGCGCGCGCCGTCGAGGTCGGCCTCGACGTGGGTCTTGCCGACGACTGCGCAGCGCACGCCGTGCGGCCGCACGTGGTCGCCGAGCGTCTTCTGGCCGATCGAGAGCGGCACGAAGTTCCAGGCCGATCCGTGCGTCGACACGTAGCGCCCGGTGTAGGTCGACATCCGCGAGGCGCCGCACACCGGGCCTTGCACATAGGCCTGCGTGAAGCGCACGCCCCGGGCGGCGAGCGCGTCGAGGTTCGGCGTCTGCAGGGTCGGATGGCCGGCGCACGACAGGTAGTCCCAGCGCAGCTGGTCGGCCATGATGAAAAGGATGTTGCGCAGCGGGCGCGCTGCGGCGGCGTAGGTGGTGGTCATGCGGTGGAGCGGTCAGGCGTTCGTGGCGGCCAGCGACTCGAGACGGCGCTGGGTCGGAAAGAGGCTCCACCCGTAGCGCTGCTGCGCCCAGCCCCAGAGCCCCTGCTTGAAGAAGATCGTCACGACGATGGCGAGCAGGCCGAGGCCGAGCAGGTACCAGGTGCCGTAGTCGCTGAAGAACTTGTTCAGGGCCCAGAAGATCAGCGCGCCGACGATCGGCCCCTCGATCCGGCCGATGCCGCCGATCACGACCATGAAGATTGCGAACGCGGTCCAGTTGACGCTGAACGCGGCGTCCGGGCTGATGCGCAGGTTGCCGACGAAGTAGAGCGCACCGGCGAGGCCGCAGCCGAACGCGGCGACGACGTAGACCGCGAGCTTCATGCCGCGCACGTCGATGCCTTGCGACTCGGCCGCGACCTCGTTGTCGCGGATCGCGAGCAGCGCGAGCCCACGCTTGCTGCGCAGGAAGACGTAGACCAGCGCGACCGAGGCGACGACGCAGGCCAGCGCCATCCAGAACGTCGCGTTCTCGCGGGTCGCCTTCTCGATGCCGCGCAGCGCGGTCAGGCTGGTGCCGGAGCCGCCGCCGACCGCCGAGATGTTCGCGACGCTGAGGCGGAACACCTCGGCGATGACCCAGGTGCCGATCGCGAAGTAGCCGCCGGCGAGGCGGAACGCGACGAACGAGACCGGTATTGCGATCAGCGCCGCCGCGAGGCCGCCGAGCGGCACCGCGACGAACGGATTGATGCCGCCGAAGTTGCCGAGCGCGAGCATCACGTAGCCGCCGAAGCCGAAGAACGCCTGCTGGCCGATCGACACCATGCCGCCGTAGCCGGCGAGCAGGTTCCACATCATCGCGAAGATGAAGTAGCACGCGATCTCGACGAACTCGCGCATCCAGCTCGACGCGTGCTCGGCCGGCGCCCACAGCGGCAACGTCGCGCCGACGACGACGAGCAACAGGCCGACCGCGAGCGCGGCGCGGCTCGCGTGCGTGCTGCGCACGACGCGGATCGGCGCGACGTCCGCCATCTCCTGTGCGTGTTCGAGGACGGCCGCCACGCTCAACCCCGCGTCTTCGGAAAGAGGCCTTGCGGCCGCACGACCAGCACCGCGAGGAACACGATGTGGCCGAACCAGATGCCCCAGCCCGGGTCGAGCCGAAAGCCGATCTGCTGCGTGACCCCGAGCAGCAGCGCGCCGGCGAGCGTGCCCCAGAACGAGCCCATGCCGCCAATGATCACGGCCTCGAACGCGAACAGCAGCAGAAGCGGCCCGTCGCTCGGCGACACGGTCGTGCGCATCGCCTGCAGCACGCCGGC
>Ga0207645_10000884_pt1 | contig 24874 bp, 26 predicted proteins | sample KBSM53metaG_FD_184331 | JGI IMG/M metagenome (GOLD analysis project Ga0207645, IMG submission 184331) | Miscanthus rhizosphere microbial communities from Kellogg Biological Station, Michigan, USA - KBS M5-3 metaG (SPAdes) (version 2) | ecosystem: Host-associated > Plants > Roots > Rhizosphere >...
GGATCGGCGCCGCCTACGTTGAATTTTTCCGTAACGTCCCTCTGCTGGTCTGGATGTTCTTCTGGTATTTCGCGGTTCCACCTTTGTTGCCGCAAGTGTTGCAGGATTGGCTGCTCGAGCACGGCGCTGAGTTTTGGGCGGGAGTGGTAGCGCTCGGCGTATATCACGGCGCGCGCTTTTCCGAGGTGATCCGTTCCGGGATCCAGGCAATACCAAAGACCCAATTTGAAGCGGCGCTATCGACTGGGCTTACGATGGTACAGACTTACCGATTGATCATTATTCCCGTTGCCCTGCGTTTGATCGTGCCCCCTGCGACAAACGAGACGCTCAACCTGCTGAAAAATTCATCTGTGGCATTGACCATTGGCGTAGCCGAGTTGACGTTTCAAACCCGCCAGATCGAAACCTATACAGCCAAGGCATTCGAAGCGCTGGCGGCGGGAACGATGATCTATCTCGTCCTCTGCCTGACCATTGCTTTATTGATGTCACAGATCGAACGACGCACGGCCATTCCTGGTATGATCGCGCGTGGCACAGGAGAATCTTAAACGACATGGATCTCCGCGTGATTGGCGACAACTTCGGCTTTCTGATCGTTCAAGGCTTTATTGGCGTAGGCGCGTTCGCCGGCGGGACGCTGCGCCTTGCGATTCCAGCGATTCTTTTAGGATTCATACTCGGAACGCTGATTGGCCTCGCACGTTTGGCCCGTTCGCGTTGGATCCATGTACCGGCGGCAGTCTATGTTGAGTTCTTTCGCGGTGTGCCACTCGTCATGGTGATTTTTTGGTTTTGGTTCATGATTCCCACAATCGTCGGCAAATCGCTGCCGGAGTATAGCGTCGCGCTGACCGCCTTTGTGGTATTCGAAGCGGCTTACTTGGCGGAAATCGTTCGCTCCGGGATACAATCGGTGGCGCGCGGTCAAGGCGAGGCCGCGATCGCGACTGGTCTGACGCGCAATCAGACGATGCGCCTTGTGATCTTGCCGCAAGCCCTGCGCAATATGATTCCGGCACTGGTCACCCAGTTTATCGTGCTGCTCAAAGATACCTCCTTGGCGTCAATTATCGGTTACGTCGATCTCACCAAAGCGGCGCAAATCGTCAATAACCGCGAAATTCGTCCGTTCGAGCTCTACCTATTTATCGCGGTCGTCTACTGGATCTCCAGTTACGGCATGTCTCAGTTAGCTCGCCATTGTGAACGCCGGATGAATCCGAGTATTGCCTAACAATCCTATCGGATCAGCGATGAAAGAGAACGCCGGTCGGCACCGCAGCGATTTTCAAGGTTGCCGAGGTAAGCGCGCATTGCTACGATCGCAGACGACTGCCGGTTTTCATTGCTAACCAATGCTGTTTTTGAAAGATACGCCGATCCATCAAATTCTCTCGATGAACGAGATGATTGGCGCGATCGAAGAAACTCTTAAAGAAGTCGCTCTCGGCCGCGGTCATGAGCTGCCACGGCGGCGTATTCATCACCCCAATCGGATGATTTTCGGACTCTTGCCGGGTTCGGTGCACGGCGTGATGGGCGCTTATTTACAAACCGATCTCGACCGGCGGATTCATCGCGAAACTGTGATTTTGTACAGCGTCGAGACCGGTGCGCCGCTTATTTTCTTTCAAGATTGTGCGATCAATGAAAATCGCACCGCCGCAGCAGGGGCAGTCGGTGCCAAATGGTTGGCACGGAAAAATGCCAGCCGCGTGGCCGTTTTCGGTAGCCAGGTTCATGCCGAAACGCAGCTCAAGGCGCTTGCGGCGGTTAGAAAATTGACAAGCGCGCGGGTTTTCAGTCCGAACGCCGCACGCCGAGCCGCCTTTGCGGAAAAACTCGGCCGCGAGCTTGAACTCGCGGTCCTACCGGCTTCGAGCGCTGAGGAAGCTTTGGGAACGGCCGATATCGTGATTACGGCAACCAATTCCACCACGCCGGTATTTGATGGAAGATTACTTCAGGAGGGTACGCACGTGACATCGATTGCGAACGGCGACAAGACCCGAATTCGTCAGGAGATTGACGAAGTCACGCTGCGCCGAGCCGCGCCTGTTTTTATTACGTCGAAGACGACCGTATGCGCCAATGAGAGCGACATTTTTCGTGCTGTCAAAGATGGAGTGATCTCCTGGGAACAGGTGCACGAAATCTCGCATGTGCTTCTCGGAAAGGTTTCGGGGCGCACGGATGAACGGCAGATTACGCTTTTCAAGCTCCAAGGGACGGGCATCATGGATGTTGCCGTCGGCCTTTGCGCCTACGAAAAAATTAAGAACGGCAATCTCGCCCAACGGCTTTAGCAGCAGAGATTCAGGACGCAAACGATGGCTCATTACGAGATGTTGGTGATTGGCTCGGGGCCGGCCGGACAAAAGGCGGCAATCCAAGCCGCCAAAATCGGCAAAAAGGTCGCCGTCATCGAACGCAAGAAAGTCGCTGGCGGAATCTGCATCAACACTGGAACGATTCCGAGCAAATCGCTGCGCGAGGCCGTCTTGTTTTTATCGGGGTTTCGCCAGCGCAACCTTTACGGCGCCAGCTACCGCGTCAAGAAAGACATTACCTTCGAGGATCTGGCTCAACGATGCGATCACGTGATCAAAGCCGAACAGGAAGTGATTCAAAACCAGTTGATGCGAAATTCTGTCGATTTCATCATTGGCACGGCGTCATTTCTCGATCCACATCGGCTTTCGATCAAGCAGGAATCAGAGACCAACGAGCACACCGCCGAATATATCGTCATTGCCGTCGGCAGCGAGCCGGCTCGCCCGGCTGAAATTCCGTTCGACGACGAGTCGATCATCGACAGTGATGGATTGCTTTCCCTCAAGCAGTTGCCCAAATCCTTGACCATCGTCGGCGGCGGGGTGATCGGTTGCGAGTACGCTTCGATCCTCGCAACCTTGGGAATCCCAGTAGTGCTGGTCGAACGACGGCCGCGCCTGCTCGAATTTGTCGATAGCGAGCTGATCGAAGCTCTGCAATATCAGATGCGCAATGTCGGCGTCACTTTTCGCTTTAACGAGGAGGTGGTCGGCATTCAAAAATCCGCCGATCATTCGGTCTCGATCCAGCTGAAGAGCGGCAAAAAAATCAGCGCGCCGCTCTTGATGTACTCGGTCGGCAGAGTCGGCGCAACGAAAGGTCTCAATCTAAACAACATCGGTATCACGCCCGATGAGCGCGGACGCCTCAAAGTAAATGAGAACTATCAGACCACGCTCGATCATGTGTACGCTGTTGGTGACGTGATCGGCTTCCCTGCGCTGGCTTCGACTTCTATGCAGCAGGGACGTCACGCTGCATGCCACGCGTTCGGCCTGAGTTGTGATCTCTCCACGCACCTGCTGCCCTATGGCATCTTTACCATTCCGGAGATTTCGATGGTCGGACGAAACGAGGATGAATTGACCCGCGATGGTGTGCCGTACGAAGTGGGTGTGGCCCGCTATCGTGAGATCGCGCGCGGGCAGCTGATCGGCGACACCGTCGGGATGCTGAAGCTATTATTTCACAGCGAAACCCGCGCGCTCCTCGGCGTCCATGTCATTGGCGAGGGTGCCACGGAGCTTGTACATATCGGGCAGGCGGTGATCGCCCATGGCGGCAAGCTGGACTACTTCATCGATACCGTCTTCAACTACCCGACGCTTGCCGAGTGCTATAAGGTGGCTGCCCTGGCTGCGCTTAACAAATTCCCCACCAGCAATGCCGTTTGTGCTGTTGAATGACTGCTGGCGCGCGAATCCGAGGGTTCGTGCGCCTTGCTCGCCGATCACTCAGAGTTCGACCACGCTCAGCCAGATGTCGAAACCTTGTCAGGACGGATTTTGTAGATCACTCGCACCTCTTCGGGGCTGCGAAACGGATAGCGATCCTTGCCGAGATACTTTTTGGCCAGCGCATCGATGTGCGCATCGGCACCCTGTTCGGTGATCTCAACGACTTGTCCTCTTACGGCAATATAGCGATAGGCGTTTTCTGGATCCTCGATCGAAAGCGCAACCCGCTTGTCGCGGCGCATGTTCTTGTCCTTCACGCGCCCCTTCGCGGAATTCACCCGAACATGAGTGCCATCATAGTCGACCCAAACCGGCGTTACCTGCGGACTGCCATCCGGCATCAGCGTCGCTAGGTGTGCAAACGCTACTTTGACAAAAAGATCTCTGTAGGCTTCGAGAATCGTCGCAGCCATAATTCACCTCCTGTGATTTCGGGTTTAAAGGAAATAATCAGCCAACTCGATCGGCTGGTTGATGATCACATCGGGGTGTGCGGCAATTAAGTCGTTCTTATCGCCGAGCCCGTAGGTCACACCGCAGGTCATAACGCCGGCGCGTTTTCCGGCTTCAATGTCAATGTCACCATCGCCCACCATCAGCGCGCCCGTGGCGGGCAAGCCAAACTTTGTTAATGCTGCATTCAACAGCGCTGGATGTGGTTTCTTGTCGGCTGCGCTATCGCCGCCGAAGACGGCGTCAAAACAATTTTCTACGCCTAAGCCTTGTAAAAGCTTGAGAGCGAGCCGATAGATTTTGTTGCTCACCACGGCACGCCGTTTGCCGCTGAAATCATCGAGCAGTTTACGAATCCCCGGATAGAGCGTCGTTTGGTCGAGCAAGTGTTCTTCGTAATGTCCGAGAAAGATATGTCGAATCTTTTCGAAATGATCTTGTCCCAGTTCCGGTATGGCGTGCTTGAGCAAGTGATCGACTCCGCGGCCAATATGGCGATAAACAGAATACGGCGCCAATGAGGCAAGCTCGAATTGTCCGCGGGTATAATTTACCGAATTGGCGAGGTCTCGTCCCGTATCGGCTAATGTTCCGTCCAGGTCAAACATCACCAAATCGACTGATCTCTTCACCGCGTTCGATTCAAGTTGAAAACAGTCTCGAAGTCAACGCGCTCCCGAGAGCTCTTTGCTCTCCCGCCATTCCATGGTGTAATTTGGCTCTAAGCTTAGGACGCGTCTGGAGGAAACCATGACAGTCAAATCGGCGGTTTTCGCTTTTATGCTCTGGGCGGCGAGCGTCTGCGCACACTCGACCTGGGCCGCAGACAAACTGAACACGGCTTATATCTCCACCACACCAGGTTCTTCATCGGTGCTGTGGGTCGCGAAGGACGCGAAAATTTTTGACAAGTACGGCATTGACGCGACGATTATCTTTATTTCCGGCAGCATCCGCGGCATTCAATCGATCCTTGCTGGCGAGATACCCATCGGGGAAGGCGGCGGCCCGGGACTGGCCAGCGCACGACTTGCCGGCGGTGACGTGGTCGCGATCGCCGGAAACGTCAACGTTCTGCCCTACTACTTGGTCGCGCAGCCCAATATCAAAAAGCCCGAGGATCTGCGCGGAAAAATTGGCGGCAACCACATCGCCGGCACCACCGCCGAATTTGCGCTCAAAGTGGGGCTTAAGAAGATCGGCATCGATCCTTCCAAAGACGTCAATCTGCGCGTGATCGGTGGTTCCATTGAACGTATGGTGGCGCTGCAGAAGCGGATTGTCGATTTCACTGTCGTTACCGAAGCCGGCAAAGCCATGGCCGAAAAGCTCGGCTATCCGACCGTCGTCGACATGGTGGCGCTCAAGATCCCGTTTCCCCAGAATGGTATTTTTACTTCAACCAAACTGATCCGTGACAATCCGGATTTCGTTCGTCGCTACATGCGCGCCTACGTCGAGGCGATCCACTTTTACAAAACCCACAAAGAAGACACCATCAAAAGTATGCGCAAGTATTCACGTCTTGACGACCGAAAGTTTCTCGATGAGGCGTGGGACTGGCACGTAAAGTTTATGCCGGATGCGCCTTATCCCCCGCCCGACGGCTACCAGCTTGTCCTGCAGGATATGGCGGAAAAAAATCCGAAAGCGGCCCAGGCCGATATCAAGGACTACATCGATGCGCGGTTTGTTAAGGAACTGGACGACTCAGGATTTATTAAGGCACTCTACCGTAAATAACGGCGAGATTACTGGTTCAAGCCGTTCAATACGTTCAAACCGTTAAAGCCGTCGGTAGCAGCGTCCGATTTCGGCAATTCGTAGCTGCCGGTTTGAACTGTTTTAACGGATTCACGGCTTGAACGGATTAAATCTTTTTTCGCGACGCTTCAAGCACCTGATGCATCGGATCCACATCCACCACAAGCGCCGAGAGCTGGAGTTTTTCTTCGCGTAAGCTCTCGGGCACTTGGCTCATCACTTCATCCTCGAGAATGTGATAGACGGGTATCTTAAGGGCAACGCCGGCAAGCGGTCCCGCGTAACTCGGATCTCCTTCCGTTACGGTTTCCGCAAAAACTTCTACGCCATTCGCCTCACCATTTCCTAGGATGACTGTGAGATTTTCCGGACCATACTGGTCCGCCAGGCGCTTGATGACCCCTTGATTCTCAAAGTTCATCGCGCCTGCCGCGGTTCAAACGAAGCACTCTGTGGCCTGAAAGATCACTTCATATCCCGCTCCTTGCAAACATTCAGCAATCACGGGTCCTGGCACTCCATCCCGTTCGCCGATCGCGATGACTTTTTTACCTTTGAGCATTGGACCTCCGCTGATAGGTTTTGTAACAAAATGCGAAATTCGAACAAGATCCGAAACAAGCAAAACGGCACAGTTCAGATAACATTAAACGAATTTTTAGTCATTGAGATTTGTTTCGGATTTCCGGCCTTTCGAATTTACCGCCTTAAAGATCATTTCGATCGACGAGAAACGAACAACCATCCGAGAGTTGCGTCATCCGGCCGAGAAATAGGCTCCCCTTCGCAATCAACAACGCATGACGAATTTGCTTTGCGCGAAGCCTCTCGACAGCGTGCCCCAGATAAACAATCGCCGAGGGGATGTGGCCTTGAGTCGGGGCATAGCCTAGCATGCCGCGAGTGCGGACAAAATCCTCCATATTGGCCTTTGAGATCTGGCCGCGCATGACTGCCAATGCCGCCAAAGTCAGATAGTTTGTCCGCGGCACATCGCCGCTCCCCGACGGCACGGTGATCTCGGGATTGTGAAGTTCGACGCCGTAGCGATCGACATCTGTCAGCTTCATGCCCAATTTGGCGAGAGGTTTCTCCGCCAGGTTTTCCGCCATCGCCTGGGGCGAAGCGCCGGCTCCCACCGGATGGAAAGCAGCAGAATCCAGGCGCATGCAAGGCTCGCCAGGTTTTGCCGCAGAAAGAATCACGGCAAAGCTGCCCAGTACATCTTCCAAAACCGGCATGTTCTTTTTCAGATGCGATTCGAATTTCATACCGAGTTTCGCCAATGATCCGCCCGCAACAACAGCGACTTTTTTCGCGACACCGGATTGAACGAGACTCGCACCCTGCACCATTGCGTACATCGGACCGGCGCAAAAAGCTTTTACGTCGCAACCTGAAGCCCTGACGCAGCCAACTTGCTCGGCAATCGCCTTCGCCAGATTGCCGCCGCCGCGATTGTAGCGGTCGCCCACCGCCTCCTCCGAACAGCTGATGACAAAATCTATGTCAGTGGGGTCGAGGTCGAGCCGTTTGCACACCGAGCGCAAAGAATGCGCCGCTGTCACTTTGGCGGCCAGATTTTCCAGCAACACGTCGGCAGCTAAACTAGCATCTTCTGCATGGGCAGCTTCAAACGCGCCGATCAATCGCTCGCCCGAATAGAGCGGCAAAGCGCCTTTTTCACACAGCGCGTGGATCTCTGTCGTGGAACGCAGCTTCGGTGCACCGACGCTTGGCTGTCCATCCTGGTCGCGAAACCAACCGTTTTCTAAGGAAACAAGGTCGAACTGATCGGCTGCAGCCAGCAGAATATAAAACCTGTTTTGCTCCACGACGTCGCCAAATCGACCTTCCGAGGTCGCACCCTCGATGAGTTTCTCGTACCATGGCTTGGGCAAATCGCTAAGCCGCTCGGGAGCGATATTACCGATGTAAGCCTGGTGCGGTGGATAGGCGACCGCGGCACCGAAATCGCGCAGCTTTTGTTTCAATTCGTTACCGAGCGCAGGATTCGCACGAATTTCTCGCAGCGGCTTCGAACCATAGCGCACGAGGTCCGGTACATGAGCCAACGAGTAAAACACGCCTTCAATTCCGACCCGCACGGCTGTTGTCAATTCCGACATCTCGTCAGTCCAAAAATCGAAAATCCAAAATACTAGATCTTACGCCTTATGCGCTATTGCCTTTTTAGCGGCTAAAACGCTGATGCCTGACAAACACCTCGGCATCGCTGACAGCAAAAAATACCAACCGAACTTCCTCGATAGTTGTTTCGTTTTTCAGGTATTGCTCGATGGTACTCGATGACACTACGGCGGCCTCATTCATGGGATAGCCGTAAACGCCGGTGGAAATCGCCGGAAAGGCGATGCTATGAAGGCTGTTCTCTACTGCAAGCGCAAGCGAGTTCGCATAGCAGGCAGCGAGCAATTGAGACTTGGCCTCACCGCCTTGTCCATAGACGGGCCCGACCGTATGAATGACGTGCTTGGCAGGCATCCGGCCGGCAGTGGTAATGACCGCCTGCCCCGTCGGTAAACCATCCGGGAACTTAACCCGTCGAATTTCGCGGCACTGCTCCAATATTTCGGGCCCGCCCGCGCGATGAATCGCGCCGTCGACTCCACCACCACCCATCAAAGTACCGTTGGCGGCATTCACAATGGCGTCGACTGTTTGCTTGGTGATGTCGCCGACTCTTACAGCAACCCGACCGTCCAAAAAAGTTCGCGGTAACTCCATCTTTCAGTTCTAGCACTTGCTATAATGCCAATCTGTCACTGTCATTTGTACCACCGTCATTCTGAGGCTAAGCCGAAGAATCCCACATTTGCACCTCGCCAAGAAATCGAGATGCTTCGCTGCCGCTCAGCATGACATTGGATGGTTGCGGGCCTGCGGCAGGTAAAAAATGTTCAACATCCTGTGCTCATCTCGTGCGAGGGGAAAATTGGCAACCCGCTGCTGCCGCTAATTTCATCCCAAGGGCGCGAGCTTCTCCAGGACCGGCATCAATTCCTCAAAGGAATGAACCAGCGCCGCCGGCCTCGCGTTTCTTAAAGTCGTTTCGTCGTTGTATGAATGCTCCGTGGCGAGGGCGATCGGGACGACTTCGAGATAGGTTTCGCCCACTTTGCATCCATGAGCATTGTTGCCTGCCTTGATATAGGTCGCGGTCCCCGTGAGCAGAACCAGGCGCATGTGCTTTGGTTTGTGCTTTCGATATAGATAATAGAACCCCTGCTCTTTCGCGTAGTATGTCTGGTCTCGATCAACGATCTCTTCGAAGTAACCGCCGATGCCGATCCTTTCCATCGCCTGGTGCTTATAGCGTCGGCCGCCCGTGGTCATCAAAATGTTGCGCAGGCCTGCGGACTTGGTCTCCTTCAGCGAGTTTTCGATACCCGAAATAAATTCCGGCGGATCCACATCGAATCGGTGCTTTTGCGCAATCTCGAGCGCCTGTCTGCGGATTTCCACGCGCTTGGCTTCGTTGAAGGGGAGCGAGTGGTTTTGCCTGTATTCAGCGGCAAATACCACCGGAATGAGAAACAAATCGAACGGGCCATCGGCAATTTGCCTGAGCTGCTCGAAAGTCAGAGGTGCCATACCGTACCGGGCTAGTACCTCGTTGGCGATAACGTGAACACGGCGAATATCCGTTTCGACGGTGTCGGACATCGTGCGAATTAAGAATGTTTCGGCTGTCATGATGGCGACCTCCGGTTGAAAGGATCTTAGTGAACCGAAGAAAATCCCGCAAGCGCAATCTACTTTTCGCTGCTTTCAAAGGGCAGTCGATATTTTCGTTCCGAATTGCAGCTTTTGCAGCTAGGCACGAGATTGCCTTTGATTGATTTGCCGCCGCGGACAATTGGCACCAAATGGTCCATGGTCAGCTCTTTAGCCGAGAATTTTTTTCCACAATGACGGCAGATGCCTGCGGCGCGTTTGCGCTTCCACCAGGGGCTCTCGCGTAATTGGCGCGCCTTTTGTCGTTCGCGCCGAATTTGTTCTTCAGACACTTCGATCAAGAATCGAACTATTTCCACAACCAGCTCTCTTATCGGAGATGATACAGTCGGCGGAGTTTTTTAAGGTAGACACCCAATCCGATGGCCACGATCAGGTACAAGATCGATCGCGCCAGCGCCCAGACCTCGCCGCTCGCGGCATAGTTACGCAGCTCCCACAGCGAGAAGAAGACAAAAAAAACTGTGGCTGTGCCCATGAGAATCTTATGGGCTGTGATCAGTTTCATACCCGCTGATTCAATCAAACATATCCGGCGCTTCCGGCGCAAGCGTGTGCAAGTTGTTGCAACCGTCGGGGCCGCTGATATAGCTTTCTTGCGATCGAGGATCGAAGGAGAGTTTCCCATGGAAAAACAAATTGTCAGCACCCCAAGCGCACCGAAAGCCATCGGCCCATACGAGCAAGCGATCAAAGTCGGCGATTTTATCTACGCCTCCGGGCAAATACCGCTCGATCCGGCCACCGGCAATCTCGTCGAAAACAACATCACCATTCAGACCCGCCAAGTCATGGAAAACCTGAAGGCTGTCGTCACCGCCGCCGGGTCCTCATTGGAACGCGTCGTCAAAACCACGGTGTTTCTGAAAAACATCGCCGATTTTGCCGCAATGAACGAGGTCTATGCACACTATCTCAGCAACGTAAAACCTGCTCGTTCCACGGTAGCCGTTGCCGAGTTACCGCGCGGCGCCCTTGTGGAAATCGATCTGATCGCGATCGCTTAAACGATCAGAGACCAAGAATTGTCCGCACGAGGGTTTCGACGATGAGCTTCGCCGCGCCGCTCACGCTTTGTTTTACCGTTTCGTCGCTTTCTTCTTCACCCCGGGGATAGGCATACAGCCCCTTGGTGCCCGTGAGCACCCACGCTTCGGGATTGATCAACTTTTTCGACAGCTGGCGCAGGAGACTGGTCTCGTCCATCTTGGCCTCTCGTGTGTGTCGCTGGAAGTCTTTGTAGCGATGGAATTGGCCACGATTGAGCCAGATACCGTCGCAATGACGGCAGCGCGAGAGTTGAATATCTTTTGGGAGAATTGGATCGGCGAACACGTGTAGTTCGTCGGCGCAACGCGGGCAGTCGAGCTTTTTTGCTGGGAGCTTCACGGCCTCCCTGAGCCGCTTTTCGTCCATCGGCTCCAGACGATCAGCTTCGCTAAAATCAACCGGAAACAGCTCCCATTTATCGCACCAGATACCACCACATTTTTGACATTGATCGAGCTGAATGAGCGAACCGGGGTTGCCCCGCACGACCACTTCAGTCATTTCACGATCGCATTGTGGACAGCTCAGCAACGGCTTTTCCAACTAGAGAAGTGTTTGAGCTGTTGAGCTTTGCATCGTTGAGTCTAATCGCGGCATGCCGGCCATTTGATACAGTAAACGAATTCGTCGCTCGATCGGCGGATGGCTCGAGAGCAGGTCTGCGAGCTTACCTTGTCGATCGTCAATGCGCCGGCGCAGTGGATTGGCGAAAAACAGATGCGCAGTGCCGCGGGTTGCTTTTTGAAACGGCATTCCTGAATCGCGAATTTTTTCCAGGGCTTCAGCGAGACCGCGCGGATTGCGGGTATATTGTGCCGCCGTCGCATCGGCCAAATATTCCCGCTGGCGCGACACGGCCATCGCGAGGAGCCGCGCAATCAGCGGTGAAAACGCGATCAGGACTAACAACGGGATGAGCAACAGCATGTTCTTACTTCCTAGGCGCCGGCCCGAGCGCGAGCTATAAAATCCCCGACGGCTCCAGTCGGCAAGGATGGCGACGCCGCCGATGAGAATCGTCACCAGCGTCATCAGCAGAACATCATCGTTGCGAATGTGCGAGATCTCGTGCGCGATCACTCCTTGGGTTTCTTCCCGATCCATCAATGCGAGCAGTCCGCTGGTCACGCAAATACTCGCGTTTCGGTCATTCGTTCCTGTAGCCAATGCGTTCGGCGCCGGATCGAAAATGACATAAACCCGAGGCATACTCGAACCTGACGCGAGCGCCATTTCAGTCACGATGTTATGCAACTCACGATGTTCGGGAATCTGCAAATTGAGTTTTTCCGCGCCCAACGATGCCAGGATGATATCACTGCCGCCATAGTAGGCAGCGGCCGTCGAAATCGTCGCCAAACTCAACGCTATTATCGTTGCCATTGGAAAGGCAGTCGCGCTGAACGTGTCGAAATAGAGGAAGTCGACCACGGCGCCGATGAGAAGAAAAAAGAGGATGAAGAAAAATACTAACGCAGCGCTGCAGCGCTGATTGTGTGCCTGGCGCGCGGCGAAGTCCGAAGCGTACGGCGATTTCAGCGCCAGGCTCCAGTGCTACCGTGATAGCGACAAATTGACGCGGGGCAGTGCTTTTTCGCTCTCCGCCACTTCAAAGAAATCACTGGGTTTGAAACCGAATAATCCGGCCAGGATATTCGAGGGAAATATTTGCTGTTTCGTATTGTACTGTGTCACGAGATCATTATAGTACTGGCGCGCGAAGGCGATCTGATTTTCTGTGGTCGTCAACTCTTCCTGCAGCTCCAAAACATTCTTGCTTGCCTTGAGATCGGGATAGTTTTCCATCAGGGCGAAGACCTTGTTGAGGGACTGAGTCAGCGCGTTCTGCGCCTCGGCTGCCTCTTTCACGCCCTTGGAAGCCATCGCCTGGCTGCGCGCGTCGATCACCTTTTGCAACGTGTCCTGTTCGTACTGCATATAGCCTTTGACCGTCTCGACAAGATTGGGAATCAAATCGTAACGACGCTTGAGTTGCACATCGACTTGCCTCCAGGCATTTTGCAGCCGCAGCCGCAAGGCAGTGAGGCCGTTGTAAGTCGAAATAAGCCAGATGCCCAATATGAAAACGATCGCCCAGATGACAAAAATCATAGGCCGCGCAAACCTCCCCATTCCTCACGAAACAAGATCGATCGAGTGATATCCTGGATCCGCGCTACACCGGTCAGAGTCAGCACGCGCTGCATCTCCTCGATTAGAATAGCGAAGACGCGTTCGACACCGCGCGCTCCGAAGGCACCGACACCCCAGGCGATCGGACGTCCGACTAGAACTGCGCGCGCGCCGAGGGCGAGCGCTTTGACGATGTCGCCCCCGCTGCGAATTCCGCTGTCGAGCAACACCGGAGCTTTTCCGCCGATCGCGTCAAGCACTTCCGGCAAAGCTTCCAATGCCGCGCGATTGTAATCGAGAATCCGGCCGCCGTGATTGGACACGACCAGCGCATCGGCGCCGGCGTTCAACGCAGCCCGCGCGTCCTCTGCGCCCATGATGCCCTTGATCACGACCGGCAACGAGACCTGCTGTTTCATCCATTCGATGTCTTTAACCGTTGATTTGTGGCCCCTGCGCGGCTTGCCGTCTTTAGTCGAGAGCGGCACTTCATCGCCGATCTTTACCGGGCGAACCGTATCCACGGTGATCCCGACCGCCGCGAAACCAAGATCCTCGGCGAGTTTGGCGTGGGCCGAGACTTCGTCTTTACCGCGGTTCATGTAAGCCATGAAGACCAACGGTGATTTGTCCGCGTTGCGCCATTCTTTCGGGCCGAACTTCGCTGCCTGACTGACGAACATCATGGCACCGGCGCGATCGCATCCTTCGGCAACTTCGCGCTCGGCATCTTTTCCGATCAGGCAGAAGCTTCCGACGGGCGCCGTAATCGCCGGCATCGGCAGCGTCTTGCCAAATAGCTCGACGGAGATGTCGGGTTCGGAAACGTCGTGGAAAATCTTTTGTCGAAATAGGTATTGGCTAAATGCCTGCGGATTGCGACGAAATGTTGCCTTGGATTCGGCCGCGCCGTTGAAATGCTCCCACGCCTCAGCCGGCGCCTTCTGCCGCATGATCTTGCGCAAATCACGCAGGCCCATCTGTTCGAGGAGCTTTTCAGTCATTAAAATTTTTTCCCGTCAGTTTTTTCTTCGGACTAGATTCGTCCGAGTGCCATTCTTCCGCGGCGTCCCATCTGTTGAGATGCGCAAAAATTGTCATCGTGGCATAGCCGAAGGATCTCGCCTTTACAGCCGTGTATCTGTCGGGATTCTTCACTTCGTCAGGATAACAACCGGGAGAATTGCCGTTGCGCTCAATTCTGTGAAGAAATTTCCCAGCAGTTCGTTCCGGGATCGCGAAAGCAAAAGGACTTGCCCGAGTCGTCTGCGCTGAGCGGCAACAATTCGGTTACGCCCAACTCCTTACCCCGTTGGCTGAACTCGTCGTAAAGTTCTTTCACGTGGTCTGAAGAAGCGACACTCAAGGTGTTGCGGAAATTAGGTGAGAACACTTTGGGATTTTCTCGCAGGGCGCAAACAATGTAGGTTTTCGTGTTCGGATGCTTAACATAGATCACATGGCTGCTGAAGCGGTGAACTTCCAAGTTCAAAACATCGGTGTAGAAATTCCTGTTCGCATCCAAATCCGTCGCCACCAAAGTTCCATGGGTAAAAGCCTGCGGCACGTACCCGCGTCCCGGAAAGCGCTCTTCGGGATAAATCTCTTCCCAATGGGGCTTTTTAACGCCGCCAAATTTTTGTGCCGCGGCTTCTTTCCGGGCAAAGTCTTCGTAACATTCGATTTCCCAGCCATTGGTGCCGGGCTCGACGAAATAACAGGAATAGGAACCGTGGCTCCAAGTCGGTTTGCCAATCGCGCCGAGCTTGTACTGCTGTTTATGCCCGGTCAGGTAGTGATAGGCGTTGTCGACTTCTTCGGTGCTCCGCACCCGAACACCCCAATGGTTGTGCATCGGTTTGGCTGGCGCATCGGGCCCCGCCTCGTGCAGGACAAGAACCCACGGCGAATTGGGATGCTGGAGCATCGCTTCGGCCGGTTTTTTTTCTGAAACGGGTTGGAAGGCGAGCAACTCGGTCATCACCGTCATGGAATCGTGCAAGTTGCGGCATTCCATGTGTGTGGCGCTAAGAGCGACAGGGTGAACCATCTTTGACTCCAGTCAGGAAATTTACAGCGCTCGGGCAGACCTGTCAAACCAGGGCTTTCACTGGTAATTGAGCCTTTTCGATGCAAAGCGAGCGATTGCATTGAAGAATCGATGGCGTGAATTGCGCTTTCACCGCAGTGCAGCACAGCCAAAATACGCTTGACAGCACAACACCTTTTACTTAAATTCGCGCAGCTTTGCCGGGCCGAAGCGCCATCATCAGCACTGTCACGAGGAACGTCCCGAGATGCGCCTCTGCTCGCCAGAAGGAGACCGTATGACCAGATTTTCTAGACTGCTCTTGTTCTCATACCTATTGGCTATGGGCAGTGGAGCATCGCAGGCAGTCCATGCGCAAACCAATTTTTTCGAGGGTAAAACCATTCGCCTCATTGTCGGCTTCACTGCCGGCGGCGGTTACGACGCCTACACGCGCACCATCGGCCGCCATATGGGAAAACATGTACCGGGCAATCCGGCCATCATCGTCGAAAACATGCCCGGCGCGGGCAGCATGATTTCGGCAAATTATATTTACAAAGCAGCGAAACCCGACGGCCTGACCATCGGTCATTTCATCGGCGGCCTTTTCTTACAGCAACTCTTGGCCAAACCGGGCATAGAGTTCGACGCCGCAAAATTCAACTATGTTGGTGTTCCGGCTCAAGACAATTTCGTCCTGGGTATCGCGAAATCCACCGGCATTGTCGACGTGGACTCATGGCTTGCCTCGAAACAGGTTATCAAATTCGGCGGCGTGGCCTCTGGCTCGGGCTCCGATGATATTCCAAATATTCTCAAAGCGACGATTGGATTACCGATTCAACTCGTGTCCGGCTACAAGGGCACGGCCGACGTTCGTTTGGCGTTCAATAGCGGCGAAGTCTCCGGTCTGAGCAATTCTTGGGAATCGACGAAGTCGACTTGGCGTAAGGAATTGGAAACCGGCGAACTGAAACTGGTTCTGCAGGCGACGCTCAAGCCGCATCCTGAATTTCCCAAGCTGCCGATGGCACTCAACTATGCTAAAACAGAAGAGGCCAAGCGTCTCATCTCGACGGTCGCACGGGTGCACGGACCGACGGTGCGACCCTATGTTCTACCCCCGAGCACGCCGAAAGACCGGGTACAGACTATCCGCAAAGCTTTCATGGACACGATGACTGATCCCGAGTTTCTCGCCGAGGCAAAAAAAGCCAACCTCGACATCAATGCGGATGACGGCGCCGCGCTTGAACAAAACGTGAAAGAGATTTTGAAATTGGACCCGGCCTTGATCGCGAAGCTCAAGGAAGTCCTCAAATAAATGACTCAATTCGTACTCTGTGCCTCTGTGGTGAACTCCAACTTCGCTTAATATTTATGCCGGAGTTCAAGCTCATTTCGGCCGATAGTCACGTCAATGAACCGCCCGAGGCCTGGGCGCGTGTCCAGAAACAATACGGTGAGCGGGCGCCAAGGGTCGTCAAGGACCCGCGCGGCGTGCCAAAAGGCACCTGGTTACTGATAGACGGCCTGCCGCCGGTCGGTTTATCGCACTATTCTAAAGGCCTGGTGGTCGGCAAAAACCACGGCATCTCGGAAGTCGAGCAAGAAAAGCATTTTGAGACGATTCGTTTTAATGAGAATTTCCGTTACGAAGATTATCCCGGCGGTTGGGAACCCGCCGCCCGTTTGCGCGACCAGGATATCGATGGAGTCGCGGCCGAAATTCTTTTCTCCAGCGCAGTGCGCCAACTTTACAGCGTCGCCGATGAACCCTTTCAACGCGCAATTTTCCGCTCGTACAACGCCTGGCTCCAGGAATTCTGCAGCCATAATCCCGAGCGACTGATCGGTCTGGCAATTTTATCGATCTTGGACATCGAGCATGCGGTCGCGGATATCGGCGAGTATTCCAAGGCCGGTTTCCGCGGCGTGCAAATTCCAACGCGAATTAAAGACAGCGGTTATTACGAAGCGAAATACGAGCCCATATGGGCAGCGTTGGAAGAAACCGGCATGATCGTCAATGTGCACACCAGCGCGACGCAAGGCGTTGCACGCAAACATTACGAAGGTCCGCGCGACGTCGATCCCAAAAAGCAAAGCCTCGGTCTCGCCAACAAACAGGCTCCCGCGCAGCAGTTCCTCGGCAATCTGATCCTGTCCGGAGTCTTTGACCGCCACCCGAGACTCAAAGTCGTGTGCGCCGAGTTCGATGTCGGATGGGTCGCCAATCTGGTGCAGCAAGTCGATTATTGGTTCGGCCGCGCCAGCACCTACGACGCCGAAAAAAACATCAACAAGCAACCGCCGAGCGCATACTTCAAGAGCAATGCATTCTTTACTTATCAAGATGACCGCGCCGGTGTGCTGACAACTCCCGTCTTCGGCGCCGATAACTTTCTCTGGGCGAGCGATTATCCGCACGGCGTGACGACCTGGCCCAATTCGCAAGCCACGGTCGAGCGCAATTGCGCAGGAATTGATCCCGCCGTGAAGCGGAAACTTAATCGCGACAATGTGGCCAAGTTATACGGTCTAATACAACCAACTAAGGAACCGCTTTAATTGCGCCCTCCAAGTTTTGGACCCAATATCCATTACTCCACTACCGCAACAATCCATAACCGAGGAGACCATGAAAATCACCGTTGATCGAACCAAGTGCGAAGGCTACGCGAAATGCGTTCAGGCATCGCCCAAAGTGTTCAGGCTCGACGCGAAAATGATCGCGGAAGTGATCGATCCGAAGGCCGACGGCGACGAAAAGATTGTGCTCGCTGCTAAAATCTGTCCGACGAAAGCCATCAGTCTCGAAGAGGAAGACACCGGAAGAAAAATTTTTCCCGTCGACTGAGTGAGATCGTCACGCGGCGCTCGCTACAGGCAGACTTTTGTCTGTGTGTGCCTGGGTAACTGAATCATGGCAGTTCGGCGATTAACCGCCCATACCCTGCGATCGGCTGCCGTACATGCAGCCGCTTTTGAATTTCCCAACATTGCGCTAACCCGGGATGAATAACGGGGACACCGAGATCCTGCTCGAGCGGCTCGATGATATCGAGGATGCGCAGCTTACCGCCCTGAAAATAAATCCCATCCGCGTCGGAATGGCGCAAAAACAGATTTTTCGCTTGGTCATAGATGTCCTTCGATGAGAGTCGGCCCACTTCTTCCCAAGGACCGGGCAGCTTTTCCAATGATAAAACCCTGAACCCGGCGTCCGTGAAGTAGCGCGCCACGATGGTGGTATCGTCAAAGTCATAGCCGATACCAACAAATTTCCTTATCCCGAGCGCCTTCATTGCGGCAATTTGGTTGGTCCCCGAAGTGAAAATCGGAATGCCAAAGCGGTTTTCCCATTTCGCAATCAGGTCCGCTTCGCGTTGATAACCGAGCAACATGAAAGGCGGCGTTCCCGCGGGATGGATCAGATCGACTTTGTCTTGCGCCAATTCGGCGATTTTTTCTTCGTAAGCCGGAATCGCCCCGCGAAACTCTTCGATCTTGCCATGGCGGACATTGTTAAAGAGTGGGATCACGCCGATCCCTTCGGGCAGCAGCTTGATCAACTCGACCAATGAGCCCGATCCTTTGGTCGGTTTGATGATCCCCACCATACCGCGCCAGCAGTCGTAGACCATCGTCGTTTGTCCTTTCGATTGATGGAAGTGCTATTTCTCGTTGTGGCGGTCGCGCACGATCTGCAGCTCTTCCAAACAACGCGGGCACATATAAGCGGCATGGGGCAAAAAAATGAGTTCGTCGGGTTCCCGCGCCTCCATACAGATTCCGCAAAGGCCCTCTTGCTTGCGCCGCGAGACGGCATTTTTGTTTTCCGGCTCGTCCGCGATAATGCCGCTACAGAGATCCACGCACTCATTGCAAATCTGTACCGCAGGACCGGCGATCAGGCGGCGCACCTCGTGCTCTGCTTTTGCGCAGAAGGAACAGCTCGATTCGGATTGCTCATCGGTGAATTGCGGGATTTCCTGTTCCCAGCGGTCGCCGTAAGCTTTTTTGAGAGTCTCTTCCAAGACAGTACCGATCTGAAGGAGTTGTCGTGCAATTTCAGTTCGTTTCGGCGTGCTCTTCGATTCAAGAAAACGACTGACCGCGAGCTGAAAAAATTTCAAGGCACGGGCGTAGTGTTGCTCCGTGATGAGATCGGCGCATTCGACAAAACCAAAATTTGACTGACTTTTTGCCATCGATGCTCTCCTGGATCAGTTGCCCAAAGCAGCGCAGTGTTGGGCCCGGAGCGTGACACTTTAAGAATGGTTAATCAATCAGATCATCACGGTGCCGCAATTGATGTTGTAGACCTGCCCGGTGATATAGGCGGCAGCATCGCTGGCGAGAAAAATAATCGGCCCGGCGATATCGTCGGGCTCGAGCACGTGCCCCAAAGGGGTAGAGCGCAAACGCGCCATCGTCTCTTCCTCGGTCCGGTGTTGGCGTGGCATATCGGTATTCGCCGAGCCGGGACAGATTGCATTGACGGTAATACCCTCCGGCCCGAGCTCACGCGCCAGCGCCTTGACGAAACCGATGATGGCTGCCTTGGAGGCGGCATAGTCGGCAAATTCTCGTCCGCCGGTATGGGCGATGGAGGACGCAAGACTGATGATTCTGCCGCTCTTCTGTTGGCGCATAGACGGGATGAATGCCCGGGCGCAAAGAAAATTGCCACCCAAGTTTACGTTGATCGTGCGATCCCAGTCTGCTTCGTTTTTGTTCACCACCGGCGCCTTCAAGTAAACCCCTGCGTCGTTGACCAGAATGTCGATCCGGCCAAAACGCTCGAAAGTTTGTTCAGCGAGCCGTTTCACTGAGATCTCGTTTGCAACATTCACCTCGACAGATATCGTCTCAGCTCCAATCACCTGGAGCTCAGCCACCACACTTTTGGCTTTGTCAGCCTGTAGATCTGCGACCACAACGTGCGCGCCTTCGCGGGCCATGCCCAGACAAATGGCGCGGCCGATGCCCTGGGCGCCGCCGGTGATCACCGCAACTTTATCTTTTAACTGCATCATTCGTTTGCGCGTCCCCTCCGCGAATTCTCCCGAACGATGAGGGCGATCGCCGATCGCCCCGACAATTCTCCGTTTTGATTCGTTTTCTCTGTATTTGAATTGCTTTTACCCGCATTAAATCAACCCACCATTACAGTGAAACAACTGCCCGGTGATCGCTGCGCTCTGTGGCGTCGTCAGGAAGTAGTACAGTTCCGCCAGGTCTTCGGGTTGAGCGGTGCGGCCGAGAGGGATCGCTGAATGCCAACGCTGCCGGCGCGCCTCCGGAGTCTCTTTTTCCATCACCCGCGGCGTGTCCGTGGGTCCCGGCGCCACCGTATTGACGCGAATTCCATCCGGCGCGAGCTCCAAGGCCAAGCTCTTCGTAAACCCGACAATCCCGGCTTTTGCTGCCGAGTAGGGCGCGCGAAATGCCGATCCGGTGACGCCGTAGTTTGATGCGGTGTTGATAATCTGTCCGGCTCGCTGTTTTTGCATGAGCCGGGCGACTTCGCGGCACATGAGAAAGGTGCCCTTCAAGTTGGTGTCGATAACACGCTTGAACTCGGTCCAGGTAAAATCCTCGATTCTTTTTGTGTAAAAACTGCCGCCGGCGATATTGGCCAAGGTGTCGATTCGGCCAAAGCGCTGTGCCACATCGCTGACGAGCGCCGTCACTTCGCGTGCGACGGTGACGTCAACCGACAAGGCATCCGCTTGGGCCCCGTTCTCGACAATTTCACCGCGCACCTGCTCGGCTGCGGCATGGTCGTAATCCGCGATGACGACGGTCATGCCGGCGCGCGCGAAGCGATGGGCGACCGCCCGGCCGATGCCGTTTCCGCCGCCCGTGATCAATGCGACTGAACTCAATATCCTTCTCCTTCGGAAGCGCCGGAATAAATCGCGTCGATTTCCTTCCGATACCGCTCAGCCACCACCTTGCGGTCGACTTTAATCTTTTGAAACACATTAATGCTACGCACTTCGGTGGGAAAGTCTTCATTCATCACGAGAAATTTGCAGATCTGCTCATAATGTTCCAAACGGCGGTTGACCCGCTCGATCTGGCTCCGCAATGCAGATCGCACATCGCTCTCTGTCATAGCCAAAGCTGATAGACCCAGAGCATCGGCGATGCGCTGGCGCTCAGGAACGATCAATGCCGAGATGAATGGACGACGATCGCCGAGCAGGACCGCTTGACGAATGAATGTTTCATTTTCCAACTGCAACTCGATAAAAGCGGGATAAATGTTCGATCCGTCCGCGCAATAGAAAACGTCTTTTTTTCTGCCGATAATCCGTAGCGAGCCGTCGGGCTCCAACGCGCCGAGATCACCGGTATGAAACCAGCCGTCACTATCGAACACTTCGCAGGTGGCCTCGGGGTTCAGGAAATAACCCGGCGAAACCGTCGGACCGCGCACCAGGATTTCCGAATCCGCGGCAATGCGAACCTCGACATTGGGAAACGGTTTGCCTAAATTGCCGGGGCGATTCTCGCCAATGCCGCAAAGGGTCACGCCACCGCACTCGGTCGAGCCGTAGGATCCCAACAGCGGGATGCCGATCAATTCAAAGAAGCGCATAATTCGCGGCGGCATGGCCGCTCCGCTGTACGCCATATACTTCATGCGCCCGCCAAGCGCTTTGCGCGCGGCCTCCCGCAGAACGGTGATACACTCTTCCAATTTCTTGCTGTCCGCTTCGCCTAGCCGTCCAGCTGCTTTTTGTTGATCGAGGGCTTCGACTGTCTCCCAGAGCTTTCGATGATCGTTTCGATCGAGGAGGTCTTTCCAGATTCGCTCCATGACCCGAGGTACCAGAGCCATTGCGGTTCCCGACAAGCTCTGAATGACATCGAGGTCGAGATTCAGTTCGGTCGATTCGACGATCGCCGTCGTCCTGCCCGTAATAGCGCTCTTTAGAAAACCAAACCTGCCGAGCAGATGATTCAGGCTCAGAACAATCACGAACAACTCATCCGGCTTGCTGATGTTCACCTCGCCGCCGTTCGTAATGTTCGATAAAAGATTATCTTGGGTGCGCATGACGCCTTTCGGTTCGCCGGTGGAACCGGAGGTATACATGATGGTTGCCAGATCCTGCGCATGCACCGTTTCGAGAATCTCTTTCAGCCTTGCGGCATCGAAACTGCGGCCTTGTTCCAGCAACTCCAGAAACGGAACCGTGTCGGGCAACGATGCGGCGGTTCCGTTCATCACGAACAGGTGCTCCAATGCGGACAGCTCTTGTTTTAAGTTGAGGAGTCGGCTTGCGTCGATTTCGCTTTGAACAAACGCCGCTCGGCATCGTGAATGGTCGAGCACTTTGAGCAGCATGCCACCCGATATCGCGGGTGAAATCACCACATTGGGAAATCCCCCGGCCAATGTCGCCAAGTCCGCACAGAGCCGCTCGAGGCTGTTTTCACCGATAATCGCAATGGCGTCTCCCGGCGCCAGACCCAGACCGTACAAGGCCAAGAGAATATTCCCAACCATCGCGCCAAACTCACGCCAGGAAATGTCCACGGGTCCGGTGCTCTCTTGGAGTCTGATGAACGGGCAGTCGCCAAGCTCGGCAACACGTTGAAAAAAAATTTGTCCGATGTGGCGGTATGGAGTTGAAGCAACGGATTGGATGGCGCGGTCATTCATAGCGGTTGAAAATAGCCCGGTTCGTATTTTGAGCGCGCGGGGTCTTCGCTGCGTCTCAGCCCGATAATTTCATTGCGCCTCGAGTAGGCGTAGCAAAGCGCCTCCGCCACGTCATCCAAGTGCGCGTTAAGATATTTACGCGCGGGTATGGCAAGCCGGAGGAGTTCCATACCGCGCGCCGCTTGAGTCGGCGCCGGCGGCGGGCCTTTAGTGACCCTGATCCCCGCGTACCGGTACAAAAACGCCCCCAAAGCTTCACTGCGGAATTCAGCGGAATTCAAATCCGGCAAAAAGGCTTTGACGTCTAGAAACACAGCATGCCCGCTCGGGGGACTCACGACGGGAATACGATCCTTTAATCGTTGCCACAGATAACGGACTTGTTCGACGCGGCTTTTGACATAGTTATCCGCGGCAAAAATCTCGCGCAGCGAAATCGCGAGTTGCATCATGGCTAAGCCCGGCAGCTGCGCGCCGTCGAGAAAAGCCTGCATCGAAGCTTTCTGATAGCTCTCTTTGCTCCGACTTAAGATAAGTCCGCCCGAAGAGACTAAAAAATCTTTGAGCGCGCTCAGGGTGCCGCCGTCGGCCAAATCGCAGGTTTCGCGCACGATCTCAAGGATGGTTCGCTCCTGATATCCGGCCTCACGTTGTTGAACCAGGTAGCTGTTTTCCAGAATCCGGCATGCGTCGAGAAAAAGCGGGAGATGGTGCGCCGCGGCGATCTCCTTGATAGCCCGGAGATTGGCCAATGATATCGGATGGCCGCCGCAGGCATTGTCACTCAGCTCGACATAGATGCAACTGACGTGGCCCGCGCCTTTTTCTTCGATCGCGCGTTGAAGCTTTTGAACATCCAGATTGCCCTTGAAGGGTTCATCGGAGGTCAAATCATAGGCCGCCTCGGCGGCAGCGTCGATCACCTTCGCGCCATTCATTTCGATATGAACACGGGTGGATGGAAACAGGAGGTTTCCTACTACGAAAGTGTTGGGTTTGACGTGAATTTTTGTCCAGATGCGCTCTGCCGCTCGCCCCTGCGGCGTTGCTACCACATAAGAAAAACCGAAAACGCGACGCACTTCATCGGCCAGTGCGGCGAAGGCACGGCTGCCTTCGCCGGCTAATCCCATTCCGGGCTCCAACTCTGACGGCGCGGCGGTGGCGGCGAGCTGGCGGGTGCTCGAGGAACTGATACCGCTATCCGTGCACAGATCGATGTAGACCAGGTCTTGGGGAATAAGCTCCACATTGAAGTGCGCATCGCGCAGGGCGGAATCGCGCTCGGCCGGCGACGTCTGGCGCAGCGGCCGGACCACGGCAATTTCATATGGAACGGAAAAAACGAAGCCCGATGACGTCTTGTCCATGCCTGCAGAACTCGAACCATCTCTGCATAACATGAAACGGGAGAATCGGGAAGAATCCGACGGGGAAAGTAGCGGTTAATTATTTTCACGCGCCCGCGCCGGCCGTGGCTGGCCTAAGCGCGAGCTGAGTATCGCCGCGGCGCGGTGCACCATTTTCCGTTCCGTTGCAAATTTGAGCAGCTTGATCGCCTGTTCGATGGGAAACCAACGCGCATCGTCGACCTCATGATCGTGATCGCGCACGTCCCCCTTCAAATAGCGCAAAAGAAAGAAGTGAACTCGTTTGCTAATGCGCACCGGCTCATCGTTTTGGCTTTTGTCACGAAACGAATAGCGAATTTCCCCTAGCTTTCGAATCAATTTGCCTTCCAATCCCGTTTCCTCGCGAACCTCCCGAAGCGCCGCCTGGTCATCACGCTCGCCTTCCTCCACGTGCCCTTTCGGGAGGCCCCAGCGATGGCGCACATGAATGAGGGCTACTTCATGATCATTGCCATTGCGCCGATAAATAACCCCGCCTGCAGAGACTTCTTTAACGGTTCGAACGTCGTCATCGATCGAGCCCGCGCCCGTAGCGACCTGCTCACCCAACCAGCCAAGATATCCTGCGCTACCGGCGAGCAATGGCACGGCGATGATTTCCGGAACCGAATAACTGTGCAGCTCGCGCACGCGCCTCTCGAGCGCGGGAAAAAGCTCTTTGCGCGTCTTGATAATGAGCAATTCTTCATCACTTTGTTCGATCTGACCCTGCCAGCGATAGGTCGACTGCACGGAACGAATACGGTTCACGCATGCTGCCAACCTCTCGCTAACCAGCGTCTGGGCAAGA
>Ga0207645_10000886_pt1 | contig 24849 bp, 27 predicted proteins | sample KBSM53metaG_FD_184331 | JGI IMG/M metagenome (GOLD analysis project Ga0207645, IMG submission 184331) | Miscanthus rhizosphere microbial communities from Kellogg Biological Station, Michigan, USA - KBS M5-3 metaG (SPAdes) (version 2) | ecosystem: Host-associated > Plants > Roots > Rhizosphere >...
CGATAAAATTGAATTACTACAAGCCTTTTGGGGGAGTTGATTTTCTTTCGACCTCAACCCAGCGGCCCGGCAGGTTACTTCCTGTGCGGCCGAGAACCCAGACATAGTTTCTTATCTTTTTTCCCGCCGACGGGCTCAAGTCGAAGTCGATACGCGCCTTCTCTCCACGCATTTTTATATTGACCGAGAATTTCACCGCGCCGCCTTCAACAATAAAGAGTCTATAGACACCCGCGGGCAATCCGGCGAACAAATACCGGCCGTTGCTGCTGGTCGTGGTGGTGATTGGCGCGCTCGGTTTTTCTTTTCCTTCAAGGCGAATCTCAACACCCTGGAGAGGGCGACCATCGGTTCCCATAACGTTCCCTTGGAGGGACGCAATCTGGGCTAATGCGATCGGTGCGAAAACGAATGTTCCCGTGAGGCAGAACGCAATAGAAAATGCTCGGCAAAGCATCGGATAACCTTTAGTTTGCGGTGGAAGGGACGCACAACACTTTCCAGTGATTCTGCTGATTGCTGGGCGAGAATTTGCCGGCGGAGGGGCTCGAACCCACACGATCTTGCGATCACTGGATTTTGAGTCCAGCGCGTCTGCCAATTCCGCCACGCCGGCGATTTGAAATTCTGAACCTACAAGCGCGTCCGCAAAGCTCAACTATGCGGCCCGTGAGCGCGTACCAGGTATTCTCAATCCCGGTGCGCTCTGATTGTCCCGCCAAATGCACGTCTGGCCCTAGCCAACCGAAAATCTCTGAGGGCGTGACGGCTTGAATCGTGCTGGCGTCCGCGGTAGAGTTGACGGGTCGTTCTTTACTGCCACGCAGGCCTTGCCGTAAGCGTCACGGCATTCGCAAGGCGATTCAATCGTGACTGCCGCGAGCAGGCATCGGGTCAGTGATGATGAAGACACCGAAAGTTTTTTGAGTTTTTTCGGAACTTCATCTCGCCGTTCCCGGAGAAAGAGATGAGATGGACCAAATAAATAAATATAAACAAAACAATCACACCGGCCGCGGCGCTAATCGCCGAACCGTTACTCCACCGCGGAAGAGGCCGGCTGTTCAGATACTGACAATCAGCAACGTTCCCAACGATATTTTGGAAGCGATCGATGAGCTCGCCGCCAGGCAAGATCGAAGTCGCTCAAGTTTCGTTCGGCGCGAGTTGGAACGCGTCGTTGCCGAATACCAAGCTAAGGAAGCACTTGGTAAATCGCGCTGAAAATCGACACCTCTATTTTTTCGCGCGGCTGAAAAGCTGACTGCGTTCGTTGAACTGGGATCGGCCGATGATCGGCCGGCAGTATCGGCGTGATTTGAATCCTACGCGTCGAGCTCTTGCTTGAGGATGAAATTTTCAAGTTCGACATTGTGCGCGAGGGCCCGGCCGGTTTTGGGACTGAGTATCATATCATCCTCGCAGCAATTCACAGAGGCCGCCAGGGCGCGCCAGGCAAAATCTTTGACGCTGAGTCCTGCAAATTGCGCGGCGCGACGGATGCGTTTCCGGATTGAAGGCTCTTCGCATAATGTAACGCTAAAACCGGCAGGCGCGTTCTCTTCCTCGAGGCCGCTGCCGCGAACTAGCTGCGCGGGCAAGCCGTGGCGGCTGTAAAGTTCCAGAAATCGCTCGGCCGACATTCCGAATTCGTCCGCAATGGGGGTCACAACTTTCCGGCACTCTGAATCCAGCTTCCACTCATCTTGGCCGTTCTTTGTTTGGACTATAAATGAGTTCATAGCCTGACTAGAAAGGGGGAAGCTTCTCTCAAATGCAAGCTTTTTCGCGTGCGACTAATTTGACTTCGCTCTCAATTTTTCAGGGGTTAGATTGCTGCCAACGTCAGCAAAAAATACGCAATTTTCGGCTAGGACGCGAGAAGCAGGGTAAGGTGCGTTGAAGACGGCAACCAGCCGGCGACGGCGCTGTACTTCCGTAGCATAACCGTGGAGTCCAGCGCATCTGCGAATTCCGGTACCCCGGAAGAAACGTCAAACTCAACCCCCCCACGATGCTTTTCAAGCGCTTCCAACGAGATCGAGAGGCTGTAAACTTCGTGGCGGACCGAAAATTTCGCGAAGAATGATTGCGTTGCGCAAACCAGATGTCGATGCAAGCAGGATGGCTATGTCTGTCTTTGATTCCGCTGCTTTGGCAACTGGCCGCGTGGCTGCGGCGTAGGCTTCAACAGGCGTTTTGATGATCGGTGGCGGTTCGAGCGGCAACGATCCTTCGTGGACTTCGAATGCGGGGGCGCTTGTTAGCTTCGGCGGGATTATTTTCTCCGGGGGTCTCACACCTTCCGACTGAGGACTCTCTCGCACAATCACCTCGCGTTTGCGCAGCTCTTCTCGAGTTAGTTCCCATATACGTGCAATGGGCGGCTTTACCGGCGCCAGAGGGCGAGGTGGAACATCCGTGCGAGGTACAACTGGCGGCGGTGGTCTCGACGTGGGCGGTTGTCCGAGCGCTTCCAAGAATTTGCGAATCCGCTCTGCGTCCGACTCTGTCGGTGCGTGCGGAATTGGTTTCGACATTCTGCGCTCAGGAGTCGAGCCTGGCGTTGTTTGATCCTTCTTTGCTTTGCTCACTGCTCTCGCGAGCGCCTGAAACAAGAACGCGACCACGATCAGCAAAATGAAAAGGATATTCTCGATGTGCATCTCTTCGAATGGTTACAGAGTTACATCGTTAAATCGTTGTTTTAAAAGACATTGTCACTCTGAGCCCTTTGGCTTCGCTCAACATGACACAGGTTCCCGCCTTAACGGTTCAACGAATCACGCTCCTTCACTCCGCGGTTTTTCTCCTCCAGCGATTGATTCCCGCATGGAAGTATCCGCCTGGACATTTTTCATTCGCACGTAATCCATTATTCCCAGATTCCCCGAGCGAAATGCGTCCGCCATTGCTTGCGGCACGAGCGCTTCCGCCTCGACCACTTTTGCTCGCATTTCCTGTGTCCTGGCGCGCATCTCCTGCTCGACGGCCACGGCCGCTGCGCGGCGCACTTCGGCTTTGGCTTGCGCGACGCGCTTGTCCGCGTCGGCCTGCTCCGTCTGCAATTTTGCGCCGATGTTATCCCCCACATCCACGTCGGCGATGTCGATGGAGAGGATTTCAAAGGCCGTGTTGCTGTCGAGACCTTTGGCCAGCACCGTCTTGGAAATGCGATCCGGATTTTCCAACACGTCCTTGTAGGAATGGGCGGAACCAATCGCGCTGACAATGCCTTCGCCGACCCGCGCGATGATCGTTTCTTCCGTCGCGCCGCCGACGAATCGATCGAGATGCGACCGCACAGTCACACGCGCTTTGACTTTCACACCGATTCCGTCCTGTGCGACGCCGTCGATAGTTGTGCGGCCCATGTTCGGGCTCGGCGCGTCGATGACCTTGGGATTGATGCTCGTGCGCACGGCTTCCAAGACTGTCTTGCCGGTACCCTTGGTCGCCAGATCGATGGCGCACGCGCGATTGAAATCGAGCGAAATGCCTGCCTTGTCAGCAGCAATCAAAGCGAGAACCACATGGCTCACGTCACCGCCGGCCAGATAATGCGCTTCAAGCGGATCGCTCCGAACGTCCAGACCGGCTTTCACGGCCGTGATGCGATTATCGACAATCAATCCGACCGGCACTTTGCGCAGGCTCATGCCGATCATTTTCCCGATGCTGACGGGTGCGTTTGCGATCCGAGCCCGGAGCCAGGTCATGAAATATTTGGAGACAACGATCACGATCACAAACGCGAAGACCGCGAGCACTGCGAGCCCGACAAGATAAAGCGATTCCATATCGGTACGAAGCTATCGGAACCGCCGGAGCACGCAAAGCTCTAATTGGTGCTCGGGGCGGGACTTGAACCCGCATGCCTTTCGGCATACGCCCCTCAAACGTACGTGTCTGCCATTCCACCACCCGAGCTTTTGGCGAGCGTGAATCGTGACTCGTGAACGGTAGATTGTTGGTGCACTGTCGCAAGCGCTTTGTCTGCGCCAGCTCCTCACTCTTACTCATACTCCTGCTCTTGATCGTGACCGAATCTGTATCCGGTAACAAGCGTGGTCATGATGACGAGCACGAGCACGATGATATGAAATCAGCCTGATCAGCAGTTAGAATCTAGATGATGGAATTCGAGCACGATTACGAGCATGAGCATGAGCACGAGTAAGATCGATACGCGCGATTGGATCAAAATCGATCTGCATATCCACACGCTGGATGATCCCAAAGACGCAGTTGATTACTCCGCTCATCAATTGCTGGAGCGCGCTCGTTTACTCGGTTTTCGAGTCCTTGCAATCACCCTGCACGACGCCGTCTTTGATCGAGAGGAAGTGTTCGCTGATGCAGCAGCAATGGGCATCTTGCTTATCCCCGCCGCGGAGGTGCGCTTATGCGGCGCAGACGTCATCATTCTGAATGTGACTGGCGAAGAAATCGCGGCACTGAAGACCTTCAACGATCTCAGACGGCTACGCGCGCGCCGCGGGAACTCTATTTTCACGATTGCGCCTCATCCTTTTTATGTTTTTGGCGGCTCAATCGGATCACGATTAATCGCCGAAATCGATTGCTTTGATGCGATTGAGCTCTGCCATTTTCATCACGGCCTCTTCAATCCGAATCGACGTGCAAAAAAGGTGGCGTCGCGCTTTGGCAAACCATTGATCGCCACATCCGATGCGCATCGGCTGCACGCGTTCGGGCGGCATTACACGCGTATTCCGACTCCCCCGGAGCTCACCCTCGAGAATGTCCTCGCTTCTCTGCGAGCCGGCCCACTGAATTTAACGAGTCCGCCGTGCAGTTTTGTTGATCTGGTGAGCGCGATCTATTTCGTTTTGCTGGCACATCCATTTCGGCGACGCCGAAAGCGTCCTACATGTTGAATTCAAACGACCGCTAGCTAGCCGTTATTCGCCGTTGGCTCCAAATCGTATATTGCGCCCCACGGCCCCGAAGCGACTACCGGCGCAGTCCCTTCCCATGGACGTTTGCTCCCAGCATAATGAGTCGTTTCCTCGCGTCCCCAAAAGATGTAGCGGACATGCAAGCTGCGCGCGATTTCGCGCCAATTCTCGGCGCCTTGCATCAGCTGGTTCAGCAAGTTATTGACTCCTGTGTAATCGGCGAAACCCTGCGACCACAGGTGGCCCGGATAACCCAGCACCACCTTCCGACCCTGGAGCAAGAGCGGGTGATTGAATGTCGGATAGGCGGCGAAGCGAGCCGCCACCGGCAAAGGCTGGACCGCATCGCCAACCGCGGCGAGTTCGAGGCGATTGGCTATTCCAAAACCTGGACGTCCGACCGAAAGCCCCCCGAACAGACTAATAAATCCCGAGCCAAAGAGTGCCACGCAAACAATCGCACGCGCCAGCACATTCCAATGTGCAATGAGATCCTTCCACAAAAACGGGAGCACGAGAAAGTAACCCCACGTCATGAGCTTGAGATTGTCCCATTGCCACGGCGCAAACTGAAACAGCAAACCTGAAACGAAGATGACGAGCGCGGGCAGAAGAAAGGCGATTGCCTCGGACGACTCTTGATTCCAACTGACGCCGCTTTTCCAGGCGCGCCACCCGCAGACTGCCATCAAGAAAAGTGCCAGTGGAATAAAGACGCCAAAATTATCGAACCAGAATTGAAAGGCACTCGCACGGCCGAATGCAGGATCAGCCATCACCCACCCCAAATGCAGTTTCAAGATTGACCCCGCGCTGAAACGATCGGTGGTCAGCCACGTGAAAAAAAAGACCGGAAGCAACGCGCAGGCCACGACCCTCAAGGCATGCATGCGGGTGTCGCCAAGGAGCTTGCCCCGTCCTGCCGAATCCGAAATCAAGCGTCGGACGCCGCCAATTCCTTCCGTGCGGAGAAGCTCAACAATGAATTTCAGTGGTTGAAGACATTCATAAATGAAAAGAAAAAGCAGAACGATGCTGAGAGCGAGAAACGTGTGAACGTGGAAGAGTGGCATCGAGGCATAGAGAGAAAGCTCGACCCAGAATGGCAACGGCCCGGAACGCCGACCTTCTTGACCTTGCGCGCCTTGGCGAAAGAACTTTTCGCGCCAATGCCACAGCAAAAGCACGCCGGCTGGAATTGCGTAGAGCAATCCCCGCTGGGTCACAAACATGGAGAGCGCTATGCTTTTCCAGGCAATTGTTTTATCGCCCTGATAGTCTAGAAACTTCAGGTGATCGAAAAATTGAAAACCCGCTATGCCGCCATTAAACAAGAACCCAGCGACACCGAAGGCGCCAGCCCAGCGGAAAAACGCGAAAAACGTTGCGAGTGACGCAAGCAATCCGGTCCAAACCAGTCCGCGTGTCAGGTCGATGTGAACCAGGCAGAGCAGCGCGTTGAACAGATCCATCCCTGCGGGATACCTCAGTTTGCTAAAGACATAGATCGGGTTGTCGGGCCAAAGCGCCACTCCATTGGCGAAATTCCGAATCAGTGTGATATGCAGGGAGAGGTCGCCGAGATTATTGGGCGACTGAATTCTGAACTCGCTGCCGTCGATATAGAACAGCCAACAAAAAGAGCGCACGGCGAACATGAGGAAGCATACGCCGAGCAGCCAGAGCCAAACCTTTCCATAACGCCAGGGAGCCGGAGTTGCTTTGGGCGCATCCTTCTGTAGTCGGCGCTCCGCTCGCTTGGAAACCCGGCTTTCAGATTGTGCGCGCTCTAGAGCCAGGTCTTCGCCTGTGGATCCGGGTGAGTCAGGCGACACATTTGCCTTACAATTCGGTTTATTGGGGTCAAACGTCCCGAGATAGGCTGCAAGAGCAAATGCAGCGCCCGATATAAGCGCTAAAAGCGCACTCGCCTTGTTCAAGCCGCTCCCGACCATCCCAAGAAGAAGGCCGCAAACAGTCGATAGATTGACAAAGATCAGGCCAGCGGAAAGCCATTTCATTTATGGGAGTCTTTCCTAGCCCGGGCCTTTTCCAATGAAATCAGGCGATCGGCCCGGGAAAAACTCTTTGAAGATTTCGGCTCTCAAATAGAGCTTCGACGGCTCCTGGTAGTTGCGAATCCTGAGCGGCTCGGTGTAATAAGCATTACGCAACCTCGACTCGACGTTCTTGATTTTGTCTTCCTGCACGAGAAGAAAAGCAGCGTCGAGGTCTTGAGGCATGTTCCCGTGCTCGTAGTAGCCGATGTGTGTGAAATCACCGAGAATCCATGGAAGCGGATAGGTGCTGTTTCGAATTATGTGCCCGACCAAATGATAGTTGACCGGATCCTTTTTTGCCAAGCGCAGTAGCGGCTTGGTTAGCTTAAAGATGTCATTATACGTCTGAACGTAAACGTACGGCTCAGTATCGGTTGTGCAACGAAAGTAGTTAAGCCGAATTGACAATCCGAGCGAAATGGCCAGGAGGACCCCTATCCCGACATATGTTGCGCGCAAATATTTCGGGCGAACCAGCAGAATCGCCGCCCCGAAGGTGAAGAGGAACGGCCAGACGAAACTGATGATGCACCACGGAGTCTTGTATTTAACATAGCTGTAAACAATCAGGGTTCCGACTCCGTAGATCGCCAGATAACGCAAACTGAAATTCTTGAGCTGCTGGCAAAACACGCAGAGAACCAGACCGACGCCGACAGGAATTTCGTAGCGTTTAATCAGTTCCAGCCAGTAATACCAGGGCTTTTCATGACCGTGGCCGGTCTGACCCGTCTGGGTCCACGTATGGAACGTCTGATACAAACCTTTCACGCCGCTCCAATTGAGGAACGTTCCCGAATAGAAAAAAACAATCGCAGCGACGCCGACTCCGACGACCATTAGAAGATCGAGATAGGTCCACGTTTGCCTGGCCGGCTTCGCGTCGGGAAGGCGATTCAGCGCGTGGGAGACCAATAAGACTGGAACTGTCACCACCGCGCAAACGACATGGATGATGTACGTTTCCTTTGTCAGGATCATGCCGGTCACTCCCATACCGGCCCACCAGAGGTAATTTGTCGTTCCAAATTTCCATAGACCGAGCAGTCCAAAGATGAACATCATCGAGAAGAGCACCAGCCACACTTCATGGATCGAATAGCGTCCGTAGAAAACGAAGCCGGGAGAAACCGCCATCGCCAGCGCCGCGATCCGACTCACATTTCGGCCGACTAGCGGCTCGAATTTCAGGCAAAGCCAGACGCAACCGATGCTGACAAGGACAACCGGCAAGCGCAACGCCCAGATATTCCGGTCAAACAAACTTTCTGAGAGCAACAGAATGTAAAAGTGAAGCGGCCCGTGATAGTTCGTCGGATCATACCTGTAAAACCCATTCTTCATCATCTGATCGACAAACCAGCCGTTGATGCCTTCGTCGAAATGCGCCGGCTTGATACCGAGCCAAAAAAAACGCAGGAAAACCGCGAGCCCGAGGATCAGCCACGGGGTCCACTTGGTTTCTGCGAGCCAGGTTTTCCACGTTACCAGCTGATTGCCCGGAATTGGAAAATCCGCTGGCGCGCCGCCCTCGGCGCTGCTAGTACGCGCTGCGATGCGCATTCTGGTAACCGGTGGCTGCGGCTTCATCGGGAGCAATTTTATTCGGTATGTTTTGCAACATTACAAGCCCGCGTCCGTGACCAACGTCGACGTGCTCACTTACGCGGGTAATCTCGCCAATCTTGACGGCGTAGTCGAAGAACATGGCGAGCGTTACGAGTTTTTCAAAGCCGATATCGCCAACGCTGATCAGATGGACGCGCTCATGACCGAGCATCAATTTTACGCGGTCATCAATTTCGCCGCCGAATCGCACGTCGATCGCAGCATTAATTCTCCGCTGAATTTCATCCACACCAATGTTATCGGCGCCAGCGTGTTGCTCGATTCGGCACGTCGGCACGGGGTTCAGCGCTTCATCCAAGTCTCTACCGACGAGGTCTATGGCTCACTCGGCGCCACTGGGAAATTTACCGAGCAATCGCCGCTCGCGGCAAGCTCGCCCTACTCAGCAAGCAAGGCCGGCGCCGATCTGCTTGCGCTTGCCTCTTACAAAACTTACGGCCAGGAAGCGCTGGTCACGCGCTGCTCGAATAACTACGGCCCGTACCAGTTTCCGGAAAAACTGATTCCGCTCATGATTGTCAAGGCGCTCCGTGACGAGCCGCTCCCGGTGTATGGCGACGGCATGAACGTGCGCGACTGGATTCACGTGACAGACCATTGCGCCGCGATTGTCGCCGCGCTCTTCGAAGGCAAACCGGGATCGATTTACAACTTCGGAGGCGACAGCGAGATGGTTAATCTGGATGTCGTAAGAATGATCCTGGATACACTGGGCAAGCCGCACAGTCTCATTTCATTTGTGGCCGACAGACTCGGGCACGATCGCCGTTACGCAATTGATTCTTCTTTCGCGCAACGGGAATTGAATTGGAAACCGCGTCGCAATTTTCGGGAAGGGCTTGCCGAAACAATTCAATGGTACATCGACAATCCATCCTGGTGGCAGCCGTTGCTCGAGCGCACGGGAAGATATTGAGAAAAGCAGAATCTTCCGTGGCCTGATGTCGATCTTGTAAATGAAAATTTTAATCACCGGCGCGGGCGGACGACTTGGGGCCGCGCTCATGCGCGAATATCAGCGCAAATTCGAAGTTACGGGCTTCAATCACGCGCAACTCGACCTCTCAAATCCTGATCAGATACGCGAGAGAATCGGCACAGCCAGTTTCGATGTGCTAATCAACGCCGCTGCATTTACGAGCGTTGATCTTTGCGAGACACAGCGCAATCAGGCTTTTCAAATCAATGCCGAGGCCCCGCGGCTGCTCGCTGAAATTTGCCGGGACAAAGACGCAAAGCTAATTCACTTCAGCACGGATTACGTTTTCGATGGTAAGAAACGCGCACCGTACACTGAGGAAGACGAAGCGAACCCGATCAGCGTTTACGGCGAATCGAAGCTGGCAGGAGAAAAGAATGTGCTTGCCGCGGAAGGCCCGCATCTCGTTGTGCGCGTCTCGTGGGTTTTCGGACCGGATCGTCCAAGTTTTATCGACGGACTGATTAAACGCGCGCAAGAGAATGACCAAGTCGATGCAATCGCGGACAAATTCTCAACGCCCACATACACGCTGGATATTGCTGAAATGCTTGGCCGCATTTTGGATGGTTGGTGCCGGCGCGCCTTCGCGCCGGACGGCCTGGGGGCAGGCCGTCTCCAAGGCATTTTGCACGTCGCTAATGCGGGCGAATGCAGTTGGCAGGAATATGGCCAGTGGGCGCTCGATTGCTGTCAGAAGTTCGGCGTGCCCATTAAAGCAAAAACGGTTGGCGCGCTTAAATTAAAAGAAATGAAAAGCTGGGTGGCCCGCCGTCCGATTTATTCGGTGCTCTCCAACGCAAAATACGCGAAATTGACAGGCGCTTCACCTCGCGCTTGGCGGAACGCCGTGGCTGACTATATTAGGCGCTTCTACTCAAAAAAATGAAAACACACATCTTTGCTTTCACATTGTCGATTGCCCTTTGCGTCGCTGCGCGCGCGGGATTGAAATGGGACCAGACCGCGATCGAATTACATCCGACCGCCACGGACAAGCAGGCGATAGGCCATTTTAAATACCAGAATACCGGCGACAAGCCGGTGAAATTTAAATCGGTCCGCACTTCTTGTGGCTGCACGGCTGCGCAAACTCAGAAGGATGAAGTGCCGGCGGGAGAGAAAGGTGAGATTACGGCCACCTTTAACATCGGCGAACGCACCGGCACCCAGGTCAAAACTGTAACGGTGGAAACGGACGATCCTGCGAATGTCACCACTGTGCTTACGCTGAAGGCGGTGATCCCACAGCAGATCGAGATCACTCCAACATTTGTCTTTTGGGGACAAGGCGAAGAGCCAAAGCCAAAAACGATCGTCGTGCGCGCAGCCAAGGATTTTCCAGTGAAACATCTCAAGGTCACCTCATCGAGTCCGGATTTTCAAACGAAGGTTGAAGAGACCGGTAAGGGCCAGTTCAAGATCGACGTCCAGCCCCAGGTGACGAACAAGCAAAGTGCCTCGACCTTGACGATTCAACCGGAAGATTCGCAGAAAATATTTTACGCCACTGCGCGCATCACCAATGCTCCGATTCCTCAATAGAGGCGCTGGTTCAAAATAAGAACATTTTGGCCGATTTGGACTGCGCGGACATGTCCGCGCTTTTTTAAGCGGCGATCCCGCGATGGCGGGACCGCACGCCAAAAAGTCATCGCAGCGTTGAACAGAACCTTGGCAAGAGCATGAAATCTTCACTGATCCGTCAGGCGCTCGTTCTCGTGGCGCTTGCCTTTGTTCCGAGCCTCGTGCAGGCGATCTATTTTCGAGACAAAGTTTCATGGCGGTCGCCCGTTCCCGCCTCGGAAATGGTCACGGTGACGCAAGCCCAAGCGTGGGGTGGGAACGCGATCTGGGTCGATGCGCGGCCGGACAACGAATTTGCGCGCGATCACGTTCCCGGCGCTTTGCTATTGAACGAGGACCGCTGGAACGAATTACTGGCGCAGTTTCTGGCAGCGTGGTCGCCCGAGAAAAAGGTTGTCGTTTACTGTAGCAGCGAGGGCTGTAACGCCAGCCGCGAAGTTGCCCGCCGCCTGCGCAAGGAAGCGCAACTGCCAAACGTATTCGTCCTCGAGGGTGGCTGGGAAGAATGGCTCAAGACGAGGAAATGAAGAGAACGCTCATCTCAGACCCTCACCTCAATCCACTCGGCGCTCCGCCCGGTCGCGATCCCGGGGAGAAAGCGCAGCGCCCGGTGAGGGTTGTATCGAGAATCGTCTGGCGAATTGTGGACGTGATCATCGGCGGAATTTTCATCTTCGCGGCGTTGACGAAGATTTTCGCTCTTGATCAGTTGATCGCTGATGTTGGCCATCTTCACTTCGACTCGATGATTGTCGATTTCCAAAATCTCCGCTTTGCTGATCCGGTCCAATTCGCTAACGACATCGACAATTACAAGATTCTGCCTTGGACGATTGGTGTCAGTCTCGCGTTTTATTTGCCTTGGCTGGAAATGTTCTGCGGTCTTGCCTTGATCCTGCGCCGTCTTTATCTCGGTGGATTGTCCATCTTAACCGGGCTCGTCGCGGTCTTCCTCGTCGCCACAATTGCCGCAAAACTTCGCGGCTTGGACATCACCTGCGGCTGTTTCGGTCACGCCAGCCAAAACTGGAACTTTCCCGCCCATCTCGCGCTCGATCTCGCAATTCTCGGTGGGTTGCTCGCGCTTTTCTCTCGAGTTGCGTCTGGAGATAGGCTGCAAAATGCCGTCTAATTCTAGTTAGATCATATCTGCAACAGATGAACAGCTCAACCCACAGTCTGGCTTCATCCGTCTTGGACGATTTGAGCCGCCAGATGCAAAGCGGATTTTGAGGCGGTTAGAGGAAGAGGACATTCCTTTCCGGGTTGATGCTCCCGGTGAAGTCCACCCTGACCCAACCCCTTACCGAATGCGACGACACTTGCTTGTGATATACGTGGATCCTGATGCCCTTGACAGGGTGGGAGAAATCGTGAGTGCAGAAAATCGCATTTAAGTATCTAACCAATCGATGAAGCCAACGGCCCCATTCCGATGCAACTTCAGTCTGTTTGCCACGACACGCTGCCGTGGCTTATCTCCTTCTCGTTAGGTGGTGAGCGCGCTGTGAAGAGACTTCTTGGCGCCTTCGCGGCACTGCTTATCTGCACGCGAATCTTCTCAGCTGATCCGTCACAGGTGAAGATTCCTTCGCTTGGAAAGGCCTTTGGCTGTCTATGCGCCTAGACCGCAGATCCCTGCCGAAGCGCGCCTGAAGCACCTGCACGGATCGGGTGTCTTTGTCTTCCACCTCCGAGGAGATGGCACGGTTTCGCGGGTCGAGATACTTCAGTCGACCGGCCACGCGATTTTGGATCAAGCGTGTGTTCAAGCCTTCTCGAAATGGCGCTTCGCCCGTGGAGCAAGAGCCATCAAGATTCCCGTAACATTCAGCGGTAACTACGAGTGAGCCTGGCCACTGAGTGCACACATCTAATCAAGCGATGCAACCAACCACTGTCGCTGTTGATGTGTGCAATTTTCCTCTGCTCGTGGGATGTGAATCTCTTCGGATGAACCGTTCGTTGCCGACTTCGCTAACCCGACGGCGGACTAGAGACCGCCGCTCCGTTTGGGTGAAAATTCGCCGTTGCCTTCGTCGAGATAAACCGTCGAGCCGACGCGCGAGATTCGAAGCGATTGTCGCCAGCTTCCGGACGGAAAATCTTTTGTCGCTTCAATGGTTTTGGTTTCCGGTTTTAATCCTGGCATCTCGGCGTTAGCCTTGCCCGCAGCAGCTTCGCGCAGCGATGCAGGCGGGGTCATCGCTTCGGAGAGAATTCTGCCATCTATTTGCTGCGGTGGCGTGATTCCTAAGATGCGCAGAATCGTCGGCGCAAGATCGACATTTCCACTGGGCAAATCGACTATCTCACCACGGCGGAAATCCGGGCCGGCCGCGATCAAGGTATTGTGCATGTCGAACCGGCTGAGGGTCGCGTGTGTCCCCTCTCCTGCTTTTCGTTGCCAGTCGGCATCGATCATTCCCGGAACCTCAAATTGATTTTTCGAATCGTCCCAGCGGAACGCCATCACCACATCTGGCGCGTGCCGACTATCGATTTTGGCTTCACTCAGATTGAATGTCCCCGCCATTGCCTCTTTCGTGAAAATGACTCCGGCGAAATCCGTCCGCTGTAGAAATTCAATGAGACGTCGCGTAACCTCCGAGTCTTGACCCTCAATATAAAACAGAACGCTGCCGCCGTTTCCGACGAGCATGATATCTCCGCGTTTCGGTTCATCGGTAAACTCAGTCTTCGCGGCAAAACCAGCCTCATTTAAGATTTTCCGCAGATCAATCGACCGTTTGATCGTGGAGAAGCCATGATCGGAGACGACAAACACGTCTGTTGTTTCACGCATACCTTGTCGATCTAACGCCGAAAGAACACTCGCGAGATTTTCATCGGTAGCTTTGATTGCAGCGAGGGCCAGCGGCGCGCCCGGCGCAGTTTCGTGCTGTGTCAGATCCGGATTCCCCAGCCAAAGAAGTGAAAAGGCCGGTACACCATCTTTCCAAAGAAAATCGGTTGCCGCTTTCGTTGTCCATACGTCCTTCTTCAAAGAGGCAGAGGGGAATGGCCCAAGCGCGGCCACAATCGGATTGAGAACGTCGCCCGGGAGGGCCTTGCCCGCGAAAAGTGTGACCCCGCTTCGCGGGCGGCCGACATCGACCTGTCGATTTAATAAAAGGCCAACAGTTTTTGTCGTAGCGATAGCGGCGCGTCCGCCAGCACGCTGGACGACCTCGGCAATAGTGGGAGATGCAATGTATTTTCCGCCGGATAGTTCATCGCCCTTGTTCACGACCGCCGGCGTTTCGACAAGGACTGATCGCTTGCGATCGATGTCCGGGCGATACACATAATTTGCGATCACGCCGTTCTTCCCAGGATAAACGCCTGTCACCATCGCAGTTCCGTTTACGTTTGTGGCACTCGGATAAACCGAATGGTGATTTCGGAAAATGACCCCTCCCTGCGCCAGCGTCCAAAGCGCACGCGTGTTTTTCGCGCTCACGAAATCCGGGCGCATCCCGTCCCAGACAATCACAACAACGTGGCGCGTTCCCTGCATTTTCTCCCTAGCGAAGCCGCGCTCCCCACATGACAGAGCGATTACGAATACAAACGAAATCGCGAGAGCCCGTAACTGCAGCATGGGCGAACAATAATCGCCGGATCGCACCGCGCGAGTTTGGCGTGACTTAGTTGACTTGAACGAAAGATAGTGCGGCATGTCAGAATACGGGTCTTAAAACGACCGGATGAAGACCATCTTTGGACTAACCGTGAGCCTGACGGCGACGGCATCGATTGCCGCTCCGATTATCCCTACGGCACCCGGGATGGCCTGGCGATATAACATGACGCAGCAAGTGAGCGCTGGACTCGGCGTTCCCGACATCAAACCGGATCCCGACGGCAAATTTCGAACCGCAGTGGTGTATCGTCTTGAGGGAATAGAGGACGTTGACGGGAAGGAACTTCTCAAGTTCGAAATGCATCGCGCCGGCGTGATCACAAACACCGACCTTCTGACCGTGGACGAACACGGGGTGCTTTGTTGGGCGCGGATTAATGTGGATGGTCAATTCGTCAAACTTAGTCCGCCACAACCGATGATCGCCATGCCGCTGAAGCGCGGTGCCAGGTGGAATTTCGACGGGCAGGCCGGTAATCTGAAGGTCCGCCAGCAATATGAGGTGACGGGAGAGGAGGATGTCCAGGTGCCGGCGGGAAAATTTCGCGCATTCCGTATTCACAGCGAGCAAACATCGCCTAGCCCGATAACGATTGACCGCTGGTTCGCGGCCGGCACCGGAATAGTGAAAGATGTCACAACAATGCGGGGCAAAACCGGCGATTTGCTCGAGCGCATCTCACTCGAATTGGCAGAGCCACCCAGGATCATGGAGCGGCCGGAGGTGAAACCCGAGGCAGCGCCGAAGCAGCTCTCTGTGACCTTTGCGAAAGATCAGTTCGGCAAGCCAAGCAGGACGTTTTCATCCGATACACCTCAGATTTATGCGCGCTGGGAGGGACAGCGTTTGCGGAAAGACGCAAAAGTGCGCGCCGTCTGGATCGCCGAAAATATTGGCGAGGATTTTCCGCCGGACTACAAAATAGATGAAGCTTCCGCGGTCGCCGAAAGCCCAAGCGCTCACGGAGTATTTTCTCTGTCGCGGCCCGACGATGGTTGGGCGCCTGGCGATTATCGGGCGGAGTTCTACGTGGACGACGTGCTGGTAGAGACGGTGAAGCTAAAGATTGTGAAGTAAACGTGATGCAGGCAATCCTGCCTGCGCGAATCCTGCACGCAACCCGCAGCGAACATCGAGTTGCAGGCAGGATTGCCTGCGTCCCCGACTTTTCTTGAATCCAAATCGACCGCTCATCGCATCGTAATAACAGGAGGCATGTTTCCAATGAAGAAGATCGCCATCTTGTTTGTCGCCTGCGTAGTTCTGGTCGCCGGATGCCGGTGGGTGGGAATCAAGGGCAATGGGAGTATAAAAACTGATGAGCGTACGATCAGCGCTTTTGCGAATATCGACGCCAGCGGCGCATTCCAAATCGAATGGCAAAATGGAGCGCCTGCCCTCCGTATCACGACAGACGAAAATCTTCTTCCCTACATCGAGAGTCACGTCTCCGGCGACACACTTCATCTGGACACACGCGAACACATTTGGCCAACACACGGAGTCAAGGTCATGATCTCAAGTCCCACGCGTAATGGTGCGAGGATCAGCGGCGCTGTGAAGCTCACCGCAAACCAGCTCTCCGGCCCGAGATTCGCTTTCGAAGCGACTGGCGCATCGCAAGTCAAACTCGATGGAACCATCGACGAATTACTGGCCGATATGACCGGCGCAAGTGACTTAAGTGCCAGCGGTCTGCAAACCAGAAGCGCCGAAATCTCCGCGACCGGTGCAGCCGACGCCGAGATTGCGGTCAGCGAGACATTGAAAGTTGCCATCACCGGAGCGGGAAAAGTTACTTATTCCGGCAACCCAAAGACGATCGATAAACATATCACTGGCGCCGGCTCGATTCGGCACAGAGACTAGATTTTAGTAATGGTAGGGACGGATCGCCGAGCCGTCCTCTTTCGCGCCCGGCGGTCGCGCCGTACCGAAGATCGACAATGAAAACTCTGTAGGGGAAGGAGTTTGCTTCCCAACACAAAAAACGGGACGCTAACAGCGTCCCCTACAGTCCGCCGCCGCTGTGTGTTAGACTCATCGCTCGATGGAAAATTTCATCTGCGTGCAATGCGGAACGCAGTTTGACGAGACTGCGCGACCGCAATCCTCCTGCCTGATCTGCGAGGACGCACGGCAATTCGTTCGTCACGTCGGTCAGGAATGGACTACGCTTGATCGGCTTGCGCGAGATCATCATAATCGAATTGAAGACGAAGCGCTCGGCCTTCTCGGAATCGGTACCGAGCCGGAATTTGCCATCGGACAGCGCGCACTGCTCTTGCAATCACCCGACGGAAATCTGCTCTGGGACTGTATTTCATTGCTGGACGACGAAACCACCGCCGCGGTCAACGCGCGCGGCGGCATCCGCGCCATTGCCATTTCGCATCCGCATTTTTATTCGTCGATGATTGAGTGGGCTGAACGATTCGATGCGCAAATAATTTTGCATGCCGCTGACCGCGAATGGGTAATGCGCAAAAGTCCGCGCATTCAATTCTGGGAAGGAACAACCCTGTCGCTGTGGGATGCACTGACGCTGATCAATTGCGGGGGCCATTTTGAAGGTGGCACGGTGCTGCACTGGCCGAACGGCGCCAATAAAAAAGGCGCATTGCTCACAGGGGACATCATTACCGTGGTGCAGGACCGTCGTTACGTCAGCTTCATGCGAAGCTATCCAAATCTCATTCCCCTTGGAGCCACGGCAATACGCCGCATTGTCGAAAGGATCGAACCATTCTCATTCGATCAAGTCTATGGCGGCTGGTGGCAGGCGAACGTCTTGTCGGACGCGAAGGTGGCGGTGACGCGTTCAGCAAACCGGTATCTCTGCGCGATCAATTCCTGATTATCCTTGTGACAAAATCCAGGCAACCATTCCTCATTCGAATTCTGGCATGGTTTGCGGCGTTGGCGGCGGTTGGCAGGTACTTATCGATTGTGCTCGCGATTCTCGATATCGGGCCACACATCATGGGCGGTGAACGCGTCACGCGTGAGGAATGGTTGCGCATCGCCGCACCGTTAGTGGCGGTCATCGGGGTTCTGATGGCGTGCATCAGCTATGGGTTCGCGACGGAAAAAGCGTGGTCGCGTCACGTTGTCATCGCGATGTTCGCACTAATCGTCCTCTACGCGTTGAGCCTTGGTGCGCTAAACTTGATTCATCGCGCGATCATGTGGCGCGCGATTATCAACGGCACCCTGTTTGGCGGCGCATCGGTCTGGTATTTTTATTTCAAACCAAACGTCGCGGCTTATTTTCGCGAGCTTGCGAACCGATGACCTCACGGCTCGCAGAGTCGCGGCCTACAACTTACTTGACCGAGAAATATGGCAGACGGCGAAACTATCGAGTCCTACGTGCCGGCCCGGCTGGACCGGATGCGGTGGAGCCGCTGGCATTGGCTGATTGTCCTTTCACTCGGCGCCACCTGGATTCTCGACGGCCTCGAAGTGACGCTGGCCGGTGCGTTAGGCGGGATTTTAACGCGCCATGAAACGCTCGGATTAACCGATACGCAAGTGGGAGCAAGCGCGACCTGCTATCTCGCAGGAGCGGTCCTGGGAGCATTGCTCTTTGGTTACGGAACCGACCGATTCGGTCGAAAGAAATTGTTCTTCATAACGGTCGCCGTTTACCTGATCGGCACCGCCCTGTCGGCGTTTTCCTGGAACTTCGCGAGCTATGCTGTTTTTCGTGCGCTGACTGGCGCCGGCATCGGTGGAGAATATGCCGCGATCAACTCGGCAATCGACGAGTTGATTCCAGCGCGCGTCCGCGGCCGGGTGGATTTGATAATTAACGGTTCGTACTGGATTGGCGCCGCTCTCGGCGCGGCTGCGACGCTCGTCCTGCTTGATCCGCGCAGGCTGCCAATCTGGCTCGGATGGCGCTGCGCATTCGGGATTGGCGCCGCCTTAGGTCTCATTGTCATTTTCTTTCGTCGATGGATCCCAGAAAGCCCGCGCTGGCTGATGATTCACGGACGGAATCCCGAGGCGGAACAGATTGTTAGCGAAGTCGAGCGAAAGATCGAAGGCACCGGCCACCTTTATCCGGCAGTTGCCGGACCGCCAACGCGGATTCGGACACGCACGTATACGCCCTGGTCGGAAATCTGGAATGCGATCGTGCATGAACATCGGCGGCGTTCATTTCTTGGTTTTGTATTGATGCTGACACAGGCCTTTTTCTATAACGCGATCTTTTTTACTTACGCGCTCGTGCTGATGCGGTTTTATGGGGTACCGGAGGAAAATGTCGGCGGCTATCTGCTGCCGTTCGCGCTGGGAAACGTGCTCGGGCCGCTCCTGCTCGGGCATCTCTTCGACACGATCGGACGCAGACAAATGATCACGGCCACCTACGGGCTGGCCGGCATTTTACTCGCTCTCACTGGCTGGCTTTTCCACGCGGGAATGCTCACCGCGCAGACACAGACTCTGGCATGGACGGTGATCTTTTTCATCGCCTCGGCTGCAGCCAGTTCCGCGTATTTGACGGTAAGCGAAATTTTTCCGTTGGAAGTCAGAGCAGTGGCGATCGCAATTTTTTACGCGATCGGGACTCTGGCGGGAGGCGTGGGCGCACCCGTATTGTTCGGATGGATTATCGGCACGGGATCGATCACGACATTATTCATTGGATACCTGGTCGCGGCCGCGCTCATGATTTTTGGTGCGTTGGTCGAGGCTTGGATTGGCGTGCCGGCCGAACGGCGATCCCTTGAACACGTTGCCGCGCCACTCTCGAGCAAGGGTTTATAGCGGCTGCCGTTGGCTGCGACCGCCGCGGTCAGCGCCCGCGGCTACAACTAATAGTCAACTCTCGCGTATGAATCGGGCCGGCGGGGGTCAATTTGCTTGAGTATAGATGAACCGAATCGACGCGAAACATTCCCAGATCAACATCCGCTTTTGATTTGAAGAATTTGCGCACTGCGCCTTCGGACACATCGCGGCAGCGAGCAATGGTGATGTGGGGATGAAATGGACGTTCCTCGAGTTTTAACCCGCTTTGAAACGCCGCTTCCTGCACCCGTTTGTAAAGTTGAAATAGATGTGGATGTCCGGAACCAACTCCGATCCACACGACTTTGGGTTGTCCTTTTTGCGGAAATTTTCCCAGACCGGTAATCGGCAAAAAGAAAGCTTTAAACTCAATTGCGCTAAGCTTTTCGCGCAGGCGAAGATCGACATCCTCGGGGACATCGGGAAAGAATCCGAGGGTGAGATGCATTTGATTTCCATCCACCCAGCGCACCCCGCGGAAATTCGGGTCAAGATCGACAAGGGCGTGTTGGATGGAATCGGGCACGTCGATGGCGGCGAAGAGTCGCTTGAAATTCATCGCACGTCCGAGCCGGCACGAGCTTCGTCTCCGGTGGGTCCAACCGAAGAAGGGAGACGTTTGTTCACGATCTTCATTACTTGCGCCGTGAAATTTGGGAAAAGCGCGTTGGCAATTATCAACGCTCGCCCAGGCAGCGGCATCACCAAAGCAGACCGGCCGCGAGCGCATGCTGCGAGAATTTTTTTGGCGGCGCGCTCGGCAGAAATCGAGGCAAACGGCAACTTGCTCGCGCCGGTGAAGGATTCGAATTCGGCTGCGTGATCGCCCTTGAATTTGGCGTGCACTTCCGAGCCAGTGCGCATCACGCCTGGCGTGACGGTAGTGACGAAGATATTTTCGGGGGCGAGCTCCGCGCGGAGCGCGTCTGAGAGGCCGACCAGCGCGAATTTGCTAGAAGTATACGGCGCCATGTGTGGGACAGCGACTTTACCGCCAATGGAAGCGATATTGACGATCCGGCCACCGCCCCATGTGCGCATTTCGGGAACGATCTGTGAAATCAGTTCAAACGGCGCCCAAAAATGCAGTCGCATGGCGCGATCGAAGTCTTCCCGGGTCATGTGCTCGAGGGGGCCGACCTCGATGATGCCGGCGCAGTTGATCAAGATATCGATCTTGCCGAAGTGATCGATGATTTGCCGAACAGACGGTCGAATTTGCTCTGTATCAAGGAGGTCGCATTGCACGGTCAAAACCGATCCGCCGCGCTGGGCAAGGTCCGATTTTGCGCACGCGAGCTCTGCGGGATCGCGCGCTAACAGCGCGACTTTGCCGCCTTGATTACAAATCTGGCGTGCGATGATCAGACCAAGGCCCCGCGATCCTCCGGTAATGAGGGCGACTTTGTCGCGATAGGAGAAGCGAACCATTTCAGAAAACGTTCAACGCTCAAGGCCCAACGCTCAACATTCAACTGAGCAGGCAAGACGCCCGCCAGCCCCACAGCCTAGATGGCTGTGCTACGCATGGCGGCGATTGAAGCGCGCGACTTCACGCGCGATCTCGCGATCAACGGCCCGCTTCTTCAAGTCCGCGCGTTTATCGCGCGCCACTTTGCCTTGGGCGACGCCAAGCTCGGCTTTCAGCTTGCCGTTTTTCCAGTAAAGCTTGAGGACCACAAGCGCCCGGCCGGCGACTTGTGTTTCGCCATAGAGCTTGTCGATCTCCTGTCGGTGTAATAACAATTTACGAACGCGCTTCGCGGCCGGAATTTCGTGGCTGGCGCGTTCGTATGGTTGAATATCTGCGTTGTAAAGAAAAGCTTCGCCATTTTCGATGCGCGCGAAAGCATCGCTGATGTTTGCCTTGCCTGCACGGATGGACTTGACCTCACTGCCCTTCAGCTCGATGCCAGCTTCGTAGCGTTCGAGAACGTGATAATCGCGCAGGGCCTTGCGATTAACAATCGACTCAGGCGACATACCAAGCACAGGCAAGATTGCCTGTGGAAACCGCTAGGCGCCGTCGGAACTCTCAAGCGCCTCGAAGGTCAACTTGCCCGCGATGATTTCCTTGAGCGCAATATCGGTAAGCGACATTCGCGGCGTCGTCTCCACCATTGGTCGATGTCCCAACCCGAGCTGCCGCACGCGCTTGGAGACAACGTTGATCAGAAGTTGCTGATTCGGGATAACCTGAGCTGCTTCCTGGAGAAGTTGAGTCGTCATATGGCGCAAGGAACGAACTGGGCGGAATGTTTCCGTCGGGAATTGAAGAATGGTCGACACAGTGCCTGGGAGAGCGGATGGCGTGAGCTGCGGCGTGAACATAGTAAAAACGAGTGTGGACTTTCCAAGCGGAGCGACTCCTTGTCAACGGATTTGTTAACGTCAGCGCGCACGCATTCCAAGCCCGGGTAAACTGCGCTCGGCTTCACCTTCCAAACCTTCTCACTTGTTAGTGCCCTTCGATCTCTCCGCCCCAGACAGTCTTCGTGTATTTTCCGAGCTGGTACCTGACTCGTACCCGATCGCCTTCGTGTAGTTTGTCGAACCGCCCTTTCTCCGCCTGAACGTTGAGCGTCCGGCCATCGTCAATCATTCGAACTTTCACGAGCCACTGTTCGTCTTTCAACGCGCGCGGATCATGACTGGTCCCTCGCACTTCCGGTTTCATCATATACCCATCCACCGTGATCTCGTCATCGCCGATAGCGCGAGTCTGCCCTTCACCGCCAGTAGGGCTCGACACATGTTTGGCACTCGGATTTTCCGGACCCGGTGGTGTAGCCGCGATATATTCCTTCGTCAGCACAATCGCTTCTCCATTCTGCCGTTCACATCCGTTAAACAAACCGAGGTCAACAATGAACCGAAAATCCGATTAACCGCAGCGAATGAGCGAATTTACGGGACCCGGAAAATCTTTCCTGTGTATGGATCCTTCACAGCGGACCCGGGAAGAAAAGCGCTGACATCGATGTAATTTCCCTCTGGTAAATAGGGACTTGTGACCATGCCTTTCTGGCCTGGAACCGGAATTCCATAGGGCATATCTCCTTTTGCTTTTGCTGCGGGCGCGGCTGAAGCCGGCAGCACAGCGGGAGTAATCTTCTCTTCTTTAGCAGGCTTTGGTGGTTCTTCGACTGGACTAGGCGTCGCCTCGGCGGCGTTTGATTCTCGAGAAGTGGGTCGCCGGGAGGTCCGGGTCGTCTTCCTGGTTTGAGGGCGCGACGGTTGAGGCTGGAACGTCTTCGAAATTGAGTGGCCGAGCTTCTTGAAAAAATCTCCCACCGGATCGGCGTTTGCCCAGCGTCCGCTCAAAAAGAACAGCGCGACAATCAGCAACGAAATCCAGCGCGAACAAATGAGGCGATTAATTAAGTTGTCGGCATTCAATGTGAAGCCGTGATTGTCCGCCAGGATTGCACCCTCAGAGAAGACAATTTTTTCGGCGCATGCGATGGACCTGTGCGGGGACGCGCTCGAATCTAACGACAATTCAGGTCAGTGCTGCGGAGGAGTTTTCAAATCGATCGCGATGGCGTGCGCTTCCGTTTTGCCGATATTCTCGACGGCGTGCGTGACTGGATCGCGCCAGATGGCCTCGCCGGTTGCGGCAGCTTTCTCTTCTGTTCGGCCGTCTGGATAACTGAACTTGAGCGTGCCCTCGCTCAACACATAAACGACGCCGGCGGGATGCGAATGCATCGGCTCTTTTTCTCCTGGTTTAAGTCGATACTCGAGAACCCGCACCTGCTCATTTTCGAGCAGGGCCTTGTAATATTGCGGTGACGTCTTTACCGGGTCTTGAGCAGAGGCGGTCATGTCTATGGCTAACAGTAGCAACACTAAAATGTTCGTTTTCATCGGCGGCGATGACTATGGTCGGCGACATGTTGAAATCCATCCCATTTCTTGTTCTGTTGGCCGTGACTACTTTTGCGCTGGGCGCGGAGTACTAGCCTGCGCTGCCTTCCACCTGTTTGCGGGCAATCGGCCCGATGTACGGGATATCCCAGCGGACACCGGTGAGCGCTTTCACGATCGTAATGATGAAAACAACAAGAAACGCCACCCAAACTAACGCCCATGTAACGCTCAAAATGATATCAAAGAAAAATCCAATCGCGGGAATGTGGCTGAAGATGCTATGCGTAATCGAATAGACAATTGAGAGCACAATCCACACAAAGCCAAAGATGATCGATTGCATGGCATAAAAACGGACAAAGCTGTCGCGTTTTTCGAGGATATAAAAAATGATGCCCCCGATGAGAGGAATGCAGGCAATGGCTGCAGCCACGTTCGAAGGCAAACCGGTCGTCTGAGATGTCGGGCTCGTTTCAGGTCCCGGACCCGGCGGAGGCGGAGGTGGCTGGCTCGGTTCGGTTGGGTCGGGCATGATCTACATACACGAAATGCCACATGGCTTGTCAAGCAATCTTGCGCTCGTGAGCGAATTTCCCTTTCGTTCCTTGCCCGGAACCAATATCGTGGGAGCCAACGCAACCAGATCAATGACCAAGAATTCCCACCCAGCGCACGCTTTCACGTTTATCGAACTGCTCGTCGTCATAGTAGTGATCGGCATTCTCTTCTCCATCGGCTTCCCGGTTTACACCGGGGTTCTGGAGCGCGCGAAAATTACAAAAGACATGAACAACCTGCGTCAGCTCGGCCTTGGCACCCAGACTTATCTCAACGACAACGATAACGTTCTTCCCGCCGCGACCACGTGGCCAGGTACAACCACTGCACCCGCTCTATATCCCAAATATGTGTCGAGCAGAAAGGTCTTCCAATCGCCATTCGATCCACGAACCCCTTCCGAAAGCGATACCGCGCCGGCCACGGTGCCGGTTAGCTACAGCATCAATACAAATATGTATGCCGCGGCCCCGGGGATAAATCGCAGCATGACAAGTGTTGTTTCTCCTGCCTCCACAATCTTAATGGCACCTAAGTATACCGGAGATCCTACCGCGAGCAGTTCGTGGGCTGGCGTTGCCACCAACGCACCCGACCTGCTTGCAGGGGGTGCGGCTGGGAATACAATGGGAACTCACACGAACGGTACCCGGATCAATGCCTTATTCTGTGACTATCACACGGAAAGCTTGACGTTCGGCCCGGCCTCGGTCTTGGGGTCATTTAAGGATACGACGTCCAATCCCCTCGGTCTGAAACATTGGGACCCGACAAAGTAAAGGAATTGCTTT
>Ga0207645_10000887_pt1 | contig 24833 bp, 20 predicted proteins | sample KBSM53metaG_FD_184331 | JGI IMG/M metagenome (GOLD analysis project Ga0207645, IMG submission 184331) | Miscanthus rhizosphere microbial communities from Kellogg Biological Station, Michigan, USA - KBS M5-3 metaG (SPAdes) (version 2) | ecosystem: Host-associated > Plants > Roots > Rhizosphere >...
CGACTCTTCGCACAGTATTGCGTTCACCTCCACACTGCCTGGGAGACGAATGACGTTTCACGTCATCCTCAATGCCTATTGGGACCCTCTCGATTTCGAACTGCCGCCGGTCGTCGTCGGACGCGCTCACGATTGCTGGCGACGCTGGATCGACACCTTCCTCGATTCTCCGCGCGACATCGTCGATTGGAAGGACGCTCCCAGCGTCAGCGGTTCGATGTATCGGGCGGAGCCGCGATCTGTCGTCGTGCTCTTCGCGCCCATCGACGCAAGTTCACACTGAGTCTGGACGTTTCAGCTCTCGAGCCCGTACTTTTTGAGCCGGCTATACAGCTGGGTGCGCGTGATCCCCAGCTGTCTGGCGGCCCTCACCTTGTTGCCACGGACTTCGCGCAAGGCTTGTTCAATGGCTTGGCGCTCGAGGACCCCCAGATCCGTGCTGATCAACGGTGCCACAGCCGCGTCGATGGACAGCGAGAGGTGCTCGGCGTCGATGAACGGTCCGTCGCACACGATCGCCGCCCGCTCGAGCACGTTGCGCAGCTCGCGGACATTGCCCGGCCAGTCGTAGCGGCATAACGACTCGATCGCCGCGGGCGTCAATTCCGTGGTGGCACCAGCAAACTCGCGGAGGAAGGTGGCCGAGAGCGGCGGAATGTCGTCGCGCCGCTCGCGCAAGGGCGGAATCCGAATGTCGAAGACGTTCAGACGGTAATAGAGGTCGTCCCGGAATTGTGCACGCGCTACCGCGTCGTGCAGATTCCGGTTGGTCGCGGCGATGACGCGGACGTTGAGGCGGACCGGGCGCGTGCCGCCGAGCCGCAGGAACTCCCGCTCCTGGAGCACGCGTAGGAACTTCGCCTGCGCCGCCGGTGTCATCTCGGTGACTTCGTCGAGGAACAGCACGCCGCCAGCAGCCAATTCAATCTGGCCCGGCTTCGGCTGTTGCGCGCCCGTGAATGCCCCGCGCTCGAATCCGAACAGCTCGGACTCGAGGAGCTGCTCGGGCAAGGCCGCGCAATTGATGGCGATGAACGGGCCGTGCCGGCGCGGCGACCGCCGGTGGATGAACCGTGCAATGACTTCCTTGCCGGTGCCAGACTCGCCTTGAAGGCACGTCGTCGCCTCGGTCGCTGCCACTCGCGTCGCGCGTCTGATCACTTCACGCCACATATGCGATGTGCCTATGGGGACCTCGGTCTCAGGGGCATCGTCGATCGGGGAGATCGATCGGCACCCCGTCAAACCCTCGGATATCCTCGGCGTCCAAACCGCGTGACGTTGGCTGTCACCAGGGCGTGCTGCATGTAGGGCGTTCATTGGGAAACCTCAATCGTCATTCCGATTTACAGTGGCTGATCTCCGTCACGCGTAATCCAGGCCCGGATGTACGGCGGACAGTTGCGCAGCGTGATGCCGTTCCCTTCGCACGCCCGCAGAAAGCGGACCGTGTCTCTGTCTACGAGGACCAGGTCCTTGAGATCCAGCACGAGGGCCCCGCCCGTCGATTCCGCGGCGAGCACAGCGGACAGTTCGATTGCGTTGTCGGCTACGAGGCGACCGCTCACGGTGAAGACGACGTCGCCGTTTGCCGTGCGCTGGATTTTCAGCATCGATCCCAGCCGCGGACAAAGCACGCAATCGCTGGGCCATCGTAAGTTCCTGAATCTCAGTAGCTTGCATGGATCACTTACCGACGAGATCTCGCCATTGGTGAAATGCTGGACAACACAAGACTGACTAGGCCCTCACCGGTCGCGCCCGAAAACTGTTCTTGTTGATCCTCAACGCACGGATCTTCGATTCGAGCGTCGAGCGCGGAATGCCCAGCCGTGCCGCCGCTCCCGCTGGTCCGAAAACACGCCCGTCACTCGCCCGCAGCGCATCCTCGATGATCGCCTTCTCGGGAGAGGCGAGCGAGCCGGACAACAGGGGTGCACTTTCAACCGCGGGCCTGGCGGACAGCCAGCTCTCGTCGATCGTGAATTCGTCACCGTCGCACACGATCACCGACCGCTCGATTACGTTTTGCAGCTCCCGCACATTGCCCGGCCACGGATACGACCGCAGGTGAGCGAGCGTCCGCTTGTCGACCCGCCGGATCGTCTTGCCCGCCTTCCGCGCGTAGCGATCGATGAAGTACTCGACCAGCAGCGGGATGTCGTCGGCGCGCTCGCGCAGCGCCGGCACTTCAATGGGAAACACGTTCAGCCGATAGAAGAGATCGCTGCGGAACGTGCCCGCCTCAATCGCCGCCTGGAGGTCGCGGTTCGTAGCGGCGATGACGCGCACGTTCACGCGAACTGATGCGCTCCCTCCGACACGCTCGAACTCGCGCTCCTGCAGGACGCGAAGCAGTGCGACCTGGGTCTCCATCGGCAGCTCGCCGACCTCATCGAGGAAGATGGTCCCGCTATGCGCCAGCTCGAAGCGACCGAGGCGCCGCTGCGTCGCACCGGTGAACGCCCCTTTCTCGTGGCCGAAGAGCTCCGACGCGATCAAGTCGCGCGGGACGGCCGCACAGTTCACGCTCACGAACGGCCCGGCGCTCCGCGCCGACCGCCGGTGGATCGCGCGCGCGATGAGTTCTTTGCCCGTGCCTGTCTCACCCGCAATGAGAACGGTGGAGTCGGTGGGGGCGACTTTCGACAGCCGGGACAGCACAGCGTTCAGCTCCTTCGACGTGCCGACGATTTCCTCGAACATCGAGCTCCGGTCCACTTCGTCCCGCAGCACCAGGTTCTCTTTGTAGAGTCGATCCTTCAGAGCCCGGATCTCAGCCTCGGCCCGCTTCTGTTCGCTCAAGTCGAGCACGAACGCGACACCCTCGTTGCCGGTTTCTTCGAACAGGGCGCCGCCAATGAGGACGGGCACGCGGCTGCCGTCTTTGCGAAAATACTCCTTCTCGCACGGCTGAAACCTGCCGGTTGAGCGCAGTTCAGCCACCGCGCGTTCGTCCTGCGCACGCCACTCGGCCGGCGTCAGATCGGTCCAGCGCACGGAACCGGCGATGAGATCCTCACGGTCGTATCCCACCGTAGAGAGGAACGCGTCGTTCGCCTCGAGAATCTGTCCCCCGAGATCCCACAAACAGATTCCGACGATGTTCGCGTCGACCAGGCGCCGGATTCGCCATTCGCGTTCCGCAAGATCGCGGTACAACCTGCTGCTCTCGAGCGAGATCGCGGCCTGCGAGGCGAGCAGCTTCAGCACCGCAGTACGTGCCGGTGCGAAGACACGAGGAGCAAGGTTGTTCTCGAGATACAGAACCCCGATGAGTTTCGCTTGGTTCGTGAGCGGCAGGCAGAACACTGAACGGGCGTGCCGCTGAGCGATATACGAATCGGTTGAAAAAGGATTGAAAACGGCCGCATCGTCCAGAATCACGCTCTCGCGACTGTGCAGAACGTGGCGGAGGACCGTTTCCGGCAGCAGCGATCCGAGAACCGGCTCGTCGCACAGGTGAACCATCACCGTGCCGTGGCTGGTTATGGCTTCCGCTGCGATCCGCTGCCCGGCCTCTCGCGAGAGTATCAAGAGCGCGCGTTCCGCGCCTGCATGCTCGACGGCGGTACGCATCAGCGCGTCGAGTAGCCGTTCGAGAACCCTTTCGCCCGAGACGGTCTGCGATACCGCGATCACGGTGGCAAGGTCGAGGTGTTCCACAGGCCCTGCGACCGTGGCAGCCGGAACAGTTGCGGCTTCTTCAGTCCTCGAGCGCGAGTCGCGCTGATCGATGATCTGCTTCAGTAATGTCCCCACATCGAAGTAGATGTGGGCCGAAGTGATCTGCCGGCTCGCTGGGTCGTACCCGTATACCCCGCAGCCCGGCAGCTCGATGCGAGCATCGGTTGCGGCGGTGCCAGCGAATGGACCCTTGTGTTCGGCCTTGAACGTAAATTCAACGACCGCCGCGTGTCGTCCGAAAACGATGTTCTTCACGAAGTGGCGATTTCCCGGGAAACCAGTAATGAAGGGCCGAACGAACTGCTCGCGAACGGCCGATTTCCCCTGCATGAGGCTGCCCGGAATCTGAACCGTCACATTGTCGGCGTAGTAGGACATGATGCGGTCCTCATCCGTTTCGCCCCACGCGGCGTAGTACTCGATGAGGAACGATTCGATATCCGCCACCGATTCGAGTGCCGTGGAAGCCGCCATCGCTACCTCCTTCGCCATGTATCGGGTGTGTGACGTCTCGAAGGAGCCTTCAGGCCATCGCATCAAGGGAGCGGTCCGGTCAAGGACTTCAACCTGCTGTTTCATACGCCCTCTTGATGCGAAGAATGGCCGATTCGACACCGGCCGTCCATCAGACGTAGGTATTGGTTCGTCCGACGCCAATCAGGCATCGATCGCGTGAGTGACCACCGCTGAGATAAAACTCGACGTTCGTTGTCCTCGACGCCCGCTGACGCGGCCCTGACGCGCAGGCCAGCGTTGAAGAGATCCCGGCAGTAATCGAGTGTCTGCGCATACACACGATGCTTCCCGCTGTGTAACGCGAGGACACACGTAAGCGACATCCTTTGTCGCGCCCCGCCGTCATTACCTCCCACATTGCGCGATTGCCGCGTTGTACCGAGGTGGCACCGACCTTGAGATGAGCGGCTGATATGGCCGAAGACCTGATGGTTCCTGCGCCAGATCGCCTTGTCCATATCAGGGCGAAGACCGTAGGGTGGCTGAAAGTCCAATCACAGAAGTACGGAACGCCGTTGTTGGTGCTGTTGCTGGCAGCGGCCCTCGTGCTCACCATGACCCGCAACTGGAATGCGTGGGAGGGCGCGCAAGTCGAGCAGATCACCAATGATGCCTTCGTGCGCGGCGATCTCACGCCGCTGAGCACGAAGGTGGCGGGTCTCGTCCGCGACGTCACCGTGAGCGACTACCAGGCGGTTCACAAGGGCGACGAGCTGGTTCGGTTGGTGGACGACGACTATCAGGCGCAGGTCGCGCAAGCAAGGGCTGCCGTCGAAGCGGCGAAAGCGGCGCTCGAGAACAACCGGCGCCAACGCGAGCTTCAGGATGCGCGCATCGAACGAGCGGAGGCGGGAATCGACCAGGCCAACGCCCAGATTGCTGCCGCCGTCGCCGGGAAACAGGCCGTCGAGGCGGATGTCACCCGAACCCGCGCAGAGCGCAGCCGGCAGGAAGCGCTCTTCACGGCCGCATCGACGACGCAACAGAAGGTGGAGGCGGCGGTGGCCGATGAGCAGCGGCTCACTGCGCAGGCCAGCAGCCGTGATGCCGACCTGACGCAGGCGCGCACCCTGCTCCGCAGCAACGAGCTGGCGGTCGAGACCGAACGTCGCACGAAGACGGTGCTGGAGTCGCAGCAGCTACAGCTCCGCGCCGACCTGCTCGCGAGGCAGGCAGGACTCGACGCCGCCGAGATCAACCTGGGCTACACGCATATCGTGGCTCCGGCCGACGGCACGGTCGGCGAGCGACAGGTGAGGCCAGGACAACTGGTGTCACCTGGGACGCAAGTGATTCCGTTCGTCGCAGACACGCGGTGGGTGCAGGCGAACTTCCGCGAGACGCAACTGACCAACATCCGAGTCGGGGATCCCGTGGACATTCGCATCGACATATTTCCTGGCGAGGTCATTCACGGAAAAGTGCTCGACATTGCTCCCGCCAGTGGATCCCAGTTCGCGCTCCTGCCTCCGGACAACGCCACCGGCAATTTCACAAAGGTCGTGCAGCGGGTCCCGGTGAAGATCGCCCTCGATGACGGAACTGAGAAAGCTCGGTTGCGCCCGGGCCTGTCCGCGGTGGTGACTGTCCGAACGCGAAAGTAGGGGAGCCGCGATGACCGCCACGACAACGCCAATCGCTCGGCCTGACCGCCGGGATGGTGTGTCTGCTCTCGCCGCCGCTCTACCCGCCGATTTGTCTCACACTCCGTTGCTCGGGATCCTCGGCGTCGTCCTCGGCGCGGGGATCGTGACGCTGGCGGGACGGTTGCTCAGCCTCGGCCTCGCCGATCTCAAGGGCAACGTCGGCATCGACTTCGATCAAGGTGCCTGGATCGGAAGCGCGTTCAACGTGGCGCTGATGTTCATCGGGCCGTTCACCGTCTACCTGGGTGCCTTGGTCGGAGCTCGCCGGATTCTGCTGGTGAGCGCGGCCGTGTTCACGGCTGTTTCGGCCGTTCTGCCGCTCGCGCACAACTACAGTCTGTTGATCGCGCTGTTAGCACTGGCTGGTCTGAGCTCGGGCACGTTCTATCCGCTGACGTTGACCTTTGCGCTGCGCAACATCCCGCTTCGGTATCTGGCGCTCACGCTTGCTCTCTACGCCACGAGTGTCGAGGGTGCGGTCAATTTCGCGCCGGCTCTCTACGGCTTCTGTCGTGATCGTCTTTCGTGGGAGTGGATGTTCTGGATGTCGACAGTCATCACACCCGCGATGATGGCGTGCGTCTACTACGGCATTCCTGCGTCTCCCAAAGCGCAGTCGTCGACGGGTGCGCCGAGCTTCGTCGGATTCTTCTTCGCCAGCGCCGGGGCCGCGCTGTTGTTTGCGGCTCTCGACCAGGGGCAGCGGCTGGACTGGTGGCGTTCGGGTGTGTTCAACGGTCTCGTCACGGCAGGCACCTTCCTGGTGCTATGTGCGATCGTTCACCGTCTGCGTCGGCCGAATCCGTTCGTCGACGTGCCGTACCTCGGTCAATGGAACACCGTCCTCCTCGGAGTGGCACTCATGGCGTTTCGCTTTGTGCTGCTCGCGACCATCATCGTCATCCCGCAGTCGCTCTCCGTGCGCGGTCTCGACGCGGGTCAGCTTGCCCCTGCGGTGTTGTGGACCGCCGTGCCGGAGTTGGTGCTCGCGTTCTTCGCGGCTCATCTGTTGAACAAGGGCGTCGACTCGCGCCTGGTGATGGGCATGGGATTCGCCGCGATTGGGGCGGCATGCGTGATGAACGCCCAGTACACGGGCGTCTGGTCTGCCGAAAACTACTTCCGGTCGGAACTGCTGATGGCGGTCGGCCAGTCACTCGCGTTCGTCGGCCTGGTCGCGACGATCATCCTGCAGGCCTTCACCTCTGGCGGGCTGCAAAGTCCGTTTCGGACTCTGACATTCTCTGCGTTCTTCCATACCGTACGCCTGTTCGGCGGGCAGGTGGGCGTGGCAGTGATGATCCGTTTCATTGCCGAACGCGAGAAGCTCCACTCGCATCTGCTGGGACTGCACGTGCAAGTTGGTGACTGGGTCACCGAGCACCTGTTGAGAAGTGTGACCGCCGGTCTGACGGCGAAGTCGAGTGGCGTCGCCGCCGATCGCGCCGCGGCCATCGTCGACGGCAAGATTCGTCTGGAAGCCTACACGCTGACGTTCATCGATGCGTTTCACCTCATTGTCTGGGTCTGTGTCGGCGCGCTGGTGGTGATCGCGTTGTTGCGCAGGTCAGCGATCGGATACGGTGCGTTCGCGCCGCGCAGCCGTGCTTCCGCATGACTCGAAGGGATTGACCATGAGAGCAGGCATCATCCTCACACTCGCGGGCCTGTTACTGGTGAGCCCACATGCATCGGGCCAGACGGCAGGTGCGCCCTCGCCGCGACTGATTACGTTGCGCGAGGCGGTGGACATGGCGCTGCAGCGCAACCACGTCGTGAGGCTCGCTGGACTCGAGGTCGAGGAGCACGAGCACGTCAAGGAGGCGGCGAGAGGCGCGTATTTTCCGTCCGTGCGCAACGACACCAACCTGGCGCACGTGTCCGATACGCAACTCATCGAAATTCCTGCCGGCGGGTTCGGCACAGTAGGCAGCAATCTCATCCCGCCGCAGTCTCTCGTCATCAATCAAGGAGGGCTGACGTTTGCCAGCAACGGAATCGGGGTCGTCCAGCCGCTCACCCAGTTGTTGAAGATCAACGCGGCCAATGATATCGCGCGTGCCGCGCTCGATGGTTCTCGTGGAAAAGCTCGTAAGACCGAGAACGACATCGCGCTCGAAGTTCACAAGCTCTATTACCGGATCCTGATCGCCGAGGCGCAGCGCAGCGCCATCCTCGCCAAGGTGGAGGCGTCCGACAACCTGCAGAGCGAGCGCGTGCAACTGGTCAAGTATGGCGGCGCGCTCGACACCGATCTTATCGAGAGCCGGGCACAGTCGCTCCAGGCGAAACAAGAACTCCTGAGCAACGATCTCCAGCTCTCCGATCTCCACATGCAGTTCAACGATGCGATCGGTTTGCCACTGGGAACCGCCCTGGCGCTCGATCCAGGGGTGACCGATGCACAAGACGGCTGCGAACGTGAGGCATGTATCACGGTCGCGCTCGAGTCGCATCCCGAGATCGCGGAAGCACGCGCAATGGTCGACAAGGCGGAGGCCGCAGTGCGGCTGGCGCAATACGACTGGGTGCCCGACGTGGAGGCATTCGCGCGATACAGCTTCCAGGACAACGTGCCATTTCTAGCAGGCAACTTCGCGACGGTGGGCATTCACCTCACGTACGAATTGTTCGATGGCGGCAAGAGACGCGCGACTGTGTCGGCACGGCGGGCCCAGCTCGCGCAGGCGAAGGAAAACCTGGCGCGGCTGCGAGACGAAGTCGAACTGCGCGTGTCGACGGCGTTCAACAAGCTCGAACGCACGCGCCAGATGGTGGCCGTGTCCCAGGAGCTCGTGACACTGCGAGGGGAATCTCGTCGCGTAACGTCCGAGCAGTTGACGCGGGGCGCGGCGCTGCGCTCGCTGGCTGCGGCCTCGCTCGCCCAGGAGCTCGAAGCAAAGGCACTCTTGCTGCAATCGCGGCTGGACTACGTGCAGGCGGCCGCCGAAATGGACAAAGCCATTGGACGTACACCTCGGTAGTGAATCGTGCGGGCATGTGAGGAGGCAGTCGATGTCGGTCACTCGCCTTTGGGTCGCTTTTCTGCTGCTGTCGGCAGTGGTCGCCCCGATCGCCGCTCAAGATCAGAGCCAGAACCCTTCGGATTCACGAGCCGCGCTGCTCGTCGCCGAGCGTGACAAGAAGGCCACTGAAACGACACCACCCCAGCGCGGCAGGGTCGAACGCGCGTTGTATCGATACGACCAGGAAAACGGCGCCCTGCCATTCATCTTCCAGACCTGGCACGGCCTTCAACTCGCGAGCGGCGGCTTTCCGGCCGGCGCCGGGACGGGGTTCGGCACCAGGTACACGCACGATCTCGGTTCGGTTCGCCCGGCCGCCGACCCGGACCGCGCGAATCGTATGGAGCTCGATGCCCTCGGAGCGTACAGCACGCGTTCATACTGGCGAGCCGCCGTGGCGGTCAACTTCTACCATGTCGCAGGCGCCCCGGTTGACGTGTCCCTGCGCGCGCAACGCTACGAGTATCCTCAGGAAGACTTCTTCGGGTTCGGTCAGGACAGCCTGGAGGAGAACCGGACGAACTATCTGCTGAGAAGCACGGAAGCTGGCGCGGCGGCGCGATGGAAGATCGCCGACCTGCTCGAGGTCGCGGGCGGCTTCTCGTATCTCAATCCAACGATCGGTACCGGCACGGACAGCCGCTTTCCTTCGACGGAAGAAGTTTTCAATCCGGCGACGATTCCCGGCTACCAGCAGCAGCCCGATTTTCTGCGCGGTGATGCATCAGTCGCCCTCGACTGGCTCGACAACCCGCTGCATCCACACGGTGGGGGGCGATACGGGGTGCAATTCTCCGACTATCGCGATCAGGATCTCGACGCATTCAGCTTCCATCGCGTCGCCATCGACCTTCAGCAGTACGTGCCTATCCCGGATCGCTATCGCACGATCGCGCTTCATGCCCGCGCCAACTTCACGGACGCGCGCTCGGGGCAGGAGGTGCCATTTTATTTTCAGCCCACGCTTGGCGGCGCTCAGGCGCTTCGTGGTTTTCGCGAGTTCCGCTTCCAGGATCGCAACAGCCTGCTCCTCACCGGCGAGTACCGATGGGAGGCGTGGTGGGCGCTCGATGGCGCGGTGTTCGTCGACGCCGGCACGGTGGCCGCAGAGCGGCGGGACCTCTCACTCCGCAATCTCGACGTCTCGTACGGCGTCGGGGTCCGGGTTCACAGCAACAGCGCCTTCGTCGCGCGTCTGGACCTGGCGTTCAGCCGCGAGGGCTTCATCCCGCTTCTGAGGTTCGAACATGTCTTTTGAGAGCATCAACCGTTCCCGGACCCGCGTGCTGGCGTTGGCATGTTCGATCATCGCGATCGGTGTGTGGGCGCTGACGTCGACGCAGATCGAGGCGCAACAGCCCGAGTCGTGGGAGAAAAACGCTGGACAGCGGTCGAGCCTGCATTTCTATCCCGACGATCCGATCTGGCGCGAGGACGACATGCGCAACATTCCACCTGTTGCCGAGTTCGACCTCTCGAAGAGCTATGAGTTCGTCAACGAGACTTTCGGCGAGACGGTGAAGTCACACGGCCCGTCGCTCAATGTCAACACGCTCGGCGAGGTGCCTGATTCGAGCTGGTTCACCAACCGTCTTGGTCAGCACGAGATGACGATTGACGAAATCGTTCGCGGCCCCAACGAGGTCGATGGTCCGGCGCCGGGGATCTGGCACATCACCGGCCGGCCCGACTCCGGCATCACGCCGAAGTTCACGGTGAAAGACGCGCGCGGCGACACCTACCTGATCAAGCTCGACCCTGCGAAGTTCCCGGAGCTCCCCTCGTCGGTCGAGATCATTTCCACCAAGATCTTTCATGCCATCGGCTATCACGTGCCGGAGGATTTCATCGTGACGTTCGACCTGTCGAACCTGGATATCGCGCCGGGCGCCACGATTCGAACTGACACAGGCGAGAAGCGGTCGATTGACATGGACGATGTCCGCAAATGGCTCAAGAACACGCCGCGAACCTCGAATGGCGTGATTCGCGCGCTGGCGAGCCGGTACGTACCCGGGAAGGTTGTCGGCGAGTACCGATACACCGGCACCCGGCCGGACGACCCCAACGACATCTATCCCCACGAGCGGCGCCGCGAACTGCGCGGGATGCGCGTGTTTGCCGCCTGGTTGAATCACGACGATGCGCGATCGATCAACAGCATCGATACCTACGTCGACGAGAACGGCCGCCACTACATCCGGCACTACCTGCAGGACTTCGGATCGAATCTCGGCAGCGGCAGCACGTCAGCACAGCAGCCCCGTGGTGGCAACGAGTACTTGATTGAAGGCGACAAGATCGCCAAGGGGCTCTTCTCGTTCGGCCTGTGGCGGCGCGACTGGATGAGCGTGAAGTATCCCGACAGTCCATCGCTCGGCAACATCGAGGCTGACTTCTTCGACCCGGCCAGATGGAAGACTGAGTACCCCCAGCCGGCGTTCGACCAGATGGATGCGGCCGACGCGTTCTGGGCGGCCCGCATCGCGTCACGTTTCACCGATCAGATGATCAAAGCGATCGTCGAGACCGGTGAGCTCTCGGATCCCGCCGCGGCGAGATATCTCACCGACGTGATCATCAAGCGCCGCGACAAAGTGGTGACGTACTGGATCACCCAGGCCAATCCACTCGATAGCTTCAACGTCGGGAGTACAGCAACAGGACGTGAGCTGACGTTCGACAACGCCGCAACGCGCCTGCGAATTGTCCAGCCCGATCTCTCATACAAGGTCCGCTGGGCAGCGCTCGACAACGCCACCGGTGGTGAACGAGCCGTCGGCGAGGAGCTCGACGTCACCGTTCCGCGTCTCGCCATCCCTGACACGGCGTGGGGACCGTCCGACGCTTCCGGGTCCCGCTACGCCGTCGCGTCCATTAGGACGATCGGTACAGGAAATGCCAACTGGATGATGCCTGTCGTTGTCACCGTCCGCGACCGTCGTGGCACGGTTGACATTGTCGGTCTCGATCGGCGGACTGGTCACGATTCCTCAAAATGACGACTGCATCGAAACGATGAGTAACGGACCAATGTTTTTGGTCGCGCCCGTGTCCCAATTGCGAAGGCTTCGAAAGGAAGGAACATAGCAATGTCCGAACACCGCCCCCGCGTCGTAATCGTCGGCGGAGGGTTTGCCGGCGTAGCAGCGGCCAAGGCCCTCCGCCGCGCTCCGGCGGATGTGCTGCTGATCGACCGCACCAATCATCACGTGTTTCAGCCGCTGCTCTACCAGGTGGCGACGTCGGTGCTCACGCCGGGTCAGATCGGCTCCCCGCTGCGCGCGATGTTCCGGCACCAGCGGAATGCGACGGTGATTCTGGGTGAGGTCACCGGTGTGAATAAGGACCAGCGCTACGTCGTGTCCAGCTCCGCCGATCGTACGGACGTGCACGTACCGTACGACCATCTGATTCTCGCGACAGGTGCACGCCACAGTTACTTCGGGCACAACGAATTCGAACGGTTCGCGCCGGGATTGAAAAGCCTGGCGGATGCAGTCGGCATTCGTAATCGGATCCTGCAGATGTTCGAGCAGGCGGAGGCCGAAGAAGATCCGCACGCCCATCGTGATCTGCTGACGTTCATTATGGTGGGCGCGGGACCCACTGGCGTCGAGCTGTCGGCGGCGCTCGCGGTGATGGTCAGGACCACACTCCGCTCGGAATTCAAACGAATCGATCTGCGATCGGTTCGTATCGTGCTGATCGACATGGCCAATCGGGTGTTGGGGACGTTTGCCGAGCCGCTCTCAGCGGTCGCGAGGCAGCGACTCGAGAGCCTCGGTGTCGAAGTGCGGTTGGGGCAGGGCGTTGACCAGATCGACGAGAACGGCGTCGTCGCGGCGGGGGAGCGGATCGCCAGCAAGACCGTGATCTGGTCGGCCGGCGTGGCGCCGTCACCGGCGGGCAAGTGGCTGGCAGTGGAGACCGATCGCGCCGGACGGGTCAAGGTGCAGAGCGACTGCACAGTACCCGGACATCCGGAGATCTTCGTCGTCGGCGACACGGCGCTGTTTCTGGAGAGCGGCAAGCCTCTGCCCGGCGTGGCGCAAGTGGCGATTCAGCAGGGGCGCTATGCTGGGAAACTGATTCACCGTCGCCTCTCCGGAAAGCGTGTGCCGCCCGCCTTCCACTACTTCGACAAAGGCAACATGGCGGTTGTCGGCAAGGGATTCGCGGTGCTGCAGACCGGCCGTCTTCGGCTGAGCGGCGTCCTCGCGTGGCTGGTGTGGGCGGGCGTGCATCTGCAGTTTCTTGCCCAGTCGAACCTTCGCGTCGGCGTCTTCCTGCAGTGGGTATGGACCTATCTCACCGGGCAACGCGGATCGTTCCTGATCGTTGAGCCCCATCCGTTTGCGAACGACGTAACCACCGCTGCAGCCGCGCACGAACGCCAGCCCGCAGCGGTGCGATGATGCACGCTCGTCCTCTTCGCTCCCATCCTAAAGCGGGCGCCACAGCCCCCGCTCCACACGTGTGTGATCTCGACGGCAGCGGTGCCCCTGTGTGTACCGCGACACCCCGCTGTTCGCAGGCACGCAACTACCCGGGTCGCGGGATAGACACGCACGAATACGGGCGGGATCGAACGACTCCTCATCTGGCATGTGTCGTGGAGTTGGAGTGATCCGAGCGCCCTTGAGACTCCACCAATGACAGGAGACACCGTCACGATCACGAGCATCTTCGCGCCGGAAACGACGCCCGCACGGTCGATCTACGACCTGTCCATGTTCGTAATGGTCATCACCGCGATCATCTTCGTCGTCGTCGGGGGATTGCTGCTCTACTCGATCGTGAAGTTTCGTGGCAAGGCAGCAGACGCCAACCGCGAGCCTGCCCAGGTATATGGCAGCATGCAGATTGAGCTGGCCTGGACCGTCATTCCGATCCTGATCGTGGTTGTGTTGTTTCTGGCGACGGCTCGAGTGATCCATGCCGTTCAGGATGCGCCAAAGCCTTCGACCGCAATTGACGTCACCGCGATCGGGCACCAGTTCTGGTGGGAGTTTCGCTACCCGCAGCTTGGAATCGTCACGGCAAACGAGCTGCACATTCCTGTGGGCGATCCGTCCCGCCCAAGGCCAACGTTTCTGAAGCTGCTCTCGGCTGACACCGACCACAGTTTCTGGATCCCTCAGCTGGGCGGCAAGACCGACCTCATTCCGAACCACCCCAACGAGATGTGGATGGACCCGCGTCGCACCGGGGTGTTTCTCGGCCAGTGTGCCCAGTACTGCGGGACGCAGCACGGCAAGATGCTTCTTCGCGTGTCGGTGGACAGCGCCGAAGACTTCGAGGCGTGGGTCCGAGCGCAGCAGCAGGCAGCCACTCTCGACAGCGCGGCGAGCGCCGGCAGACGTGTGTTCGAAACGACCGCGTGCATCAATTGCCACGCGGTTCGCGGCACCGCGGCAAACGGCCGATTCGGTCCGGATCTGACGCACTTGATGAGCCGCAGCACGATCGCCTCGGGCGCCGCCGCGAACACACCCGACATATTGCGTCTGTGGATCCAGAACCCCGACACAATCAAACCGGGGTCGTTGATGCCCCCAATGCAGCTTAGCGAGCGCGATCTGAACGCCCTTGTCGGCTACCTCGAGACGCTGCGGTAGTCGGACTGGAGATCACTATGGCATCGGATGCTGTGGCCATTTCGCGGACCGAGGTCGAGGACAGGCCATGGGTCGACACGCTGCACGAGTGGGTGACGACCGTCGACCACAAGCGGATCGGGCTGCTGTACATCCTGTTCGCGCTCGTGTTCCTCGTCATTGCCGGCCTCGAGGCGCTGGTCATCCGCATCCAGTTGATGTACCCGCACAACGATTTCGTGTCGCCGCAGGTGTTCAACCGGATGTTCACGATGCACGGCACCACGATGATCTTCTTCTTCGCCATGCCGATTCTGTTCGGGTTCGGCAACTACCTGGTACCGCTGATGATCGGCGCGCGCGACATGGCGTTTCCGCGCCTGAATGCCTTCAGCTTCTGGCTCAGCGCGCTCGGCGGGTTCCTGCTGTATTTCAGCTTTCTCGGCGGCAGCGGCTTGTATGGCGCGGGCAGTGCGCCTGACGTGGGGTGGTGGGCTTATGCCCCATTGACCGCCCGCGCATTCTCGCCTGGTTCGAGCACCGACTACTGGACGATTGCAGTCCTGGTCTCCGGTTTCGGCAGCATCGGCACCGCCGTCAACCTGATCGCCACGATCCTCTGCATGCGCTGTCCCGGCATGACCCTCGGCCGCATGCCGCTGCTGTCGTGGCTGTACCTGACCATGTCCGGACTCGCATTGATCGGGATCACGCCGCTCTCGGCCGCCCAGCTGATGCTGCTCGTCGACCGCTATCTCGGCGGCCACTTCTTCGACACACAGGCCGGCGGATCCGCCACGCTCTGGATGCACTTTTTCTGGATCTTCGGACACCCGGAGGTCTACATCCTCGTGATCCCAGCGTTCGCGTTCATGTCGGAGATCATTCCGGTCTTCTCTCGCAAACCGATCTTCGGCTATCCGGTCATGGTGGCGGCGACGGTCTGCATCGCCTTCGTCAGCATGAGCGTGTGGGCGCACCACATGTTCACGATCGGCATGAACTCGTACGCCAACAGTTTCTTCGCGATCACCACCATGGCCGTTGGGGTGCCGACGGGGATCAAGATATTCAACTGGCTTGGGACGATGTGGGGCGGCCGGATCCAGTTCAAGACGCCGATGCTCTTCGCGATCGCGTTCCTCTTCCAGTTCCTGATTGCCGGGCTGACCGGGATCATTCAGGCCGCGGTCCCGTTCGACTGGCAGCTGAGCCTGTCGTACTTCGTCGTGGCGCACTTCCACTACGTCATCGTCGGAGGCATCCTCTTCGCGATCTTCGCCGCGTTCTATTACTGGTATCCCAAGGTCACGGGCCGCATGCTCAGCGAGCGACTCGGGACACTTCACTTCTGGCTCTTCGTCATCGGATTCCATCTCACGTTCGACCCGATGCACTTCGCAGGCCTGCTCGGGATGCCACGCCGGATCTACACCTTCGAGCCGGGCCGCGGATGGGACGCGATCAATCTGATCGTCTCGATCGGCGCATTCATTCAGGCCGTCGGCATCCTGGTCTTCGTCGCGAACTTGATCCTGTCGTACTGGAAGGGCGCCAGGGCTGGCAACGATCCGTGGGATGCGTGGACGCTCGAATGGCTGACGAGCTCACCGCCGCCGGCGTACAACTTCGCCAGCATTCCGACCATCGCCAGCCGCCGGCCATTGTGGGACCTGAAACACCCGGAAGATCCGGACAGCCGTTACGAGTGAACCGGAGGATTGATGAGCACCTTCGCGCCTCCGATCGTCGAGCCGACCTTTGACACCGCTGGGGTATGGAGTCTTCCGTCTCGCGGGAAGGTCGGCATGGCCTCACTCATCGTGGCGGAGTCTGCCATCTTCACGATCTTCGTCGTGGCCTATTTGTATTACCTGGGGAAGAGCCTGAGTGGGCCGACGCCTCGTGAGGTGCTCGAGGTCCCCATCTTCTACACGTTCTGCCTGTTGTCCAGCAGCCTCACGATTCATTACGCCGGGAAGTCGCTCGAACGTGACAAGAAGCGTGCGTTTCTCGGTCTCTGGTTGCTGACCATCGTTCTGGGCGGCCTCTTCATGTTTGGCACCGCACGCGAATGGTACCGGCTGATTTACGAGCATGGCCTGACCATCGCCACAAATCTCTTTGGGACGACCTACTACTCGCTGGTTGGCCTGCATGCCTTTCATGTCACGGCTGGCCTGATCATGCTGAGCATCGTTCTCGCCTTCAGCCTGGCAGGTCGTGTCACCCCGAGACACTTCGGCCGTATCGATGTGCTCGCGTTGTACTGGCACTTCGTGGATGCCGTGTGGGTCGTCGTATTCACCGTGGTCTACGTGATCGGGCGCTGAAGGACATAGGGACATGAACGAGATCGACATGCCTGCGCAGACAGCCTGGCCTCTCGTCCTGGCGTCTGGATGCACGCTGATCTTCGCGGGATTCGTGACTGACGTGTCGATTAGCATCCTCGGCGTTGCGCTTGCCATGGTGGGTAGCGTCGGCTGGTTCCGGGAGGTCTTTCCGGAGGAGCATGAAAAACGGGTGCGCGTCGTTCCCGAGATTCATCGCGTGACGACCGAGCGACGGATCGTCGACCGAGTGCCGGTTGCAGCCGATCAAGTGCGCGCGTGGCTGCCCGTTCACACCTATCCAGTGTCGGCGGGTGTCAAGGGTGGATTAGCCGGAAGCGTCGCGATGGCGGCAGTGGCGTGTGTGTATGGTCTGGTGAACGCCGGCAGCATCTGGTATCCGATCAACCTTCTTGCGGCCGCGATTTACGCGCAGTCAGTCGCGCTCGAACCGGCTCGGCTCTACTCCTTTCACGCAGACAGCTTCGCGGTTGCGGTGGTATTGCACGGCATTGGTTCCGCGCTCGTGGGCTTGCTGTACGGAGCGATGCTTCCCATGTTTCCGCGGCGACCGATCGTCCTGGGCGGCTTGATCGCACCGATCCTCTGGTCGGGGCTGCTGTATTCCTTCCTCGGGCTCGTGAACCCGCTGCTCGAGAGCCGCATCGACTGGTTCTGGTTCATGGCATCCCAGTGCGCGTTCGGTATCGTCGCCGGCCGTGTTGTCGTACGACAAATGCAATTCTTGACGCGTGAGAACGCGCCCTTCGCTCTGCGCGCAGGAGTTGAAGCGCCAGGACTCATTTCACCGCATGGGAGTGGAGAGGAGCGCCCGTGAGCCCGTTTCGATATCTGTGTGCGTTCTCCGCGCTGGGTCTGTTGGTCTTCCCGGGCTGCGGCACTGCGCCCGGTCGGCCACTCGAGGCAGCGGAAACGCCGGCGCCGAAAGAGGTCGTCGCCTTCGACGCACTCTACGGGCAAAACTGTGTCGCATGCCACGGTGAACAAGGGCGCGGTGGGCCCGCAATCGCGCTGAACAATCCTGTGTATCTGGGCGTCGTGGACGATGCATCGATGCGGACGGTCATCGCCAACGGCGTGCGCGGCACCTCGATGCCTGCCTTTGCGCGAAGCGCGGGCGGAATGTTGACGGACGAGCAGATTGATGTGATCGCGCGCGAGATTCGATCGCGCTGGAGCCGGCCTGACTATCTCGACGGCGCGAATCCTCCTTCCTACGCCCAGCCTTCGACCGGCAACGTGCAGCGAGGCGAAGTCGCGTACCAGACGTATTGCGCGTCGTGCCATGGTCCGCAGGGTCGCGGGGGATCGACGGCCAGTGCCATCACCAATGATTCGTTCCTGGCGTTGATGAGCAACCAGGGCCTGCGCACGATTGTCATCGCAGGGCGTCCGGAATTACATGCGCCTGACTGGCGCGGGTACGTGAAGGGCAAGCCGATGTCGGACCAGGAGGTGACCGACGTCGTGGCATGGCTCGCCTCGCACAGGGTTGAAGCCCCGGGACAGCCCTATGCCACAGAGAGATAGATAGATGCACAGTGCGACGGGACGACGGTGCGGGGTGCGAGGGTCCACTGCGAAGGGGCGATGGTGCGATGGTCCCTGCGCCGCGCTTTCGGACCGTCGCACCGGACCCTCAGACCTTCGAACCGGACCTTCGCACTCTCGCCCCCTCGCCCCATCGCACCGCAGAGGCTTTTTGGGCTAGGAGTCAGACATGTCGAACGAAACGAAGTTCAGCCGCCGAGGCCTGTTCACCAAGGTGGGGATCCTGTTCAACGGGGTGGTGGCGGCAGCATTGGCGGTGCCCATCGTGCAGTATCTCGCTTCGTCGGTTACACGCGGTCGCGCCAACGGCTATCTGTCCTGGGTGTCACTGGGACGTGTCAACGAATTTCCGGAGGGCGAGACGCGCCTCGCCACGTTCCGAAATCCGTACGTGACGCCCACCGATGGCAAGACAGCGGATACCGCGTGCTGGGTGCGGCGCATCGAAGGCGACCAGTTCCAGGTGTTCGCGGTGAATTGCGCGCACCTGGGCTGTCCGGTTCGCTGGTTTCCGCAATCCGGCCTGTTCATGTGTCCCTGCCACGGCGGCGCGTACTACCGCGACGGCTCACGCGCATCCGGACCACCGGAGCGTGGGCTGTTCGAATATCCATTCAAGGTCGAGAACGGCGAGATCACGATTCACGCCGGCGAGTTGCCCACACCGGGGCAGACTGCGACGCTCGCCTTCTACAGGAAACCGCCATGCGCGTGATCGCACAAATCGGCGAATGGTTTGACGCACGGCTGCAGCTGGCCGCGCCGATTCGCGACGCCGTAGAACATCCGGTGCCGCGCAACACCGCCAGCTGGTGGTACGTGTTCGGCAGCGCGGCGCTCGTCGTCTTCTTGCTGCAGCTGCTGACGGGAATTCTGCTTGCGCTGATTTACGTTCCCTCAGCGGGGGAGGCGTGGAACAGTCTTCAGTCGTTGAACCACGAAGTGGCTCTGGGCTGGTTCATCCGGGCCCTGCATGGGTGGGGCTCGAACTTCATGTTGGCGATCGTGCTCATCCACATGATGCAGGTATTTCTCTTCGGAGCCTACAAGTTCCCGCGCGAGCTGACGTGGATCGTGGGAGTTTTTCTGCTGTTGATGACACTAGGCATGGCCTTCACTGGTCAGGTGCTGCGCTTCGATCAGGATGCCTATTGGGGACTTGGGATCGGAGCGTCGATCTCCAGCCGTGTTCCGGTCATCGGCCCGGCCGTCGTAAAGCTGCTGCTGGGTGGACCGATCATCGCGGGCGCCACGCTGTCGAGATTCTTCACCCTGCACGTGTTCGTGATCCCAGGACTGCTGATCGGTTTCGTCTGTCTTCACCTCCTGATGGTGCTCAAGCTGGGCATCAACGAATGGCCGATGCCAGGGCGCGTCGTGAAGCGGGCCACCTACATCGGCGAATACCATGAACTGACGAAGACGGATGGCGCACCTTTCTTTCCGTATGCGGTGTGGAAAGACTTGTTCTTCGCTGCATCTGTCGTCCTGGCGGTCGCCGCCTGCGCGATGTACTTCGGTCCCTTCGGCCCGACCGGCGAGCCGGACCCGACGATCATCCAGACTGTACCGAAGCCCGATTACTTCTTCCTGTGGCTCTACGCGGTACTTTCATTGCTTCCCCCCTCGCTCGAGACGCCCGCACTGCTGATCGGCCCCGTCGTCATCATTCTCGCCCTGCTCCTCCTGCCATTTCTGTCAGGCGAAGGCGAGAAAAGCTGGCGGCGGCGGCCGATAGCGGTGTTGACCGTGCTTGTGACCGCAGTGGCGCTGGGAACGTTCACGCGTCTCGCGGAGGTCGCTCCGTGGAGTCCGCACATGAACGCCTGGAGCAGTGACCCGATTCCAGAGCGCCTGCTCACGAGCACGACCGCGCTCGAGCGCCAGGGCGCGCTCGTTTTTCAGGCCAAGCAGTGCCGCAACTGTCACGCCCTCGGGGAGCGCGGTGGGGAAAGGGGGCCGGCGCTCGACCGTGTGGCTGGGCGGCTGACACAGGATCAACTCATTCGACAAGTCATTCAGGGCGGCGGCAACATGCCGGCATACGGCAAGAACCTGAGTCCGGCGGAAACGACCGCGCTGGTCGCATTCCTCCAAACGTTGCATCCACCCGGGCAAACGCCAGCGCTCGATGCGTCGCGACACTCGGTCCTGGGTGACGGAGCCGATACGCCACCCGGGCGGCGGTAGAAGTCGATGTCGCACCTCGATCACGGCGCATCGGCAGAGGGCGAGTTTCCGGTCGCGTTCGCTCTGCTCGCCGTCACGGCGCTGTTGTACCTGCGCGGGTGGTTTCGTCTTCGCTCAGCGACGGAAAACGTCACGTTGCAGCAGCACCTGGCGAGCTTTCTCATCGGACTGTCTCTGATCTGGGTTGCCGTGGACTCTCCGCTTGCGGCGCTCGATCATCGATTACTGACAGTGCACATGATTCAGCATCTGCTGCTCATGTCGCTGGCTGCGCCGTTGATCCTGCTGAGTAAGCCGGTGTTAGTTATGGTTCGGGGCCTGCCGCAGCCACTCGTGCGCGCGGCCGGACCATGGTTCAAGCGGCCCCTCGTCCGGCGGATCGGACGAGCGACCGTCAATCCCGTGCTGTGCTGGCTTGCGGCGACTGCGGCACTGGTCGGATGGCATGTGCCCGCAGCGCTCGCGCTCGGAATGCAATCGCAAGGGTGGCATGTCTTCCAGCACGCATCCTTTCTCGGCGCGGGGCTTCTGTTCTGGTGGCCCGTCGTTCAGCCCTGGCCGAGTGAACAAGCGGCCGGATGGTCGCTCGTGCTCTATCTGTTTCTTGCCACACTTCCGTGCGACGTGCTGTCGGGATTCCTGGTGTTCTCCGAGCGCATCGCGTATCCCGTGTACCTCGCTGGACCGAATCGCTCCGTTCTGTCGGTCTTCCAGGATCAACAAGCCGCGGGAGCGCTGATGTGGACCGTGGTCACGATTGTGTATCTCGTGGCTGGAACGATCGTAGCCGCGCGATTGTTATCCCCGCGGACTCTGGTGGTCACATAGCGATGGCTACTCATCCCATTCCGGTGACGTCTGGACTCGTCGCGCGGGGTCGTCACGTCGCCGGGTCGGCGGTCTTGTCCGACTACTGGACGGTCACAAAACCCGATGTCAACTTCCTGATTGCGTTCACCACCGCAGCGTCTTTCTCTATCGGCGCACCACGATCGCTGTCGGGATTTCCATGGATGGCGCTGCTGCACGCAGTCGTCGGTACTGTCACGGTGGCGAGCGGTGCCGCAACTCTCAACCAGTGGATCGAACGCGGCTTCGATGCTCGAATGCGACGCACGGCTCGGCGACCGATCGCGGCTGGGCGCATGCAGCCGAGTCATGCGCTCAGATTCGGAACCATATTGTCGCTGGTGGGCGTCGTCTACCTGGCCTTCAACTCAGGTCTCCTGGCGTCGTTGCTCACAGGGGTGACGCTTCTGAGCTATTTGTTGATCTACACGCCACTCAAACGAATTACGCCATTGTGCACCGCCGTTGGAGCCGTTCCCGGTGCTTTACCGCCCTTGATTGGCTGGGCGGCGGCGCGTGGGCGTCTGGACTGGGAAGCGCTGGTGCTGTTTGCGATCGTGTTCCTCTGGCAGTTTCCGCATTTCATGGCCATCGCCTGGATGTACCGCGACGATTACGATCGCGCGGGGTATGCGGTGCTGCCACATGGCCGCGCGCGAGTGCCGTTTGTGGTGTGGCAGACCATATTGCCGCTCGTGGCTCTCGTAATGGCGAGCCTGCTTCCCGTCGTGATGGGCAACGCGGGGCTTCTCTATGGCATCGGAGCTCTCTGCCTTGACGGAGCCTTCCTTTGCTATGGTGCGCAGTTCGCGTTTCAAAGAACCGCATCGTCGGCGCGCCGGCTCCTCCTGGCGTCCATCCTCTATCTCCCGCCGCTGCTTCTGCTGCTGACGTTCGCTTGAACGCAACATGCCGAATAGCCCCGTGGGTTGCCGGCGTCGTCCGGGTCCTGTGGAGGCGAGGCTCAGTGAAGATTCCCTCCGTCGGCCAGCCAGCGAGATTCTCAAGGTCAGAGTCAGGGACGCGTCGTACCGAACACGAATCCAATCGAGCGCTGAATCGGATTGTAGAACTTGCCGTAGTCGGGTGAGGTGATATTGCTCTGCACGTCACGCTCGTCTCCCGTGTCGAACAGGTTGTAAATCTTGAGGCCTGCAGAGAAGCGATATTTCCGGAAGCGCCACGGTCGCACGAGCGTGAAGTCCAGGGTGGACACGGTGGGGAGGCGCCCCGAATGGTTTCGCGGTCCCACAAAATCCTGAAACTCATTCACAGCCGACCAGGGGAACCCCGTACGCCATTCATAGAGTGGCGAGAGAACCCACTGGCCGGCCAGGCCGATGCTGCCACGAACAATCAGCCGGTTGGGCACGTCGGTCGGACTCAGCGAGTTCTCGTTCGGCCGGATGATCGGGTTCCTGAAGTTGCCAAAAAACTGATCGTAGTCGTTGAGATCACGCGTGCTGTGGGACCTCACGTAGGAGACGCTCAGATCGCGGTGTTCGCTGGCGAGAAACCGACCGGTCGTCTCGAGTTCCCAGTACTTCGACTCACCCAGCGCGCCGAGGGCCAGCTGGCCGAGACCCGGGTCCGGATTGATTGTGTAGGCGTGCGATCCGTTGCGGTGAAGATAGGCCGACTTGAAGAAGAAGCGGCGGCCAAATCGCTGATCCCACGCGACAGTTTGCACGATGCTCTCGGGGGTCTTCAGCGCACCGTCGATGACATGCGTCAATGTCACGGGCGCGCCGAGCCGCGTCCCGTCTGCCGCAAACCTGGTCACCGTCTGCACGTCGTATTGCGTGAACGCTCCGACCGTCAGTGGCGTGCGCTCAGCAAACTTGCCAAACCCTCCACGCAGGATTCCTCGGCCTTCGGGCAACAGGCTCACCGCCATGCCAACTCGCGGCGAATAATTGACGCGCTCGACGACATCATCGCGGTCGGCGCGGATGCCCAACTCGAAACTCAATCTGTCGTTCACGCGCCAGCGATCCTGCGCGAAAACGGCGACCTCGGTGCCGGCGACCTCAGGGTGGGTCAGCGACGGAGCATACGTCGTCCGTTCGGCAAGTGAACCATCCAGCCGCACGACATCGAGCTGCTGGCTGTAGTGGTCGCCGTCAAACCTGGAGTGTTGAAAGTCCAGGCCGACCTTGAACACATGCTGACCCAGCCAGTCGTCTTTCGAGAACGTCAAGGCCTCCACGAACTGGAAGCTGCGAACGTTGCGTTCCTGCCGGTTGAAGAAATTGCCGCTTTGCCCTTGGGGGGCGTACACCATCGGCTGTTGCCCTTGCGTCTTCTGATCGACCTCGAAGGTGCGCACCGCCACAGTCGATTCAAGGACCGAGTACGCGGACAGGATGAGCCGATCGGCCAGCCCCGCCGAAAAGCCGGACTGCGTGAAGGTCGGTGTCGTTTCCGGCGGTCGAAAGGTCGAGAGCGTCGCATTGGTGATCTTGCGAGGGAAATAAATCACGCCCCCCGTCAAGGCGTGGCGAGCCGACAACGCGGCATCGAGCCGCGTGAACGAGTCGAAGCTCTCCAGACCAAGTTGAGGATTGCCCGGCAGGCTCTTGACCGGAGTCTGGGCGTAGCGATATTGCAGGTACTGACCGAGAAACAAGCGATCGCGCTTGAGCGGGCCCGAGATCGAGAGCCGCGGTTCGAACTTGTTGACGAACGCGAAGCCCTTCCCGAACCCAGGCACCAGATTGTCCGGTTTGAAGATCCATTCGCGCGTGCCGCGTTTGGTGCGCACCTGCGTCACGCTCGTCGAGAACCGGCCATATTCGGCGGCAAAAGGATTCGACAGCACTTCGACTGACTCCACTGCGCCGCTCGGCAGTTCGAGGTCGAAGTCTCCGGTCGACGGGTCGTTCAGGCTTGCGCTGCTCAATTGAAGCGCCCCGTTGGTCGGTCCCCCGCCTTTGATCCGTAATCGGCCTTCGGGGCCTCGAATGACGCTTGGAAGGACGGTCACGAGGGACTGGAAATCGTCTCCCGCGAGGGGTTGGATATCCATCTTGGCTCCGCTCAGTACGTCGCTGACCGCCACCGGTTGCAGACTCTCGGTCGGCGAGTTGGCGGGAGCCACGACCTCCACGCTCTCACGGATGAAGGTCAGACGCATCTCGACGAGCACTTGTTCGGTCGCGCCGGCACGAACATCGAATGGCGACGACTCGGAGTCTACGAAGCCATCACGAACTGCGCGCACAACATAGCGGCCGCTCGGCACGCCGGGAAACGTCACCTGGCCGATCGAGTCGCTCGTCGTCTGGCGACCCGAGGACGACGACTTCCTGGCCCGCTTCGTCGCGCGGCACGGAGGCGGCGCGCATCACATCACGTTCAAGGTCCCGGACTTGCCCGCGATGCTCGACGCGTGCGCGCGGCGGGGCTTCACGC
>Ga0207645_10000888_pt1 | contig 24819 bp, 19 predicted proteins | sample KBSM53metaG_FD_184331 | JGI IMG/M metagenome (GOLD analysis project Ga0207645, IMG submission 184331) | Miscanthus rhizosphere microbial communities from Kellogg Biological Station, Michigan, USA - KBS M5-3 metaG (SPAdes) (version 2) | ecosystem: Host-associated > Plants > Roots > Rhizosphere >...
GCGATTCCGGCGAACCGTGCTGCCGTCGCGGCATCGAAGCGGGTCGGATGCTCGCGGGTCATCGCGGTGCTGTGCGAGGGGTCACGCCCGGTCGATGATGACGCTCGCGATGCGTCGGCGCGGGCCGGTCCTGCGTAGCGTCAAGCGGCTTCGCGTGATGCGCGCTTGCGCTCGTGTTCCTTCAGGTGGCGCTTGCGGATGCGAATCGACTTTGGCGTGATCTCGACGAGCTCGTCGTCCGCGATGAATTCGACGGCGTATTCGAGCGTGAGACCGATTGGCGGCGTCAGCAGAATCGCGTCATCCTTGCCGGACGCGCGGACATTCGTCAGCTGCTTGCCCTTGATGGGGTTGACGACGAGATCGTTGTCGCGGCTATGGATGCCGATCACCATGCCCTCGTACAGCTTCTCGCCGGGCGAGACGAACATCCGCCCGCGCTCCTGCAGCTTCCACAGCGCATAAGCGACGGCGTCGCCTTCCTCCTGCGAGATCAGCACACCATTGCGGCGTTCCGGAATGTCGCCCTTCACCGGCGCAAATTCCTCGAACACGTGGCTCATCAGGCCCGTGCCGCGCGTGAGGTTCATGAACTCGCCCTGGAAGCCGATCAGGCCCCGCGCGGGAATTCGATAGTCCAGCCGCGTGCGTCCGAGTGCGTCGGATTCCATGTTGACGAGCTCGCCACGGCGCACGCCGAGCGCTTCCATCACCGCACCCTGGTGATGCTCCTCGACGTCGACCGACAACGCTTCATACGGCTCATGGCTTTCGCCCGCAACGTCCTTCAGCACGACGCGCGGCCGTGACACCGCAAGCTCGTAGCCTTCGCGGCGCATGTTCTCGAGCAGGATGGTGAGATGCAGCTCGCCGCGACCCGACACGAGAAACGCGTCGGTGTCGCCGGTTTCGTCGACGCGCAGCGCCATGTTCGTCAGCAGCTCGCGGTTCAGGCGATCGCGCAGGTTGCGCGACGTCACATACTTGCCCTCGCGGCCCGCGAGCGGCGACGTGTTGACCTGAAAATACATCGACAGCGTCGGCTCGTCGACCGAGATCCCGGGCAACGCGTGAGGCGCCTCGACCGCGGCGAGCGTCGTGCCGATCGTCAGGTCGTCGATGCCCGTGACGAGCACGATGTCGCCGGCTTCCGCGTGCTCGACGGGAACGCGGTTCAGTCCCTCGAACATGAAGACCTGGCCGATGCGGCCGCGCGCGGGCAATTCGCCTTCGGCCAGCGGGTGATTCAGGACCGCCACTTCCTGCCCGGGCAGCATGCTGCCACGGCGGATGCGTCCGATGCCCAGCCGGCCGACGTAACTCGAATAATCGAGCGCGCTCACCTGGAACTGCAGCGGCGCATCGACCTCGCCCGCCGGTGCCGGCACGTACGAAATGATCGTCTCGAACAGCGGCCGCATGTCGGCAGCGTCGTCGATCGGAACTGCCCTTGCCGCCCCGCCGGCGTCCTCGGCATCCTCGCGCTTGCGCGACGCCGCCTTGGCGACGTTCACATCGAGCGTCGCCCAGCCGTTCAGCGCCGACGCATAGACGACAGGGAAGTCCAGCTGTGCATCGGTCGCACCCAGGCGATCGAACAGCTCGAACGTCTGGTTGACGACCCATTCGGGCCGCGCGCCGGGACGGTCGACCTTGTTGACGACGACGATCGGCCGCAGGCCCTGCTTAAGCGCCTTCAGCGTGACGAACCGCGTCTGCGGCATAGGGCCTTCGACGGCGTCGACGAGCAACAGCACGCCATCGACCATGCCCAGCACACGCTCGACCTCGCCGCCGAAATCCGCGTGGCCCGGCGTGTCGACGATGTTGATGTGAACGATCTTGTCCTCACGGACGTAACGGACCGCGCAGTTTTTCGCGAAGATCGTGATGCCGCGCTCGCGCTCGATGTCGTTGTTGTCCATCATCCGCTCGCCAACGTGGAAGTGCTTGGCGAAAGTGCCCGCCTGCACCAGCAGCTTGTCGACCAGCGTGGTCTTGCCGTGGTCGACGTGCGCGATGATCGCGATGTTCCGAAGGTCGTTGCGAAGCTTGGACATGAGAGCGTTTCGAAGCCGGATCTCGGGTGGCGCCGGCAAAACAGTCGATTATAGCCGGCCGAGCGACCTCTCGAAGAGAATATTTTGAAAAATCCGTCAGTTAGCCTATAATCCTGCTTCGGGCGGCCGTTCCGGTCACCGCCCACACGCGCAGCGCCCCGGACTGTTCCGGCGCTGAAGCCATCTTCGCAACGCTATCTCGCTGCCTGGACCGGAAACCGCCGAAGCGGTAGGCCGCGCCCCAGGAGCACTACATGCACGCAACGAGCTTTGCCGAGCTCGGGTTGCGGCCCGAAATCCTTCGGGCCATCACCGAGTCCGGCTATACGACGCCCACGCCGATCCAGGCGCAGGCGATTCCGGAGATACTCGCCGGCCACGACATCATGGGCGGCGCCCAGACCGGTACCGGCAAGACGGCGGGCTTCGGCTTGCCGATCCTGCAAAAACTGTTGCCGTACGCGAACACGAGTCCCTCGCCCGCCCGCCATCACGTCCGCGCGCTGATCATCGCGCCGACGCGCGAGCTCGCGATCCAGGTCGAGGAGCAGATCAAGGAATACGGCAAGCACACGAACCTGCGCTCGACATGCGTGTTCGGCGGCGTCGACATCCGCCAGCAGCTGGCGATCGTTCGCGCCGGCGTCGAGATCCTCGTCGCCACGCCTGGCCGGCTGCTCGATCACGTCGAGCAAAAGAGCGTCAATCTCGGCCAGGTCGAGATCCTCGTACTCGACGAAGCCGACCGGATGCTCGACATGGGCTTCATTCCCGACATCAAGCGGATCATGTCGCTCCTGCCGAAGAAACGGCAGAACCTGCTCTTTTCCGCAACGTTCTCCAACGAGATCAAGCGCCTCGCCGACGAGTTGCTCAACGCGCCGCGGCTGATCGAAGTTGCGCGGCGGAACACCGCGGCGGAAACCGTTTCGCAAACCGCGTACAAGCTGTCGCAGGATGCGAAGCGGCCGCTGCTCGTGCACCTCGTGAAATCGCGTGCCGTGTGGCAGGTGCTCTGTTTCGTGCGCACGAAGCACGGCGCGTCGCGCCTCGCGCGGCAGCTCGAGAAGGACGGCCTCGCGACGTCGGCGATCCACGGTGACAAGACGCAGGCGGCGCGCCTGGAAGCGCTGTCCCAGTTCAAGGAAGGCAAGCTGCAGGTGCTGGTCGCGACCGACGTCGCGGCACGCGGTCTCGACATCGACGACATGCCGCTCGTCGTCAACTATGAGCTGCCGCACGTACCGGAGGACTACATCCACCGGATCGGCCGCACGGGCCGCGCCGGCGCGACCGGTGAAGCGATTTCGTTCGTGGCACCGGAAGAGGAAAAATACCTGGCCGAAATCGAGAAGCTGCTGAAAAAGAAGGTCACGATTGTCGCAGCGGACGGATTCGACGTTTCCGCCGCGCAGGAGCGCCCGTCGCGCCGCACGAGTTCGGAGCGACCCGGTCGCGAGCGGACATCCCAAGGCGACGGACGTCGCGACGGTGGTGCGAGCACCGAGCACCGGCGCGAGCGCACGCTGAACGGCTCGTCGGGACGCGATTCCGCGAGCAGCGAACCGCGGGAGCGCGCGACCAACGGCACGACGCGCCGCGACCACGCATCCACGGGCGACACGCGGCGTGCCGAACGCGAGGCGGCGTACGCCAAGAATCCCGACCAGCCGCTCGTCAAGCGCGCGCAGCCTGCCAGCGGACCGAACGTGCCGCACCCACATGCGCACATGCACGCCGCGCGCCGGTCGCGGCCCGTACCGGCGCTGCTGCAGAAGCGCCGCACGCCCGAGCCGGAGAAGGTCTAGCGGTTCCTAACGACTGCTAACATGGGTGCGTGCCCGAGTCGCGCGCCCCTGTCCTGACCGTCGACCGGCTGACGGTCGAGTTCGCCACGGCGGACCGCGTCGTCAACGCGGTACGCAACCTCTCGTTCCACATCGGTCGCGGCGAGACGATCGCCGTCGTCGGTGAATCAGGTTCCGGCAAATCGGTGACCGCGCTGTCCGTGATGCGCTTAGTCGAGCACGGCGGCGGTCGCATCGTCGGCGGCCGAATGACGTTTGCGCGACCCGGCGGAAGCCACGTCGATCTCGCAGCGGCGAACGCGCATACGATGCGTGAGATCCGCGGCGCCGAGATCGCAATGATCTTCCAGGAGCCGATGACGTCGCTGAACCCGGTATTCCCCGTCGGCGAGCAGATCGCCGAATCGATCCGGCTCCATCAGCGCAAGGACACCCGCGCGGCGCGCGCCGAAGCGTTGCGTATGCTCGAGCAGGTCCGCATTCCCGAAGCGCGTTCCGTTCTCGACCGCTTCCCGCATCAGCTTTCCGGCGGCATGCGACAGCGCGTGATGATCGCGATGGCGCTATCGTGCCGTCCGTCGCTGTTGATCGCCGACGAGCCGACGACGGCGCTCGACGTGACGATCCAGGCGCAGATCCTCACACTCGTCCGCTTGCTGCAGGACGAGATGCACATGGCGGTGATGTTCATCACCCACGACATGGGAGTGGTCGCCGAAGTGGCCGATCGCGTCGTCGTCATGTACCGCGGCGAGAAGGTCGAGGAAGGCACGGCGGAAACGATCTTCAAGTCGCCGACACAACCGTACACGCGCGCGTTGCTCGCGGCCGTGCCGAAGCTCGGTGCGCTGCGCAACGAGGATTTGCCGCGGAAGTTTCCGCTGCCGGGGGCGGCGCCGCTACCCGCGGAGAGCGCCCCCGCGACGACGGCGCGCGACGGGCGTCGCGTCGGTGCACCGCTGCTGCGTGTGCGCCGGCTGACGACGCGTTTCGACGTCAGGTCCGGCTTCTTCGGTCGCGTGCGCCGGCGCGTGCACGCCGTCGAGCAGGTGAGCTTCGATCTCGCGGCGGGCGAGACGCTGGCGCTCGTCGGCGAATCGGGTTGCGGCAAGTCGACGACGGGTCGATCGCTGTTGCGCCTCGTCGACATCGCCGGCGGCAGCATCGAGTTCGAGGGCAAGGACATCGCCGCACTGCCTGCCAATGCACTGCGCCCGGTGCGCCGCGACATCCAGATGATCTTCCAGGATCCGTTCGCGTCGCTGGATCCGCGGCTCACCATCGGGTTCTCGATCGCCGAACCGTTGTACGTCCACGGTGTGGCGAGCGGACGCGAAGCCGAGGAGCGCGTAGCGTGGCTGCTCGAGCACGTCGGGCTTGCCGGCGAGCACGCGCGTCGCTACCCGCACGAATTCTCCGGCGGCCAGCGGCAGCGGATTGCAATCGCGCGCGCACTTGCGTTGCAGCCACGGATCATCGTCGCCGACGAAGCGGTGTCCGCGCTCGACGTGTCGATCCAGGCACAGATCGTCAACCTGTTGCTCGACCTGCAGGCGGAGTTCGGAGTTGCCTATCTGTTCATTTCGCACGACATGGCCGTCGTCGAGCGCGTCAGTCACCGGGTCGCCGTGATGTACCTCGGGCAGATCGTCGAGATCGGGCCGCGGCGCGCGGTGTTCGACGATCCGCAGCATCCCTACACGCGCAAGCTCATGGCGGCGGTGCCGGTTGCCGATCCCGCGCGAAGACGCCGTGAAAGAGCGCTATCATCCGACGAAATCCCGAGTCCGATCCGCTCTGTGGGCGATGAACCGCAAACAGCGCCGTTGACGGAAGTGGCGCCGGGCCACTTCGTCGCAATGCACCGTGTCGGCGGCGCGTACTAGGGACTGACAAAGTCTTGCGGCCCGCAGGGTCGCTTCATCTCACGAGGAGTCTACGATGAAACCGTTCCATCGCATGCTCACCGCGACGCTGCTGGCAATCGCCGCAGCGACGCCCGCGTACGCCGCGAAGGACGTCGTGTTCGCCGTGGCGTCGACGTTCACGACGACCGATCCCTACGACGCGAACGACACCCTGTCGCAGGCGATGGCGAAGTCGTTCTACGAAGGCCTGTACGGCTTCGACAAGGACATGAAGATGGTCCCGGTGCTCGCCGAAAGCTATGAAGCGAGCAAGGACGGGCTCGTCTACACCGTCAAGCTGCGCAAGGGCGTCAAGTTTCATGACGGCACCGATTTCAAGGCGGACGCCGTCAAGATCAACCTGGACCGCGTGACTAATCCCGACAACAAGCTGAAGCGTTACGGCCTCTACAACGACAACATCGCGAAGACGGAAGTCGTCGACGACTACACGGTTCGCTTCACGCTGAAGACCGCGTTCTCGCCGTTCATCGCGCAACTCGCGCACCCGTCGACGGTGATGATCAGTCCCGCTGCACTGAAGCAGTGGGGCAACAAGGACATCGCTTTCCATCCGGTCGGCACCGGACCGTTCAAGTTCGTCGAGTGGAAGGCCACCGACTACCTTAAGGTCGCGAAGTTCGATGACTATTGGCGCAAGGGCTATCCGAAGGTCGACACGATCACGTGGAAGCCCGTCGTGGACAACAACTCGCGCGCGGCACTGATGCAGACCGGCGAAGCGCATTTCACGTTCCCCGTGCCCTACGAAGTGGCGGAAGTGCTGAAGGCGAAGCCCGACCTCGAAGTGGTCGCCGCGCCTTCGATCGTGCTGCGCTACCTGTCGATGAACACGCAGCAGAAACCATTCGACAACCCGAAGGTCCGGCAGGCGATTGCCTACGCGATCAACAAGGACGCGCTCGCCAAGGTGGCGTTCAGCGGTTATGCAACGCCGGCAGCGGGCGTGGCACCCCAGGGTGTCGAATACGCCGTCAAGATCGGCCCGTGGCCGTACGACGTCGCGAAGGCGAAGCAGTTGCTGACGGAGGCCGGTTACCCGAACGGATTCGAGACGGAATTGTGGTCCGCCTATAACCACACGACGGCACAGAAGGTCACGCAATTCATCCAGCAGCAGCTGCAGCAGATCGGCATCAAGACGAAGATCACGCTGCTCGAGGCTGGACAGCGCGTCGAGAAAGTCGAAAGCTGGCAGGATCCGAAGACCGCGCCCGTTCGCCTCTACTACGTCGGCTGGTCGACGTCGACCGGTGAAGCCGACTGGGCGTTGCGCCCGCTGCTGTACGGCGAATCGTGGCCGCCGCGCCTGTTCAACACGGCGTACTACAAGAACGAGAAGGTGGACGGCGACATCAAGAAGGCCCAGTTGACGACCGATTCGGCCGAGAAGGCCAAGCTCTACAAGGATGCGCAGGAAACGATCTGGAACGATGCGCCGTGGGCGCCGCTCGTCGTCGAGCAGTTGCTGTCGGCGCACAACAAGAAGCTGTCGGGCGTGTACGTGATTCCCGATGCGTCGTTCAACTTCAACGAGATCGACTTGCGATGACCCGAGCAAAGTTTCGCTCGCTGCGCTCGCACGATACTTTGCTCGGGTAGAGTCAACGCGGAAAGCTCGGGACGGCCTTCGCTTTCCGCGTAACCACCGACGCAAGCCCGAGCGCTCACGCGGTCGGCAGCGATGACTCAATACTTAGCCAAGCGCCTGCTCGGGCTGCTGCCGACGCTGCTCCTTGTCGGCTTCCTCGTATTCCTGTTCGTGCACCTCTTGCCGGGCGATCCGGCGCGGCTCGCCGCCGGACCGGACGCCAATCCGGAAACGGTCGAGCTCGTCCGCAAGGATCTCGGACTCGACAAATCGCTGCCGCAGCAGTTCGTTCGGTTCGTCGGCGGCGTGCTGCGCTGGGATTTCGGCACGTCGCTCCGGACGAAACGTTCGGTGGCCACCGAGATCGCCGACCGTTTCATGCCTACGTTCTGGCTGACGGTCTGGAGCATGCTGTGGTCGGTTCTGATCGGCATGGCCCTCGGCATCGTGTCCGCCGTGTGGAGAAACAAGTGGCCTGATCGTATCGGCATGACGCTCGCGGTGTCCGGCATCTCGTTTCCGGCATTCGCACTCGGCATGGTGCTGATGCAGTTTTTCTCGGTGCAGCTCGGCTGGCTGCCGACCGTGGGCGACGACACGTGGCGCCATTACGTGCTCCCGTCGCTGACACTCGGCGCGGCGGTGGCGGCGATCATGGCCCGGTTCACGCGCTCGTCGTTCGTCGAGATCCTCGGCGAGGACTTCATCCGCACGGCGCGGGCGAAAGGACTCGACGAGCGACGCGTCGTCATCAAGCACGGATTGCGCAATGCACTGATTCCCGTGGTCACGATGATGGGTCTGCAGTTCGGCTTCCTGCTCGGGGGCTCGATCGTCGTCGAGAAAGTGTTCAACTGGCCCGGCCTCGGGCGCCTGCTGGTGGATGCCGTCGACATGCGCGACTATCCGGTGATACAGGCGCTCGTGCTGCTCTTCTCGCTCGAGTTCATCCTGATCAACCTGGTTGTCGATGTGCTGTACGGCCTGATCAACCCTGCCATCCGGTATCGCTGATGCAAGCCTTTCGCGCGCCCTGTTCTGTTCCGCGATACGAGCATCGATGATAGGCGACGAATCGGCCGTCACGCTCGGTGTCGCTCCGCGCGTTGCCGACGAGCGCGTGCGCACGCCGTGGTCGGAGTTCTGGCGCAAGTTCAAGCGGCAGCGCGTGGCACTGGTTGCCGGCGCATTCGTGGTGCTGCTGGTCGTCGTCGCAATCGCGGCGCCGTGGATCACGCCGTACGACGCGGAAAACTACTTCGACTACGAGAAGCTGAACGCCCGGCCGTCCGCAACCCACTGGTTCGGCGTCGACGCGCTCGGTCGCGACATCTACAGCCGCATCCTGATGGGTGCTCGCATCTCGCTTGCCGCCGGCTTTCTGTCGGTGGCGGTCGGTGCGTTCATCGGCACGATCCTCGGGCTGATCGCCGGCTACAACGAAGGCTGGTGGGACCGGATCATCATGCGGATCGCCGACGTGCTGTTTGCATTCCCCGGCATCCTGCTTGCGATCGGCATCGTTGCGATCCTCGGCGGCGGCATGGCGAACGTCGTCGTCGCAGTCGCCGTTTTCAGCATCCCGACGTTTGCCAGGCTGGTGCGCGGCAACACGCTGGCGCTGAAGCACCTGACGTTCATCGAGGCCGCGCGCAGTCTTGGCGCCTCGGATCGGACGATCATCTTCCGGCACATCTTCCCGGGAACGATCGCGGCGGTCGTCGTTTATTTTTCGCTGCGTATCGGCACGTCGATCATCACGGCGGCGAGCCTGTCCTTCCTCGGCATGGGTGCGCAGCCGCCGACGCCGGAGTGGGGTGCGATGCTCGACGCCGCCCGCGCCGACATGCTGACCGCCCCGCACGAGGCCATCTTCCCCGCGCTCGCGATCTTCGTCACCGTGCTCGCATTCAACCTGCTGGGCGACGGACTGCGCGACGCGCTGGACCCCAAGATCGAGCGGCAATGAGCGCGACCGTCGTGCTGCGAGTCGTTGCGATGCCCGGTGTCACGCCGACTTCGCAACGACGCGCTCCGTGAGGATCCTCGTTTCCGTCGACATCGAGGGCGTTGCCGGTGTCGTGCATCCGGACCACGCGCGACCGGGCAACGCCGACTACGAGCGCGCGCGGCGCTGGATGACGGCAGAGGCGAGCGCAGCCATCGCGGGCGCGCGGGCGGGCGGTGCCACCGACGTGATCGTCAACGATTCGCACGGCGAGTTCCGTAACCTCCTCGCGGAAACCATCGACCCGTCGGCGCGACTGTTGCAGGGCAAGCCACGCGAGCTCGGCATGATGGCGGGCGTCGAGGATGGCTGCGTCGCCGTGTTCCTCGTCGGGTGGCATGCGAGAGCGATGGCAGCGGGCGTGCTCGCGCACACGATCAACAGCACGGCGTTCGCGCGCGTGCTCGTCAACGGCGACGAAGCCGGCGAGCTCGCGCTCTACGGCGGCGTCGCAGCCGAGTTCGGCGCGCCGGTCGCGTTCGTATCGGGAGACGATCGCTGCGTGGCCGAGGCCGCTGCACTGTTTCCCAACGCCGTCGGCGTCGCCGTGAAGACCGCGCACGGGCACCGATCCGCGACGAGCCTGTCGTCGGGGGCTGCCTGCGCCGCGATCGAGGCCGGCGCGCGCACGGCCGCGCAGCGCACCGCGACGTTGCGCATCGCGCCGCAGCGGGCGCCTCTGACCGTGCGCGTGCAGGCGGCAAGCCCCGCCTACGCCGATCTCTTCGCGATGTTGCCGCTCGTTCGTCGCGTCGACGCCGCCACGCTGGAATTCTCGTCGCCGACGATGCGTCACGCGGTGCGCGTGCTGAACAGTCTGTCGGCGATGTCGTTCATGCTTCGCTGAACGTTGCGTCAGCGCCGGCGCCGCGGCACGCCAAGCTCTTCGTACAGCGGCCGCAACGCATCGCGCATCATCGGCAGCCGTGCGCGAAACCACAGCGCGGCCAGCGCGGCGAGCGCGCCGTTCAGCGCGAACGTGAATGGCGCGCCAACCAGCCCTGCGAGCGCACCTGCGGCAAGGTTACCCAGCGGAGCCACGCCCATGAACGCGAGCGTGTAAAACGACGCTACGCGGCCGCGCAGCCGGTCGTCGACGATCGTCTGCAGGATCGTGTTGGCCGACGCCGCGGCGAGGATCGTCCCCCCGCCTACCAGCACCATCAGCAGCAGCGCGATTGGATAGATCCGCATGTACGAGAACGCGGCGAGCGCCAGTCCGCTCGTTGCCGCGCCCAGCATGATGATGCGGCCGAGCCCACGCACCGTCGAGCGGCCCGCGAGGTATGCGGTCGATCCGAGCGCACCGAGCCCAGCGGCGGAGAGCAGATAGCCGAGCGTGTGTGGCCCGCCGCCGAAAATGTCCTTCGCATAGACGGGCATCAGCGAGGTGTAGGGGGTGATCGTCCACGAAAGCGCGGCCACCAGCACGAGTAGCGCGCGCACCGGCTTGATGCCGGACGCGTAGCGCGCACCCTCCAGCCAGCTCGCCCACCAGCCGGACGCGACGCCGGGCCGAACGTCGGCGGGCCAATGCATCTTCAGGATTGCGACGATGACGGCGACGAACGACAACGCGTTCAGCGCGAAGCACACCGCTTCGCTGGTCAATGCGAGCAGCACGCCCGCAACTGCGGGACCGACTACACGTGCGGTGTTGACCAGCATCGAGTTCAGCGCGATCGCATTGGCGAGATCGCCGCGGTCGGCGATGAAATGCACGTACATCGACTGACGCAGCGGCAGATCGAACGCCGAGCACGTGCCGAGCCACAACGCGAGGACAATCAGATGCCACGTCTGGATCCACCCGAACCAGACGAGCACCGCCAGCACGACCGCCTGCACGAGCATCAGCGACTGAGTGACGAGCAGCCCGCGACGCCGATCAATCCGGTCGGCGAGCACGCCGGATACATTGCTGAACAGCAGGATGCCGACGTTGGCGCAGAACGCGACGACGCCAAGCAGCCACGCCGAGCCCGTCAGCCGGTACGTCAGCCATCCCATCGCAACCTGCTGCAGCCAGGTGCCGATCAGCGAGAGGCCCTGCCCCGTGAAGAACAGGCGGTAGTTGCGATGCCGGAGCGCGCGGAACGTATGGTTCAACGCGAGCGGCATGATGGGCGACAAGGTGCGAGGGGTAAGCAGGCACGTTCACGTTTACCGTGCCGCTGCATGGGCACCGCCGGCGCGCGAGAGCCTAGCCGCCGAGCCGCGTGTATTGCTCGCGGAGCTTGGCGAGCGTCGCGTTGAAGCCTGCGAGTCGTGCGCGCTCCTGCTCGACGACAGCACCCGGCGCGCGTGCGACGAACCCCTCGTTGGCGAGCTTCGTCTGCGCCTTGGCGATCTCGCCTTCGTGGCGCGCGATATCCTTGGCGATGCGCTCGCGCTCGGCGGCGACGTCGACTTCGATGTGCAGCATCAGCCGATAGTCGCCGACGATCTGCACCGGCGAATCCCCTTCGGGCAGCACGTCGACGATTCGCACATCCGACAGCTTGACCAGCGGTACCAGGTATGGGGCGAGTTCGGTCAGCGTCGCGCGGTCGCCGGCGGCGATCAACGGCACCTTTTGCGCCGGCGAGAGGCCCATCTCGCCGCGCAGCGTCCGGCACGCGTTGACGATGTCTTTCAACACCGCCATCCGCGCATTCGCGGCCTCGTCGACGCGCTCGAAGTGCGCCTGCGGGAACGGCTGCAGCGAGATCGTGTCGCCCTTCTTGCCGGCGAGCGGACCCAGGATCTGCCAGAGCTCTTCGCTGATGAACGGCATGAACGGATGCGCGAGTCGCAGCGTCGCCTCGAGCTCGCGTACGAGCATCGAGCGCGTCCCGCGTGCCGCAGCGTCGTCACCGGCCGCATCGGCGCGACCGAGCTGAACCTTCGCAAGCTCGACGTACCAGTCGCAGTATTCGTCCCAGACGAACTCGTACAACGCCTTTGCCGCGAGATCGAACCGATAGGCCGCGAGATTCTCGATGATGTCGTGCTTGGCCTGTTGCAGCCGGCCGATGAGCCAGCGGTCGACGAACGTGTAATCGTGCGGCAGCGACTCGTCGAGCCCCACGTCGCGACCCTCGACGTTCATCAGCACGAAGCGCGTTGCATTCCACAGCTTGTTGCAGAAGTTGCGGTAGCCATCGCAGCGGTTGAGATCGAAATTCAGCGTCCGGTTGAACGTCGCGAGCGACGCGAACGTGAAGCGCACCGCGTCGGCGCCGAACGAGGGAATGCCCTTGGGAAACTGCTTGCGCGTACGCTTGGCGATCGTGTCGGCCTGCCGCGGGTTCATCAGGTTCGACGTCCGCTTGGCGACGAGCGCCTCGACGTCGACGCCGTCGATCAGGTCGAGCGGATCGAGTACGTTGCCTTTCGACTTCGACATCTTCTGGCCTTCTTCGTCGCGGACCAGCGCATTGATGTAGACGTCGCGAAACGGCACCTTGCCGGTGAACAGGGTCGTCGTCATGATCATCCGTGCGACCCAGAAGAAGATGATGTCGAAGCCGGTGACCAGCACCGACGACGGCAGGAACGTGCGGAGCTCACGCGTGTCGCCGGGCCACCCGAGCGTCGAGTGGCACCACAGCGCCGAGCTGAACCACGTGTCGAGCACGTCGTCGTCACGGCGAAACGTCGCCGGCGCGCGGCCGAGCGCGCGCGTCGCCTGCGCGCGCGCGTCGTCCTCGGTTCGCGCGACATAGACATTGCCGTTCTCGTCGTACCACGCGGGAATCTGGTGACCCCACCAGAGCTGCCGCGAGATGCACCAGTCCTGGATGTTGTTGATCCAGTGCAGATACGTGGAGATCCATTCGCCCGGAACGAACCGTACGCGCCCCGCCTCGCCGGTTTGCGGATCGACGATGCCGCCATCGCTGACGGCATCGAGGCACAATTGTTGGATCGTCTTGCCCGGCCACAGCGGATGCGACGCGGGTGCGGGGGTGCGCATTGCGACGTACCACTGGTCGGTCAGCATCGGCTCGACGATTTCGCCGGTGCGCCCGCAGCGCGGCACGATCATCCGGTGCGCCTTTTCCGATACGACGAGGTTCAATGCCGCGAGATCGGCAACGACCGCCTTGCGCGCCGCGTACCGGTCGAGCCCGCGATAAGGTGCCGGCGCGTTGTCGTTGATGGTGGCGTCGAGATTGAATATCGACAGTGCCGGAAGTTGATGGCGCTGGCCCACCGCCCAATCGTTGAAATCGTGCGCAGGGGTGATCTTGACCACACCGGTGCCAAATTCGCGATCGACGTAGTCGTCGGCAACGACCGGTATTTCGCGGCCGGAAAGCGGCAGCCGCACGCGCTTGCCGACGAACGCGCGATAACGATCATCGTCCGGATGCACGGCGACGGCCGTGTCGCCGAGCATCGTCTCGGGTCGCGTCGTCGCAACGACCAGGGAGCCCGAGCCGTCAGCGAGCGGATAAGCGATCTCCCAGATCCGGCCCTGCTCCTCGTCGCTGTCGACTTCGAGATCGGACACGGCGGTCATCAGCTTCGGATCCCAGTTGACGAGGCGCTTGCCGCGATAAATCAGCCCGTCCTCGTGCAGCCGGACGAACGTCTCGCGAACGGCCGCCGACAGCCCTTCGTCCATCGTGAAGCGCTCGCGCGACCAGTCGGCGGCTGCGCCGAGACGACGCATCTGGTGCGTGATCGTCGATCCCGACTCTTCCTTCCATTGCCAGACGCGCTCGATGAACGCCTCGCGGCCGAGATCGTGGCGCGTCTGTCCCGCCGCCTTCAACTGCTGCTCGACGACGATCTGCGTGGCGATGCCCGCGTGATCGGTGCCCACCTGCCACAGCGTGTTGAAGCCGCGCATCCGGTGATAGCGGATCATCACGTCCATCAGGGTCTGCTGGAACGCGTGGCCCATGTGCAGCGTGCCCGTGACGTTCGGCGGCGGCAACTGGATGCAATAGGGTTTCGCACCCGCGGTGTAGCTCGGCTTGAAATATCCGCGTGCTTCCCACAGCGGATACCATTTCGCTTCGATGGCGTGGGGCTCGAAGCTTTTCGCAAGTTCCATGTCGTCGCGCCGATCGCCGGGCAAAACGCGCAATTTTACACGGCGAGTGCGGGCTCGTTCGTAGCACCGGTCAGCGGCGATGCGAGCGAACGTCCCATTGCCGTCGCGAGCGCGCCAAGACGCTGCATCAGGTTCGCGAACTCGGGGATCGCCAAAGCCTGGTCGGCGTCGCACCATGCTTCGGCGGGACAAGGATGCACTTCGATCAGCAATGCGTCCGCACCGGCGGCCACCGCGGCGCACGACAGCGCCGGCACCATCCACGCCTTGCCGCCGGCGTGCGACGGATCGACGATCACCGGCAAGTGCGTTTCCTTCTTGAGCACGGCCACCGCCGTTACATCGAGCACGTTGCGGTACGCAGTTTCGAACGTGCGAATGCCGCGCTCGCACAGCATGATCTGGTGATTGCCGCCCGCGGCGATGTATTCGGCCGCCATCAGCCACTCCCCGATCGTCGCGCTCATGCCGCGCTTCAGGATCACCGGCACGTTGACCCTGCCGACTTCCTTCAGCAGATCGAAGTTCTGCATGTTGCGCGTGCCGATCTGGATCACGTCCACATCGTGGGCGAGGAACGTGTCGAGCATCCGTACATCCATCAGCTCGGTCACGATGGGCAACCCGTGCCGCGACGCGGCGTTCTTCAGCATCGTCAGGCCTTCGACGCCTTTTCCCTGGAAGGCGTAGGGACTGGTGCGTGGCTTGAACGCACCGCCGCGCATCAGCCGTGCGCCACCGGCCGCAACGCCTGCCGCGGCCGCCTCCATCTGCGGGACCGTTTCGACCGAGCACGGCCCGGCGATGACCTGAACGTCGCTGCCGCCGATGCGCGTGCCGCCGACCTCGATCGTCGTGCTCGCCTTGTGCCACTCGCGTGCGACGAGCTTGTACGGCTTCAGGATGTGCAGCGACCGCTCGACACCGGGAAGCGGGTCGAACATCTCGGGATCGAGCTTGCGCTCGTCGCCGATCGCGCCGATCAGCGTGCGCTCGGTGCCGCGTGAGATGTGGACGTCGAGTCCGTGCGAACGGATCTTGGCTTCGACGGCGGCAACTTCGGCTTCGCCGGCATCGGGATGCATGACGATGATCATGACGCGCTCCTTTTCAGGGACAAAAAGCAAAACGGGCGGTCCTGGTGGGCCGCCCGCTTCGATTCGATGATTGCGATGTTGCCGTTACGATCGCGCGCGGCCCTCGGAGACTTCCGCAAAATAAGCATAAGCGAACGCGCGCCAGCCGTTGCCGGCCGGCGTTCCGCGCATTGCTCCGATGCCACGCTGAATCATGCCGACGAGTCTAGCACGTGGAGTGCGCATCAGCCATCCCGCTTCCGCCAAGACTCGATCTCGCGCTCGATCGCTTCCGCGACGTAGCCGCGCACGAGCTCGCCGAGCGCCTGGTTGATCGTCTCGACGAGCTCCGCGCTCGCGCGCGCGACGATCGGTTGCAGCCGTGCGCCGAGCTGGTCGCGCATCCCGGTGTCGGTGAACAGATCGAGGCGCTGCAGCACCTGCATCCGGATCTCTTCGGCCATCGCCTCCCATGCCGGACTGCCGGGCACGAACTGGGGAATCGCTGCGACCACGGCTGCGGCCGGCGCGGCGACGTCGGTGCCCGCTGCGGATAGCGGCTCCGGCATCGGTGGGATGTCGAGGATGAACTCCTCGTCCTGAATGGGCAGCGCCGATGTTTCGGACTCGAGCTTGGCGGCGCCGACGCGAAGAGCAGGTGTGTCCAGGGCGGGTTCGTCCACCGCCGCCGCACTGCGCGTCGCAGGTTCATCCACTGCCTCCGCGCTGCGCGTCGCAGGTTCGTCAAATGCCGCGGCGCTACGCGTCGCAGGTTCGTCCGCTGCGGGCGACGGCGCACCGTCCGTGACCCGATCGACCGCCCGGACTATCGTCTCGAAGGTGGCAGGTGCTTCCACCAATTGTGGTTCTGTTGCCACGGCGTCCGCTGACCCTGTTGTGTCACCCACGTCCGAAGTGGGTTCGGACGCAGTCGCGAGCGCATCGTCGAGCGCCTCGGTGAGCGCGGTCGCATCGGCATCGGGCACGACAGGCGGCCACACCTCGGCCTGCGACGACCATTCGTCGACGACATCGGTCAGCACCGGCAAGTCGGACAGCGTGTCGAGCGAGATGGGATCGGCCATCGATTGCGCACCCAGCGCGATCGAGTCGGCCGCGGGCTTCGCCTCCGGCAGGATAATCGTCGGTGCAAGCGTTCCCGTGCGCTCGTTCGTCAGCGCGTCCGTCAACGTCGGCGGTCCGGTGCCCTTGCCCTTGCCGCGTTTGCGATTGCGCCGCATCAGTGCGTCCGCCTGCTCGAGCAATTGGCGAGCGTTGGGCATCGGTCAGCCCGCCTGCGATCGAAGGGCGACGTCAGTCACGCGACGACCAGTCGTGCTGCCGCAAGTCGTAGCCGCGCTCGCGATAGAAGCGAAACCGGGCGCGACCGGCGGCGACGTTGCGCTCGTCGGCAGCGACCAGTTCCGCGAGGCGTTCGAAGCGACTGAAAAACGGCGGCGGCTCCGCGTGCAAATTCAGCAGGACCGCGGCCGGACCTGCATGCTCGAGCCGCTCGTCGATCCAGATCGGCGTCTCCGCTGCCACCGCGCTGTCCATCCTGCAATGGGGCAGAAAGGACAGCGGAGGATCGAGCCACAGCAGGCGGTCGAGTGCCTGCGTAGTATCGGCATCGGGCGTCAGCACGCGCACGCTGCCGTGCATCCGATACGCCTTGGCAATGATCTTCGCCGCCAGCTTCAGCGGTTGCGCGACATGCGTGTAGAAATCGATCTGCGTCATCGCCAGGCGCTTGCAAGACTACTGCGGAACCAGGCCGCGTTTTCCAATTCGCCTGCTCTTCACACCAGCGTTTCGTTCGCGAGCAACCACGTCGCGAGCATCGGAACGGGCCGGCCGGTCGAGCCCTTGTTCTTGCCTTCCTTCCAGGCGATGCCGGCGATGTCGATGTGCGCCCAATCGTACTTGCGCGCAAACCGCGACAGGAAGCACGCCGCGGTGATGCTGCCGCCTGCGCGTCCGGCAACGTTCGCGAAATCGGCGAAATTGCTGGCCAACCCTTCCTGGTAGTCCTCCCACAGCGGCATCTGCCAGCCGCGGTCGTACGCATCGTCGCCCGCCGCGATCAAGGCGCGCGCCAGCGGATCGCTGTTGCTGAAGATGCCGCTTGCGACGTGACCAAGCGCAACCACCATCGCGCCGGTCAGCGTCGCAATGTCGACGACCGCCTGCGGCTCGTACCGTTCGGCATACGTCAGCGCGTCGGCGAGGATCAGGCGACCTTCGGCATCGGTGTTCAGCACCTCGATCGTCTGTCCCGACATCGACTTGACGATGTCGCCCGGCTTGGTCGCCCGCCCCGACGGCATGTTTTCGCACGTGGGAATGAGTCCGACGACGTTGAGCTTCGAATGCAGTTCGGCGATCGTCCGGAACGCGCCGAGCACCGACGCCGCGCCGCACATGTCGAATTTCATCTGGTCCATGTCGCCGGCCGGCTTGATCGAGATGCCGCCGGTGTCGAACGTGATGCCCTTGCCCACCAGTACCAATGGCTTTTGCTTTTTCACCGCCTGGTCGTATTCCAGCACGATGAATCGGGGCGGCTCGTCGCTGCCGTTGGTGACCGACAGGAACGAGCCCATGCCGAGCGCCTCGATCTGGGGCCGCTCGAGCACGGTGACCTTGATCTCGGGAAATTCCTTGCCGAGATCCTGCGCGCGTTCGGCGAGATACCGCGGCGTGCACACGTTGCCCGGCAGGTTGCCGAGGTCCTTCGCCAGGTCCATGCCGTGTGCGATCGCAAGACCCCGCGCCGATGCGGCCTCGCCTGCCGTGAGATCGGACCGCTGGGGCACCGACAGCGTCAGCTTGCGCAGCGGCCGGCGCACCTCCGTGGGCTCGCTCTTCATCTGCTCGAAACGGTAGACGGCGTCCATCGCCACCAGCACCGCGTGCTCCACGCGCCACGCCACCTCGCGGCGCTTGACCTTTTCCTCGGTGAGATAGAGCACTGCCTCGTAGGAGCCCGTCTCGTTCAGCAGCTTGACCGCGCTGCGAATCGCCTGCCGGAACTCCTTGTCGCGGAAGTCACGCTCCTTGCCCAGCCCGATCAGAAGTACCCGATCGGCGAGCGTCCCGCGGACGCTGTGCAGCAGCAGCGTGGCACCAAGCTTTCCCTCCATGTCGCCGCGGCGAATGATTTCGCTGATATATCCATTAGACGCGCGGTCAATGAGCTCGGCGGACAGCGAAAGCTTGCGGTTATCGAAGACGCCGACGACGACGCACGCACTGCGCTGCTTCTCGGGGCTACCGCTTTTTATGGTAAATTCCATCGGGCTCCTCGGGTTTGGTACCTGACGTTTTTGTACCGCAAAGGCGTAGGTCCCGCCCATTATCGACAAATCGCCGTATAAAAGTCAAAATTTTCCCGCCGTCATGATTTTCCGGCGTAGTCTCGTCCGCGAGTTGACGGCTACAGCCGTCGCATTGTTCCTCGTCCTGCTGGCCATTCTCTTCACGAACCTCGTGCTGCGGCTGCTTGCGCGCGCCGCCGGCGGTGCCGTCGCGCCGGACGGCATCCTGGCGCTTCTAGGGTTCAACGCGCTGTTTTACTTCAATATCCTGCTGTCGGTCGCACTGTTTCTCACTGTGCTATTGACGCTTTCGCGCTGGTATCGCGATAGCGAGATGATTGTATGGTTCACGTCAGGTCAGTCGCTGATTGCCTGCCTGCAGCCGATCCTGCTGTTTGCCGCTCCTTTTCTCGTCGCGATCGTCGCGCTGTCGCTGTTCCTGTCCCCCTGGGCGGAACTGCGCAAGATCGAATTCGAGCGCCAGCTGGAGTCGCGCGACGACGTCGCGTTCGTCACCCCCGGCCTGTTCCGCGAATTCTCGCGGGCCAACCTCGTCGTCTTCGTCGAAAGCATCAATCCGCTGAACAGCACCGTGCAGAACGTCTTTCTGCACTCGGTCGAGGACAAGCAGGACGCCACCACGGTCGCTGCGCGCGGGAAGCTGGAGGAAATGCCCAACGGGGACCGCTTCATCGTGCTCGAGCACGGCCGCCGCTACCAGGGCACGCCGGGGACCGCCGATTACCGCGTTCTCGAGTTCGAGCAGCTCGGCCGGCGCATCGAGCCCAGCGAGGTCCGGGAGTTGCCGACCTCGTCGAAGGCAATTCCGACCGCCGCACTCGTGGTTTCCGATGGCCGGATCGAGCGTGCCGAGCTGTTCTGGCGCATCTCGGTTCCGATTTCGGCGCTGATGCTCACGCTCCTGGCCGTGCCGCTCGCCTACGTCAACCCACGCATGGGACGTTCGTTCAACCTCGTTGCCGCCGCATTCCTGTACATGCTCTACAGCAACTGCCTCAACATCGTGCAGAGCCTGATCGCGCAGGGAAAGCTCGACCTGTGGTCCGGCCTGCTGCTGCCGCACGTGACGGCGCTTCTCGTGGTCGTGGTGCTCTTTCGTCAGCAGTTATCCGTGAGCGGGCTCTTCCCGCGCGGGCGCCGACCAGCGCCCGCCTGACGATCCGATGCGGTCGTCGCCTTTGCCCCGCACCCTGCGCCGATGAAGACACTGCAGCGCTACATCGGCCGCGACGTCCTGTTCGCAACGCTGCTGATCTTTTGCGCGCTGCTCGCATTGTTCGCGTTCTTCGACCTGATCCACGAACTGGGTGACGTCGGTCGCGGCGACTACACGATCAGCCGCGCACTGTTGTTTGTCACGCTGAACCTGCCCTCGCGGCTGTACGAGCTCTTCCCCGTGGCTGCACTGATCGGCACGCTGTTCGCGATGTCGCAGCTCGTCGCCAACTCCGAGTACACGGTCATGCGGGCATCCGGCATGTCGCTCGCGCGCGTCGCATGGTCGGTGCTGCGCGTCGGCATCCCGCTCGCCGCGGCCACGTTCCTGGCCGGCGAATACGTCGCGCCGCCGGCGGAGCGGATCGCACAGACGGTCCGATCGTCCGGCGACGCCACCACGCGGGTCGTCGCGCAGCAGTTCGCGTCCGGCTTCTGGTTCAAGCAGGACCTGACGTTCGTCAACATCCGCACGGTGCTGGCCGACATGACGCTGTCCGGCGTGCGCATGTACGAGTTCGGCGACGACCTGCGGCTCAAGGTTGTGCGCGTCGCGCAGTCGGGAACGTTCGCCGGCAACGGCCAATGGAAGCTCGAGAACGTCAAGTCCACCGAGATCGGTGCCGACGCGACGCGCGTAACGACGGCGCCCGTGTTCATGTGGACGACGGTGCTGCGGCCGTCGATCCTCAACGTCTACCAGGTGACGCCCGAGCGTCTCGAGCTCGGCACGCTGTACGACAACATCCGCGTGCTCGGCAACAACGCGCAGAAGACGTCACGCTTCGAGATCGCGTTCTGGAACAAGGTTTTCTACCCGCTGGCTGTGCTGGTGATGATGGTGCTGGCGCTGCCGTTCGCGCACTTCCAGCGGCGCCAGGGCGGGGTGGGGTTCCGCATCTTCGCCGGCACGATGATCGGGCTGTCGTTTTTCCTGCTCGGCCGGCTGTTCTCGAACCTCGGCGTGCTGAACGACTGGCCGCCGCTGTTCGCCGCGGTGTTCCCGCTCGCGTTCTTCACGGCCATTGCGGTGGGGATGCTGTGGTGGATCGAGCGCAGGTAGCGTCGTTTCCAGCGTTCTCGCGACGCACCCAACAAAAACCCCGCGCGCGGCGGGGTTTGCAGTCGATTCGATGAACGCGCGCGTTACGCGGTCTCGGTCGCGGGCTCGACGTTCGCGTACTTGTGCTGGCGCTCGCCCTTCACGCGAAACGAAACTTTGCCATCGACGAGCGCGAACAGCGTGTGATCCTTGCCGAGTCCCACGTTGACGCCCGCGTGGATGCGGGTGCCGCGCTGGCGGACGATGATCCCGCCGGCGCGAATCGCTTCGCCGCCGTAGACCTTGACGCCAAGCCGTTTCGATTCCGAGTCGCGGCCGTTTCTCGAGCTGCCGCCTGCTTTCTTGTGTGCCATGGTTCGTTCCTCAGCCGACGATCGCGTCGATCTGGAGCTCGGTGTAGTTCTGCCGATGCCCCTGGTGCTTTTGGTAGTGCTTGCGGCGCCGCATCTTGAAGATCCGGATCTTCTCGCCGCGGCCATGCGCGACGACGGTGGCCTTGACCGTCGCACCCGCGACGTTGGGCTGGCCCAAGCGAACCGTCTCGCCCTCGCCGACCATCAGCACCTGATCCAGGACCACTTCCGCGCCCACGTCCGCCGGTATCTGTTCTATCTTGAGTTTTTCGCCGGGGGCGACCTTGTATTGCTTGCCGCCGGTTTTTACGACCGCGTACATGAATGGAACTCCTGTGTTCAGTGGAAGCGGCCACGATGCCGCCCTGTTTGCGCTCTGGAGTGAGCAGCGCCCGTCGGTGCGGCCGAGAATAGCGACCACATACGAGCGGAAAGCCTTGGATTATAACGTGTTTCGAGCCGCCTGAGCAAGTACGCGCCCTTTCGACCGCAGACGAGCTCACCGCCTGGCGAGGGAGCGACCAGACTTCGGTAGAATGCTTCGTTTTGCCTTTCGACAGGCGCGACCTGCCGCCCGCCTCAGTTTCGCTTATTTCCGGCCTCCGCCGCAACTGTCCCGTTCGTGACCCTCGACTTCCTGAATCCCGTAATAGGCAGCGACCTGGCCGCGGTCGATCGCGTGCTGCGCGAGAGTCTTTCATCGGACGTCGTGCTGATCCGCCAGGTGGCCGACTACATCATCGGCGGCGGCGGCAAGCGTCTGCGGCCCGCGTTGCTGCTGCTCGCGGCCAACGCATGCGGATACCGGGGCCGCGATCACCACACGCTGGCGGCGGCGATCGAGATGATTCACACGGCAACGCTGCTGCACGACGACGTCGTCGACGAATCGCAGTTGCGGCGCGGACATGCGACGGCCAACGCGCACTTCGGCAATCCGGCCGCCGTGCTCGTCGGCGATTTCCTCTATTCGCGGACGTTCCAGCTGATGGTGGGCGTGAACCGGATGCGCGTGCTCGCGATCGTCGCCGACGCGACAAACCTCATTGCCGAAGGCGAAGTGCTGCAATTGATGCACGCCGGAGACCCGGCGATCGACGAGCGGGCGTATTTCGCCGTCATCGAGCGCAAGACGGCGAAGCTCTTCGAAGCCGCGGGGCGTCTTGGCGGCGTACTCGGCGACTCGGCAGGCGAGTGCGAGGATGCCCTCGCGCGCTACGGCATGCATCTCGGCACTGCGTTCCAGATCATGGACGACGTGCTCGACTATTCCGGCGACGCGGCGCAGATCGGCAAGAACCTCGGCGACGACCTCGGCGAAGGCAAGATGACGCTGCCGCTGATCCGCGCGCTGGCTGTTGGGACACCGGAGGAAGCCGATGTGATCCGGCATGCGATCGCCGGCGGCGGCCTGACCGACTTCGCGCCGGTCGTCGCCGCGCTGCACCGTACCGGCGCGCTCGACTACGCGCGCCAGCGCGCCAAGGAGGAAAGCGACGCGGCTGCAGCAGCCGTGGCAGGTTTGCCCGCGTCGCCGGCTGCGGCCAGTCTGCTACAATTATCGACTTTCGCGGCGCAACGCACGTACTGATTTCCCGAGCGCCGCCTGCCGCGGATCCTGCCGCATTCGGGGTGTAGCTTAGCCTGGTAGAGCGCTACGTTCGGGACGTAGAGGCCGGAGGTTCAAATCCTCTCACCCCGACCATAAAATCAAGTACTTACCCATGATAAGCGCGGCGCGCTGATCCATCGTAACAGCGCGGTAACAACAGCGCGCGGTATCACGAAGTCCCTCCGCTGACCGCGCGTCGCCCCGCCCGCGACGGTGGCGATCACGCCACTAGAATCCCGAGCGGCGACTGACCGCCGACGACACGGTGTGAGCGATGGATGCGATCGAAGCGACTGCGAAGGCCGTGCACGGTGCACTGACGAAGTATGCGTCGCTTGAAGTGCGTGGCACGGCGCGGGCCGAGATCACCCTGCACCGCAGCGGGAACAACACGAAAACGAGCCGTCATTGGATCACCTCGTCCGCGCGTAGCAACAGCGATTGCGGAATCGTTAGGCCGAGCGCCTTGGCGGTCTTGAGATTGATGACCAGCTCGAACTTCGTCGGCTGCTCGACCGGCAGCTCGGCGGGTTTCATTCCCTTGAGGATCTTGTCCACATAGGTGGCTGCGCGCCGGGCCAGGTCCGTGCTGTTCGTACTGAAGCTCATCAGCAATCCGGCTTCCACGAGGCTGCGGTTGTAGACGATCACCGGCAGCCCGCTCCTTACCCCCTGGTCTATCAATTGTGTCTGGTGAGCCGCGAGAACCGAGCTCGACATCAGGAGAATGGCATCTGCGCGGCCGATCTTCGCGGCCCGGAACGCGGTCTCGATATCGTCGGGGCTGCGTACATCCAGATATTGAAGCTGTACGCCGAGCGCCCGAGCCACGGGCTCCATCGATCTGAAAGCCCGCGCATTGCTCGGTTCCGTCGAGGACCCTAGTACGGCGATGCGCGCGAGTCTGAGAAAAGCTTCCTTGAGCAGCTCCAGTTGCTTTCCGTACAACTCGACGAACAGGGTGGACAAACCGGTGATGTTCCCGCCAGGTCGCGCAAGACTGGTGACAAACCCGCTCGCAACCGGATCGCCATCCTGCATCATCACGATAGGAGTCGTGACGCTTGCCTCCTTGGCCGCGCGAGTTGCCGACGAACCCGCCGTGACGATGACGTCGACCCTCAAGCGCATCAGTTCCGCCGCGAGTGCGGGGAAGCGATCTTCGCGCCCGTCCGCGGATCGCCATTCGATGACGACGTTCTCTCCTTCGATGTACCCGAGCTCGCGCAAACCCTGCCGGAATGCTTGGGTGCGCGGCGCAAGAGTGGCAAGAGGGACGGCCGCGAGGAATCCAATCCGGGGAATTTTCGCAAGCTGCTGCGCCCGAATCAGGAGCGGCCATGCGAGCGCCGCGTTGCCGAGCAGGAAGGTGGCATCACGCCGCTTCATTCGACCTTTCGGGTACCAGCTTGCCGGTAGGAGTCCTCCATCTTGCCCTTGAGCTTGATCAGGCAGTGGATGTCCCTTGCGATCGACCACCTTGCCGGCCGGCACCTTGACCCTCCTTCACTGGTGCAATACTCCACGTCGCGTTTGTTGTCGTTCAGGGGATGCCGATAGCGTGCTTCAGCACGGCAACCACATACATGGTGCGGGCATGGCCGTTCAGCGACCGTCGAGTCTGAACGCGAGCGTTTTGATGGTCGACAGTCGCAGTTTGATCTTACCCACGAACGGTGGACACCTTACTTGGCGATTTCATCGCCTCGAACGGCAGCGG
>Ga0207645_10000894_pt1 | contig 24729 bp, 18 predicted proteins | sample KBSM53metaG_FD_184331 | JGI IMG/M metagenome (GOLD analysis project Ga0207645, IMG submission 184331) | Miscanthus rhizosphere microbial communities from Kellogg Biological Station, Michigan, USA - KBS M5-3 metaG (SPAdes) (version 2) | ecosystem: Host-associated > Plants > Roots > Rhizosphere >...
GCACGCGTCGTCAGGTCTCCCAGGCGACGTGCGATCTCCTCCAGGCCGAGGGCGGCGACATCGCGAATCACCGGCACAATCAGCGCGCCACCGGGTAACGCCGTCCCAACCCCGATATCGATGTGCTCGATAATCTCGAGCGCCTCCTCCGTCCAGCGCGCATTTGTCTCGGGCACCGCGCGAATTGCATTGACGCACGCGGCGATCACGTACGCCGTGAGGGTCAGCGGAGCGCCACGCGACGCGTAGGCATCGCGATGGCGCTCGCGATGTGCAAGTACGGCGCCGAAATCCGCCTCGAAAACCGTCGTCACGTGTGGCGCCGTGTGCAGCAGACTCGTCACCATGTGCTCGGCGATCCGCCGACGGAGCGCCGAGTGCGCTACGCGCCGGATCCCGGCCTCGCCGGCTGAGCTGGCGGATCCGCGGGACGCTGCGCCGCGATCGGGCGCTTGCGCGGCCGTGCGTGCGGCAACGCGCGCCAGCACGTCGTCGGCCGTGATGCGACCGCCGGCGCCGCTGCCAGTGAGATCCTCGGGCCGCACATGATGTTCGGCCAGCAGGCGGCGCACGGCCGGGCTCATCAGACCCGCGGACGTCATTGCCGTCTCCACCGCGCTTGCGGTACCGAGCGGTAATCCCGGCATCGGCCGCTCCGTGGGACGTGCCGCCGCGACAGCGGCGGGACGATCAGCGGCCACATCGATGCGGCCCAACCGGTCGCCGGGTGCGACTTCGTCCTGTTCCTGCTTGAGGATCTCCCGCAATACGCCGTCTGCGGGCGACGGAACCTCGACCGTGACCTTGTCGGTTTCGAGCTCGATCAGCGGCTCATCCCGCACCACCGCGTCACCGGGGGCCTTGAGCCAACGCAGGACATGAGACCGTGTGCCCTCGGACTCCTCGGCGGGCGCGCAAACATCCACTGGGGTGGACATGCTCAGACGGCTGCGAGCGCGGCGGCCGCGCGCGCGATCTGCGCCACCCCGGGCACGACTGCTTCGAGAAGCACCGGGCTGTGTGGGCTCGGGATGTCCGGCATGGCGAGTCTCTCCAGCGGCGCATCGAGATCAAAGAACGCCTCGCGGGCCAGCACGGCCGCGATCTCGGCACCGAATCCGGCGGTGATCGTATCCTCGTGCACGATCAGGCAGCGACGTGTCCGCTTTACCGAGTCGAGCACGGCAGCGCGGTCCCACGGCACGAGCGTGCGCAGGTCGAGGATCTCGGCATCGACCGCCGCCTGGTCGCTGGCCGCCATGCAGCGCTCGACCATCGCACCCCAGGTAACGATCGTCAGGGCGGCGCCGGATCGCACGACTCGTGCCTGGCCGAAGGGCACCACGAAATCATCCCCCGGGTAGGGACGGCGCGCCCAGGCGCCGTCGAGCATCGCGCGGTGCTCGAAGAAGATCGTCGGATCGTTGCCGCGCAGCGCGGATCGCAGCAGTCCCACGGCGTCCTCGGCATTCGAGGGCATCGCCAGGCGCCAGCCGACCGCGTGCGCAAATTGAACCTCGTTGCACTGGCTGTGCCACGGATCGCCACACTTGAAGAACCCGCCCGGCATGCGCACCACCATCGGCGCGGCAAACCGGTTGGCCGTGCGCCACCGCATCGATCCGCAGTCGTTGAGCTGTTCGGCCGCTGGCTCCGCGTACTTGCGGAACTGGATCTCCGGAACGGGCATGAGCCCGGAGAGCGCCATACCGACGGCGCGCCCGATGATCCCTTCCTCCGAGAGACTCGTGTCGAACACTCGCTCGACGCCGTACTTTTCCTGCAGCCCAAGGGTCGCGGCATGCACGCCCCCTTTCCGGCCGACGTCCTCGCCGAAGATGAGCACGCGCGGATTGATCGCCAGCTCATGATCGAGCGTGCGCCGGATCGCGGTCAGCATGTTTATTCGCGGGCCGTCGGGGCGCGGCTCGGTAGAGCCGGGCGTGCTCACGAGACCGTGCGCCAGGAGGCCGCCCTGGAGCTGGACGTCGATCGTCCCGTCATCACTGCGTTCACTGAAAACGTATCGGCGTACCCGACGCGGGTCCGTGAACGGGCGGGCATCGACCGCAGCGCGGGCGGTTTCGACATCGCGGCGCGCGCGTTCCTCGATGGCCTGCCACTCGGTCTCTCCGAGCCGGCCCGGCACGAGGAATTTCCGCAGCCGCACCAGCGGGTCGCCTGCCACTTCGGCCGCAAGCTCCTGCGCGGTCTTGTACGTCTGCGTGTCCTGACCAGAGTGTCCTGAAAGGCGCGGAACGGTGAGTCGCAGCAGCGCCGGGCCCGAGCCGCCTCGCACGTGTGCGACCGCCTGCCCGATCAGCGCCGGCGCCATCGCCGGATCCGTGCCGTCTCCGTCGAGTACGCGGAGATTGCCGAAGGCAGCAAGATTGGCCGCGATGTTCGCTCCCGGCGTCTGGAGATCCGAGCGAACCGAGATGCCATAGCCGTTGTCCTCGATAAAGAAGAGGACCGGCAGGCGCTGCGTGGTCGCGATATTGAGCGCGGCCCAGAAGCCGTTGGTGGCGGTCGATGCTTCGCCGCCGTGCGCGACTGCGATGCAGCCGAGGGCCTCCTTCTCGCCGAGCACCCGAGAGCGATAGAGCAGTGATTGCGCCCAGCCGACGGCGGGGCTGAACTGAGTACCGACGCCGCCACAGGCGGGAAGGATGCAGGCCCCATCGAGACGCGGCAGGTTGAAAATGACACCGATGTCGCGTCCCTCACTCATCCCACCCGCGCGCATCATGGTCGAGGCGAGCGCCTCGTCGAGCTCGAGCCCGAGCCCGAGCATGAGCGGGCGCGATCGGTAATACACCGCGAGGCCGTCACGCGGACCGTCGATGTGCTGCGCGAGCAGGGCCTGGGTGACGTCGTGCCCGCGCGCGGTGAATTGATAGAGCACCTTGCGCTCGGGTACGAGCCGAATCTCCTCGAGCTCGTCGAGCGCACGCGAGCGCTGCACGATCTCGAGCACGCGCGGCCAGTTGACGGCGCCCGTTACGGGTTCGCTGCGTGACATACGGATCGCACCCATGCAGCCGTCCTCGCCTTCCGCCGTGAGCCGGGCGCAATGCTAAGTCATGTCCCATGGTCAGATTGACTAAAATATGATGCAATCATCGCTTGCCTTAGCTATCTTTCAATCTCGCCTGCCACTTCTTAGTGATTTTGTATGGAGCTCGACAAGACCGATCTTCGACTGCTCCACGAGCTGCAGCAGGATGGCCGCCGCACGGTGGTCGAGCTGGCCGAGACTGTCGGCCTCACTCATACACCCTGCGCCCGCCGTATCCGTCAGCTCGAGCAGGCCGGAATCATCCAGGGGTACGCGGCGATCGTGGACCCGGCACGGCTGGGCCTCTCGGTCCAGGCCTTCGTGCAGGTGCGGCTGGAGCGGCATAGCGACGAGAACGTCGAGCAGTTTCATCGCGCGCTCGAATCCCTGAACGAAGTCGTGGGCTGTTTTGCCACCACCGGCGCACACGATTTCATGCTGCAGGTTGTTGCCGCCGACCTGGAGTCATTCGGCACGCTCGTGCTCAAGAAGCTGCTCAAGGTGCCGGGGGTTCGCGATGTCCAGTCGAGCCTGGTGCTCGACACGCTCAAGCGCTCGGCGCGAATTCCGTTGTCGCACCTGCTGCCACAGTCCAAACTCGCCCCGCCGTGACCTACGAGGAGCATCGATGACGACCGACGCACATCCCCCCGTTCAGTTCGTCCGCGCCATCAGTCGCATCGACGCCATGGCGCTGGTCGTGGGCACCATGATCGGCTCGGGGATCTTCATCGTCTCGGCCGACATCCTCCGCCAGGTCAACGCGCCCGGGTTGTTGCTGCTCGTATGGGCAATCGCAGGTCTGATGACCGTTGCGGGCGCCCTCACCTATGGCGAACTCGCGGGCATGTACCCGCGAGCCGGTGGCCAGTACGTGTACCTGCGCGAAGGCATCTCGCCGCTGTTCGGCTATCTCTACGGCTGGACGCTGTTTGCCGTAATCCAGACCGGCACGATCGCTGCAGTCGCAGTCGCCTTCGCACGATTTACGGCCGTATTCTTCCCCGCCCTGACCGCAGAGACCTTCCTTGGTTTCACGCTGCCGTTGCCGAGTGGTCCGATCGAGGTCGGCCTGTCCCCGCAGCGGGTGCTGGCGATCGTCTCGATCATCGTGCTCACATGGATCAACATACGCGGCGTACGCACGGCCGCGTTGATCCAGACCTCGCTCACCGCGATCAAGGCAGCGGCACTCGGCGCGCTGATCCTGCTCGGGCTCATCATCGGCCGCAATGCGGAAGCAATCGCGGCAAATTTCGGCGCGAACTTCTGGCCGGCGGACGGACTGACGCTCGCGGTCTGGCCGCTCGTGGGAGCGGCAATGGTGGGGGCGCTGTTCTCGATGGATGCCTGGAACAACGTCGGCTTTGCGGGCAGCGAGCTCAAGGATCCGAAACGCGATCTGCCATTCGCCATGGGAGCCGGAGTGCTGACCGTGGTCACGCTGTATCTGCTCGCGAACATCGCATACCTCTGCGCGCTCCCGGCGGAGACGATCGCCTCGGCGCCCCAGGATCGGGTTGGCACGGCCGTATTGCAGGCGATCCTGGGCGACGCCGGGCTCTATGCGATGGCGGGCGCGATCATGATCTCGACCTTCGGTTGCAACAACGGCCTGATCCTGTCCGGTGCCCGCGTCTATTACGCGATGGCACGGGACGGTTTGTTCTTCCGCCGGGCTGGAGAACTGCACGAGTCGCACCGCACGCCTGCGTTCGGACTCAAGGTGCAGGCGATCTGGGCGAGCCTGCTCTGCCTGTCGGGAACCTACAGCCAGCTCCTGGATTATGTGATCTTCGCTGCGGTGCTCTTCTTCCTGCTCACTGTCGTCGGACTGTTCGCGCTGCGCATCCGCCAGCCGGATGCCGAGCGGCCGGTCAGGGCGCCGTTCTATCCCTGGTTGCCCGCGGCCTACGCAGCGGCGACGCTGGTTTTCTGCGTCAACCTGCTGGTACAGAAACCACAGTATTCCTGGCCGGGCCTGATCATCGTCGCGCTCGGCATCCCGGTCTATTTCGCCTGGCGGCACCTGGCGCGGAGGCCCGCCGAAGCCAGCCAGCCGGCCGTTTGACCCTGGCGCGGCGCCGGCGGACACTCGGTGTTCGAGCCGCCGTCAGCGGTGAACCAAACAGGGTGACATGAGTACGCTCGATGCCAGGACGCGCGAACGGATCGACTCAATCGTCGCCGCGCATGCTGCCCGCCCCGGCCCGCTGCTCGAGATCCTGCACGAGGTGCAGCGTGATTTCGGCCACGTGCCGCCAGCCGCGATCCCGCAGATCGCCCAGGGTCTGAACCTGTCCCGCGCCGAGGTCTACGGCGTCGTCAGCTTCTATCATCACTTCCGCAGCACCCCGCCCGGCCGTCATCGGCTTGCGATCTGCCGCGCGGAGAGCTGCCAGGCCATGCAGGGCGATGCGCTGGCGGCTTACGCCGAGCAACGGCTCGGCGTCCGGTTCGGCGAAACCACCGCCGACGGCGGGTGCACGCTCGAGGCGGTGTACTGCCTCGGCAACTGCGCCTGCTCGCCCGCGATCCTCATCGACGACGAGCCGCATGGCCGGGTAACGCCGGAGCGCCTGGACGCGCTGCTCGCCGAGTGCTCGGCGGCCGATGCAACCGGGGCGAGCGGATGAGCACCCGCATCTATGTGCCACGGGATTCCGGGGCGCTGTCCCTCGGTGCCGAGGCGGTCGCCCGCGGCATCGCCGACGAAGCCGCACGGCGCGGCATCGACGTCGCCATCGTGCGCAACGGCTCTCGCGGTCTCTACTGGCTCGAGCCTCTGGTCGAAGTCGAAGCCGGCGACACGCGCCTGGCGTATGGTCCGGTCGGCACGCGGGACGTGCTGTCGCTCTTCGACGCCGGTTTCCTGCAGGGTGGCACGCACGCCCTTTCACAGGGACCGACCACGCAGATCCCGTATCTCGCCCGGCAGCAGCGACTCACTTGCGCGCGAGTCGGGTTGATCGATCCGGTCGATGTCGCCGACTACCAGCGGTGCGAGGGGTTTGCCGGGCTACGGCGGGCGGTATCGATGGAGCCCGAGCAGATCGTCCGCGAAGTTGCCGACTCGGGGCTGCGCGGACGCGGCGGCGCGGCCTTTCCCACCGGCATCAAGTGGCGGACCGTCCTCGAGCAGGCGGCGTCGCAGAAGTACATCGCCTGCAACGCCGATGAGGGCGATTCGGGTACCTTCGCCGATCGCATGCTGATGGAAGGCGATCCGCTGACGCTGATCGAGGGTATGACGATCGCGGGGTTCGCGGTTGGCGCGACGCGAGGTTATATCTACCTGCGGGTCGAATACCCGCACGCCCACCGGACCTTGCTCGAGGCCATCGCAGCGGCGCGCGCGGCCGGATACCTGGGCACCGACATCCTGGGCAGCGGACGGGAGTTCGAGCTCGAGGTGCGCGTCGGCGCAGGAGCCTACATCTGCGGCGAGGAGACCTCGATGCTCGAGAGCCTCGAGGGTCGACGTGGCGAAGTGCGCGTGCGCCCGCCCCTGCCCGCGGTCAAGGGGCTTTTCGGCATGCCGACGGTCGTCAACAACGTCGTCTCGCTCGCGACCGTGCCCGTCATCCTTGCCCGCGGCGCGGCGTTCTACCGGGACTATGGTGTCGGGCAATCGCGCGGAACGCTGCCGGTCCAGCTGGCTGGAAACCTGCGCCGCGGCGGACTGGTCGAGGTCGCCTTTGGCCCGAGCCTGCGCGAGCTGCTGTACGACTTCGGCGGTGGCAGCGCCTCGGGTCGTCCCCTGCGAGCGGTGCAGGTCGGCGGTCCGCTGGGGGCCTATCTGCCCGAATCGCAGTTCGACACGCCCCTCGACTATGAAGCGCTCGCCGCGATCGGCGCGCTGCTCGGCCACGGCGGGGTGGTAGCCTTCGACGACACGGTCGACATGGCGCGCATGGCGCGCTTTGCCATGCAGTTCTGTGCGCTTGAGTCCTGCGGGAAGTGCACGCCCTGCCGCATTGGCTCGACGCGTGGCGCGGAGCTCATCGACCGGATCATTCTCGGGCAGGGGCGCGAGCAGAACCTGCGGACCCTCGCCGACTTGTGCGAAACGATGCAGCATGGTTCGCTTTGCGGGCTGGGTGGCATGACGCCTTTTCCCGTGCGGAGCGCGCTGCAGCACTTTCCGGAAGACTTCGGCGCCACGCGCGCACATTGAGGCAGCGCCACGGCGGCCAGTGATGGAGCGGAACGATGTATGCGATTGATCACGAGGATCTGGGGACGCCGGCGAGTCGGGCGAGCGAATCCGTAACGGTCCGCATCGATGGGCTGCCGGTGACAGTTCCGGCCGGCACTTCGATCATGCGCGCCGCCGCGCTGGCGGGCAGCCGCATACCCAAGCTATGCGCGACCGACACCTTGAAGGCCTTCGGTTCATGCCGCCTCTGCCTGGTGGAGATCGAGGGCCGCAAGGGCTATCCGGCGTCCTGCACGACACAGGTCGCCGACGGAATGAGCGTGCACACGCGGACTGAAAAGCTCTCGGCACTGCGACGCGGTGTCATGGAGCTCTATGTGTCGGACCATCCCCTCGACTGCGACGGCTGCCCCGCCGATACGCACTGCGAGCTGCAGGACATGGCGGCGGTGGTCGGAGTGCGCGACACGCCCTATGCCCCGGGCGGCGTCGTGCACGCCGACGCGACGCGGGACGTGAGCAATCCGTACTTCGCCTTCGACCCCAGTCTCTGCATCGCCTGCTCGCGGTGCGTACGCGCCTGCGATGAGACCCAGAGCACACTCGCGCTGACGATGGAAGGTCGCGGCTTCGATTCACGGATTGTCGCGAGCCAGGACGAGCCGTTCCTGACATCCGAATGCGTCTCCTGCGGCGCGTGCGTCGAGGCCTGCCCGACGGCGGCCCTCTCCGAGAAGTCGCTGGCCGCGGCCGGGCAGCCCGACCGCACCGTGACGACCACCTGCGGCTATTGCGGCGTGGGCTGCTCGCTGAATGCAGAGGTCAAGGGTGAGGCCGTGGTGCGGATGGTGCCGGACCGCAAGGGCGGCGCGAACGCGGGTCACGCCTGCATCAAGGGCCGCTTCGCCTACGGATACACGACTCACGCCGATCGCGTCACGACGCCGATGATCCGCCGCAAGATCACGGACCCGTGGCTGCCCGTGACCTGGGAGGTTGCGATCGCCCACGCGGCGCGCGAGTTCAAGCGCCTGCAGGCGACCTATGGCCGGGATTCGATCGGCGGCATCACCTCGTCCCGCTGCAGCAACGAGGAGACGTTCCTGGTGCAGAAGCTGGTGCGCGCGGGCTTCGGGAACAACAACGTCGACACCTGCGCCCGCGTCTGCCATTCGCCGACCGGTTATGGCCTCAAGCACACGCTGGGCGAATCTGCCGGCACGCAGACGTTCACTTCGGTCATGAAGTGCGACGTGATCATGCTGATCGGCGCGAACGTCACCGAGGGCCATCCGGTGTTCGGCTCGCAGATGAAGCGCCGCATGCGCGAGGGCGCGAGGCTGATCGTGGTCGACCCGCGCGCGATTGACGTCGTGCGCACGCCGCATGTCACGGCGAGCCACCACCTGCAGCTCAAGCCCGGCACCAACGTCGCGGTCATGAACGCGATCGCGCACGTCGTCGTCACGGAAGGGCTTGCGAAGGAGGACTTCGCCCTCGCCCGCTGTGAGCCCGAATCCTGGCATCGCTGGAAAGTCTTCGTCTCCCGGCCGGACAACTCTCCAGAAGCGCTGGAGGGCGTCACCGGCGTGCCGGCCGGCGAGCTGCGCGCCGCGGCGCGTCTCTATGCCGGCGCCGCCAACGCGGCGATCTATTACGGGCTTGGTGTCACCGAGCACAGCCAGGGAACGTCCATGGTGATGGCGATCGCGAATCTCGCGATGGCGACCGGCAACTTCGGCCGCGAGGGCGTGGGTGTCAATCCGTTGCGCGGCCAGAACAACGTCCAGGGCTCCTGCGACATGGGCTCGTTTCCACACGAGTTCAGTGGCTACCGTCACTGCTCCGACGCCACGGTGCGCGGGCTCTTCGAAAGCCACTGGCGAGTCACGCTCCCCACCGAGCCGGGACTGCGCATCCCGAACATGTTCGAGGCGGCGCTCGACGGCAGTTTCAAGGGCATGTACGTGCAGGGCGAGGATCTCGCGCAATCGGATCCGAATACGCAGCACGTAACGGCGGCGCTCTCCGCGCTCGAATGCCTGGTCGTGCAGGATCTCTTCATCAACGAGACGGCGAAGTACGCCCATGTCTTCCTCCCCGGCTCCTCCTTCCTCGAGAAGGACGGCACGTTCACCAACGCCGAGCGTCGCATCTCGCCCGTGCGCAAGGTGCTGAACCCGCCCGCGGGCTTGCAGGACTGGGAGATCACGCAGATGCTCGCCAACGCGCTCGGTTACCCCATGAACTACTCGCATCCACGCGAGATCATGGCGGAAATCGCCGAGCTCACGCCGACCTTCACCGGCGTGAGCTACGAGAAGCTGGACCGCCTCGGGAGCCTGCAGTGGCCCTGCAACGATCGCGCTCCGGAAGGCACACCCACGATGCACGTGGGCGAGTTCGTGCGCGGGAAGGGCCGGTTCTACGTCACCGAGTACGTGCCGACCGACGAGCGCACGACGTCGCGTTACCCGCTGATCCTCACGACCGGGCGTGTCCTCACGCAATACAACGTAGGCGCGCAGACCCGCCGCACAGCGAATGTCGCCTGGCACGACGAGGATCGGCTGGAGATCCATCCCGGCGACGCCGAGGCACGTGGAATCGCCGATGGCGACTGGGTCGGTGTCGCCAGCCGCGCCGGGGAAACCGTGCTGCGAGCGACGGTGACCGCGCGCGTCCATCCGGGCGTGGTCTATACCACCTTCCACTTTCCGGAATCCGGGGCCAACGTCATCACTACCGACAACTCCGACTGGGCGACCAACTGTCCCGAGTACAAGGTCACCGCGGTCGAGGTCGTGAAGGTCGACCAGCCCTCCGAGTGGCAACGGCGCTTCCACGAGGACGATCGGCGCCAGCGCAGACTGACGCCCAGCGCAGATGTCGACCGCGTCTGAGGCGCTGCCCACCAGTTCGCCGGTTCAGGTTCGTCGCTGGCGCGACGGACACGTCGAGCCGGCGGATGACGTCGTCGCCGAAGAGCACCCCGTCCAGTTGTCCTATCAGGGTATCCCCCACGTCGTGCTGCTCGCGACGCCGGCCGACCTCGAGGACCTGGGCGTGGGCTTCACGCTGACCGAGGCCATCGTCGGGCGCGCGGCGGAGATCCGCGCGGTCGAGCTGCAGCGCCCTGGCGGCACGCTCGAAGTGCGGATCGACATTACGGCGGATCGGTTCGCCGAGGTCCTGAAGCGCCAGCGCAACCTCACCGGCAGGACCGGCTGCGGTGTCTGCGGTGCAGAGACGATCGAGCAGGCGATCCGACGACCACCGCCGGTCGGTGCGGGCCCGAGCGTCGCGATCCACGAGCTGGACGCGGTCGTGACCGAGCTCGCGTCCCGCCAGCCGCTCAACGGCCTGACCGGCAGCGTCCATGCCGCCGCGTGGGTCGTGCCCGGAGCCGGCATCCGGCTCGTCCGCGAGGACGTTGGCCGCCATAATGCCCTCGACAAGGTGATTGGCGCGTTGCTTCGCGAGGGGACCGATCCCGCCGGTGGATACCTGGTCGTGACCAGCCGCGCGAGCTACGAGATGGTGCAGAAGGCAGCAACGGCGGGCGTGGCCCTGCTGGCCGCGGTCTCGGCGCCGACCGCACTGGCCATCCGTCTCGCGCAGGATTGCGGCATGACGCTGGTGGGATTCGCCCGACGAAGACAGCACGTCGTGTACGCGCACGGCGGGCGATTGACTGACTGAGGGAAAGCGTGAAGATCGAGTATCTGGTCAAGATGGCCAACGAGATCGGCGCCTTCTTTGCGAGCGAGCCGGACCCCGAGCAGGCGGTGAATGCCGTGGCTGGGCATCTGCGACGCTTCTGGGATCCACGAATGCGCGCCCAGATCGTCGCGCACCAGGCCACGGGCGGCGCAGGTCTTAGCGACCTGGCGCGCAAGGCCGTGGCGAAGCTCGCCGCCGACGCGAGCTCTGCCTGAGCGCGTCCTGGACCGTGACGAATTGGGAGACGACAGCACCGGCGCAAGCGATCACGCCGGCGGCAACGCTGTTGCTGCTCCGCGAGCGCGCCGCAGAGGTCGAGGTGTTGATGATGCGCCGCGGGCAGGCCTTGCGATTCATGGGCGGTATGTGGGTTTTCCCGGGTGGCCGCGTCGATCCGTCCGATTGCACGCCGGCCGCGGCGGCGCTCGTCCCGGCGGACGTCGAGCCTGCGCAGGGACGACTGTGCGCGATCGACGGCGAACCCTTGCCAGGCTCGCTGGCGCTTGGGCTGCGGGTGGCCGCCTGTCGCGAAACCTTCGAGGAAGCGGGTCTACTGCTCGTCCGTCGTCGCGACGGACGCGCGGTTGCGCCAGGGGACTTGCGCCCGCTGCACGCCGAGCGCGAACGCGTGACGCGCACGCCGGGCGGCTTCACGGATCTGCTTGCCGCGGCCGGGCTGTTGCTCGACGTCGGACAGCTCGTGTACTGGTCTCACTGGATCACACCCTCCCACGAACCCCGGCGTTTCGACACGCGATTCTTTGCGCTGTCGATGCCGCAGGGGCAATGGGCCAGCGTCGACCGACGGGAATCGACGGACCTCGCCTGGCTGACCCCTCGCGATGCCTGCCACGCCGCGGAGCGCGGCGAGATGCAACTGGCGCCACCGACGCTGCTCACGCTCGAGGACCTGGATGAAGCGCACACCCATCACGGCGGCGTGACCGCGATGCTCGCTGCTGAGCGCGGCCGCGCTACTCCGCCCGTCATGCCGCGCATCCGGGTGGAGAGTTCGACGATGCATGTGCTGCTGCCCTGGGACCCCGCCTACGCGCAGGCGCAGGGAGAGGGCTCGACCGCGCCTGCGGGCTATCCCCCACATCTGACGCGCCGACGATCCAGCCTCGTCATCCCGCGTGAGGCACTGAGCCGGTAGCGGCGTGGGCGTGCCCGGCCCGGGCCGGGACACGCCCGTTCGTCGGTAGCTACTTGTTCGCGTCTCCGGGCATCACGCCTTCGACGACGTTGCCGACCGAGTCGCCGACCTTCTTGACGAACTCCCTGGCCTGATCCATGGCGTTGCTGGTCTGCTGCCCGACCGCCGTTTGCGCGGTCGATACCATGCTGCCGGCCTGCCTGGCCGTATCGGCGGCCGTCCGCCGGACCACGGTCACGGCCCGGGCCACGACGCCCGTCGCCGGACGTGCAACCCGCACGACCCTTCGCTCGACGGTCGTGACGACCCGACGCGCGCGCGCTGGCGCCTTGCGCCCGGCTCGGCGCACCCGTCTCGCCACCTTTCGCGCAACCCGACGCGCACGCGGTGGCCCTTTGCGCCCGGCTCGGCGCACCCGCCTCGCCACCTTTCGCGCAACCACCCTGCGCGCGACCTTTCTCTTCACCGTCTTACGCCGTGCTGTGCGGCGTACAGCCGTCTTGGACTTCCTTGCGGACCTGCGGACCACCCTCTTCACCCGTCGCACGCGGGCCTTCGCCACGGTCTTGCGTCGACGAATCTTCCGGCGGGCCTTCTTCTTAGCTGCCATGTGAGACATCCTCGCTGTTGGGCGCTGCGGCGAACGCCGTGCGCAAACTGGTTCGCAGCGGACGCTAGTGCAGCGCCCGTGCAGAGTCAACAAGCGCGCGCCTCAGTCCGCGCCCTGCAGCCCCTGAGAGATCCCGTTCACCGACGCGACCAGCGCGTCGAGCAGATCGCGCTCGCCGCGCGCTGGTCGACCAGCCTCGCGCCATCGTCGCAGCAGATCGACCTGCGTCAGGTGGATAGGATCGACGTACGGGTTGCGCAGCCGGATTGACCGCTGCAGCGTCGGCTCGGAGTCGAGCAAGCCGTCACAGCCCTTCACGGCGAGCACGTGGCCGCGGGCGAGCTCGTATTCGTGCCGGATCGCCTGGGCAAAGCGAGCGTGCTCGGGTCGGGCGAGTTGATCGTAGAAGGCCGCGATACCGATGTCCGCGCGCGCAAGCGCCATCTCGATGTCGTCCACGAGGCTCTCGAAGAACGACCAGCTGCCATACATCTCGGCGGCGATCGTCGTCCCAAAGCGTTGGACAATGGCCGCAAGCCCCGTGCCCGCGCCATACCAGCCAGGAAGCATGTGGCGGCTCTGCGACCAGGACAGGATCCAGGGGATCGCGCGCAGCGCTTCCACGCCCCGCCCGCCTGCATGCGACAGCGGGCGCGAACCGATCTGCGCCCGTTCGATGACGTCGACGGGCGTAACTGCATGGAAGTAGTCGATGAAGGCCGGATCATCATGCACCAGCGCGCGGTAGGCGATCCGGCTCGCCTCGGCCATATGCGACAGGGCATCACGCCAACGCTCATGGGGGCGATCAGGACTGTCCACGCTCGCCGTGGTGAGCGCGAGGCTGTGCAGTGCCTGCTCGAAGGTCCGGTATGCGATGGGTCGGAGACCATAGCGGTCGTTGATGCTCTCGCCCTGCTCCGTGACCTGCAGCTGTCCGCGCACCGACCCCGGCGGCATGCCCCGCACGAGCCCCCATCGCCGCCCGCCGCGACCCATGGCCCCGCCGCGCCCGTGGAACACCAGGAGCTGCACGCCCGCAGGCTCGCAGGCAGCCACCATCGCTTCCTGTGCCTTACGCAGCAGCCAGCGTGACGCGATGACCCCGGTCGACTTGTTGCTGTCCGCATAGCCGATCATCACGGTTTGCCGGTGGCCGCGTGCGGCTACATGCGCCCGGTAGCCGGGGTCGGACAGCAGCTGACCAACGATGTCCCCGGCCTGCTCGAGCGCCTCGGCCGATTCGAACAGCGGCGCGACGTCGAGCGGCACCTGGCCGGTGGCCTCGTCGAGCATCCCCGACCAGCGGGCGATCAGAAGCACCTCAAGAAGATCGTCGACGCCGCCAGCCATGCTGACCACATAGGAGCCGATCGCCGCAGCGCCATAGCGGTGGCGGCAGTACTCGATCGCTTCGAACACCCAGAGCGCACGCTTGCCGGCTGCGTCGAGCACCGCGGTCGGGGCTTCGTCGCGCTCGATTGCCACGCGCAGACGCGCGATTCGCTCCCCGCGCGGCCGCTTCGCCCAGGCCGGATCTCCGAGCGCCTGACCCACGATCCGCCGGTGCGCACCGGCGTTCTGGCGCACCTCGAGCGTCGCGAGATGCATTCCGAACGTACGGACCCGTCGCAGCATCCGCCGGACGTAAAAGAGGCCCGCATGGGTGCCTCGGTTCGCCGCCAGGCTGCGCTCGATCAGCTGCAGATCGTCGAGGAGCTGACCGGCACGCTCGTAGTGCCCGGAGCGGCCGTCATACGCGGCCCGCAACCGCTCCGCAATCTGGCCCAGGAACACGCGGTACGGCATGCGATCGTGCGTGGCCGGGGTGGCGCTGCGGGCGGCGGGCACGACGGTCCGGTACTGCTCGATGCGGTCGGTGATCTCGGGCAGCAGGCCGACACGACTGCTGCTCTGGCTCAGCTTTTCCGCCAGCGAAATCGCGTCCAGAAAATATCGATTGATGATGAGCTGGTGATGGCGCGCGCAACTCTCGCGGATGGTCTTGGCGTGCACGTCGGGATGCCCGTCCATATCGCCGCCCACCCACGATCCGAAATGCATCAGCTCGGGCACCTCGACCCCCCGAGCCGCATCGCCGTACACCTTCACGAGCGCCCGCTCGATCTCCTCGTAGAAGAACGGGATCACCTTGTAGATGACTTCGACGAGGAAGAAGAGCACGTGCTCGCGCTCGTCGGCGACCGTGAGCCGCTCGCGCGAGTTGTCGGCCGTCTGCCACCCGGTGGTGAGCTCGGTGCGGACGCGATCCATGATGACGTCCACCTCGGCCGGCGTCTGCGGCGCCTCGAGCCGCGCCATGAGCAGTCGCGCCACGCGTTGCTGCTGCCGCAGCAGCGTGCGCCGGGTCGATTCGGTCGGATGCGCCGCGAATACGGGCTCAATGCTCAAGCCACCGAGCAGCGCGACGGTCTGCTCGAGCGAGATACCGTGCCCCTTCAGCCGGTCAAAGCAGTCGTGCAGGCCCCCCGGCTGCGGTCCCGCGTCCGAATTGACGTACTGCCGCCGGCGCCGGACGCGGTGCACCTTTTCGGCCATGTTCACGACCTGGAACCAGGTCGAAAAGGCGCGGATCAGCTCGAGGGCTTCTGCCGGTGGACGACCCTGCGTACGCACGACCAGGGCGACATTGTCTTCGGCGTCGCCTTCGCGACGACCGATCGCCGCCTGGCGATCGCCTTCCACGGCATCGAATACGGCAGCGCCGCACTGGTCCCGCAACACCTCGCCGACGAGGTGCCCGAGCGCGTGCACGTCGTCACGCAGCGCGGCGTCCTTGGGAGGAAAGAATATGCCCTTGCGTGGCATGGCAGGGCCGAGATGCTATCAGCAAGGATCGTGACAATCTTGACCTCGGCGATCGACCCTCGCCCGAAGATCCGCGACGGTGGCGGTGTTCGCCGTTGTGCGGCAGAGCCGCCGCTCGGCCGTATTCTGTTAAAGTTTCGGCCCTCCGGAACTACACGGTGCCAGACAGATGCAGCGAATCGTCGCCCTGATTGGTCTTACGGTGCTGGGACTCGCCCCCCAGGTGCACGCCGACGCGAAAACAGACCAGCGGCTCGCCGACGCGCGCCAGGTATTCGAGACATTCGTCGACATCCGCGAGCAGACGATCCCGACCTGGCTGATGGAGCGGGCCTACGGCGTCGTCGTCGTGCCGCGCGTGATCAAGGGTGCACTGATCATCGGCGGGCGCGGGGGCAAGGGCGTATTCGCCGTGCGCAATCTGGACGGGTCGTGGAGCGATCCGGTATTCATCACGCTCGCGGGGGTCAACGTCGGATTCCAGTGGGGCGTGCAGTCCACCGACGTCGTGTTCGTGCTGATGTCACGCAAGAGCGTGGAGGGCATCGCGGACGGCAAGGTGACGCTCGGTGCCGACGCATCGGTTGCCGCTGGTCCCGTCGGCCGTTCGGCCGCCGCCACGACGGACGCCACCCTGAACGCGCAGGTGCTTTCCTATTCCCGCAGCGAAGGCTTGTTCGCCGGGGTCGCGCTCGACGGCAGCGTGCTGTCGATCGACGACAACGCAAACGCTTCTGCATACGGGATGGTGGACATTCGCGCCTCGCAGATCCTCGAGGGCCAGGTAGCGACCGCTCCCGAAGCCGCACAGCAGTTCAAGGCAGCGCTTACGCGCGCGACGCAGGCGTCCGCCGGGTCGGCCGCACCATCGCCGGGCGTTCCGCCGGCAGCAGAGCCGACGCCGCAACCGACCCCCGCGCCTGAAGGCGCCGAGACGTTCCCGATGGAAGATCCCGCTCCGGGTGCTCCGCCGCCGGAGTGACGGCGAGGCGATCGCGGCCGCTCACGCCTCGGGTGTGACCCCGAGCACAATGTCGAACCGCGCGGCCAGCTCGCTGCTTCCAGGAGCGAGCGGGACGAAGTCGACGATCACCGAGTCGCGCACACGTCGGTCCCCGATCGCGTTCAGCAGGCCATCACGCACATTGAGCGGCTCTCCCTTCACGTACATCTGCGTGGTGAATCGCTCCGCGCTGCCGCGGCGGCGAACGCCGAAGTGGATATGCGCCGTGCGGAACGCATAGGGCACCGGCTTCACGGTGCGGAACACGTACTCGCCGTTGTCCCCCGTCATGCACCGGCCGTACCCCTGGAAGCCCGCATCCCGCTGCGCGCGATTTCCGCTTCTCGAATGCAGATACACGCCGTTGCGATCGACCTGCCAGATCTCGACCTGGGCACCGCGCAGCGGCCGACCGCTCGCGTCGAGGATGCGCCCGGACACCCAGGTGACGTCTCCCGCTGCCTGGACGTCATCATCATTGATGCGCACGAGGTCATTGTCGGTGTCGAGCGGCAGGCGATCCGGATAGAAGGGTCCGGCGGTCTGCCGCGGCGTGGGAACCAGCACCTCCGACAGGAGGCGCGGCGCGGTCACCATCGCTACTGCACCACCCAGACCCGCGATCACCCGCCGTCTGGCGATTGATCTCGGATCGTACATGAGAAGCTCATCTCAATTTGCTGATTTATAGGTAATTCCGCAGCCACCCAGGCCGCAGTATCCGGCAGGGTTCTTCGCCAGGTACTGCTGATGGTAATCCTCCGCGAAATAGAACTCCGGCGCCGGCTGGATCTCGGTCGTGATCGCGCCGTAACCGGCTTTCGCGAGCTGCGCCGCGTAGGCGTCGCGGCTCGCCTCCGCGGCTTTCCGCTCCGCATCGTCGTTCACATAGATGCCGGAACGATACTGCGTCCCGACGTCGTTGCCCTGGCGCATGCCCTGTGTCGGGTTGTGGGCTTCCCAGAACGCGCGAAGCAGCTCTTCGTAGCTGGTCTTCGCCGGGTCATAAACGACACGCACCACTTCGTTGTGCCCCGTGCGCCCGGTGCACACCTCTTCATATGTCGGGTTCGGCGTCAGTCCGCCTGCGTAACCGACGGCGGTGCTGTAGACACCCGGCAGGTTCCAGAAGAGCTTCTCGGCGCCCCAGAAACAGCCGAGCCCGAACATCGCGGTCTTGAGGCCCGCAGGATAGGGCGGCTCGAGCCGGTTCCCGTTGACGAAGTGCGTCGCGGGCACTTTCATCCGCGTGGCGCGGCCCGGCAGGGCCTCCGCGGCCGAAGGCATCTCGAGCTTATTTCGCTTTGGAGACCACATGAGGCGTCTCTCCGGGGTCTAAAGGCGGGATGCCCGCAACAGTGGTGGCGGCTCCGTGGAATTCAATGCGTCGCCACAGCCTGTGACAAGCCCGACCAGAACTCGGGATCGCGCAGGATGGCTGTCAGCCCGTCGATGATGAACTGAACACCGATGCAGATCATGAGAAATCCTGTGAGCCGCGTGAGTGCGATCATGCCCGTAGGACCCAGCACGCGCTGCAATCGTTCCGCGGCGCGAAGCGTGGCAAAGCACAGGAGCGCCACGATCACGATCGCGAGCAGTACCGCGGTGAAATCGAGCACGCGCTCGAAGCCCAGGCGGGCGCTCGCCTGCGACGAAAGGCTCATGATCACGGCAAAGGTGCCGGCACCCGCGAGACCGGGCATGGCGAGCGGCGTGAAGGCGATGTCGGCCTTGTGACCCGTCTCCCGCTCGAGCTCGCGGGAGGGCAGCGGCGCGCTGGGGAACAGCATCTGGAACCCGAGGCTCGCAACGATCATCCCGCCCGCGATGCGCATCCCCGGAACCGATATCCCGAAGAAACTCATGATGAGCCCGCCCGCGAGCAGAAACCCCGCCATCATCACAAAGGTATAAACGCAGGCTCGCCGGATCTGGCGCAGCCGCTCCGCCGCCGGCAGGTGCGCCGCCACGGTCATCACCAGCGGCACCGCGCCCAGGGGGTTGACGATCGGCAGGATCGCGAGCACCGCGCCCGCGACGTAGCCGAGGAATTTCGTCATGAGATCCACGTTCGCGCGTCGAGTGGCAGATCCTGGAATCGCGGGAGTTGACGAGGCACGCCGCAAGGCGCCGCGTCGTCAGCGTTCGATTTTCTCGTATTCCATCGAAGGCGCATCGCCGGGACGGAAGTACACGTACCGGCCGCTCATCTCGAGGAGCGTCCGGTCGCGCTCCGCCGCGGTCGCGAACCAATGCTCCTTCTGCCAACCTTCACCGAGGAGGTTCCGCATCGGGTCGCTGCGCCGCATCCGTACGCGTATGCCGTGCGGTCGGCTATCCGGAAGCGGTGCGCGAAGATTGTGCTCGTGGCTGATGCTCATGGGGACAGCGGATATGGGGCCAGTGCCCATCTTATTGGAAAATTGCAACCGTCCCCATTTCCGCCCTCAGAATGTACGGCCAAGCAGCAGATAGAGCGCGCGCTCGCCGTGCTCGGCGAACCCCGCTGCGAGATACACGGGACCGAGCGGACTCTCCGCGCCAAAGAAGAAGCTGCCGCCGAGCTCGAGGCCATCGAGCTCGACATCGTCGCGGGTCTGCCAGGCGTTGCCCGCCTCGACCGAGAACCCGAGGTACGCGGGGAACTCAAATAGGCCCGTGCCGCCGCGGCTCACGCGTCTGAACACGACGGCGCGCGCCAGCCCGTATTGCGTTCCCGTGAGGGCATCGCGTGGCAGACCGGACAGCTCGAGAAAGCCGCCGAGGGTGAACAGGTCATTCGGCGAGTTGAGCTCGTCGTCGAGCGCGGAGCCGCCTTCGACCCCGAGCAGCAGGCTGTATCGGCCGCGGCTCCACGCGCCCTGCCAGGACGCCGTGAAGAGATCGGCATCCACGGTGGCGCCCAGTGAATCCCGGTCGGCCTGCCAGCGGATGCTCGCCGATTGACCGCGCCCCGGAAAGTACGCGCTGTCGAGGCTGTCGTAGCCGATCGCGAACAGCAGTCCGCCGATGTCGAATTCCTCGTCGACGAGTGCCGGATCGCCGATCCGAACCCGGGCCGCGCCGTCGCCGCGGCGCAGTCCGAAGCGGACCTCACCCCAGTCCGAGATTTCCGCCCCGATCGCAATCGCCGCGACTGACTCCCGCACGCGGTAGCGCGCGATCGTCGAATCGTCCTGCACGAGGTCGTAGCTCTGGATCTCGTGACGCAGCGACGGAGCGAGAAACACGTCGTTGGTCAGCGACAGCGGTTGGAACCACTCGGTGAAGAACCGCGGATCGTCGCCGAGCTGCAGCTCCGTCAGCCACTCGCCGTCCAGGCGATTGAGGCCGGTCATCAGGATCTCTCCCGCCGCGTTTGCACGGGACCCCTCGTCGTAATCGCTTTCGATGCCGAGTCCCAGGCGCAGGAAGCTCGGCCCCCAGGATTTCGTGCGCAGATCGATCTCGAGTCCTCGCTGCTCGCCTTCGCGCACGAGCTGATAATCGACGGCTTCGTAGCGGTTTAGACCGTATTGCCGATTGGCGCGGCGTTGCAGCTCCTGCGCGTCGAACGGCTCGCCGGCGAGATCACCGAATACGGCCTCAATCCGTGCCGTGTCCCGTCCCGAGCCGGCGCCGGGACGAACAAACCCGATGATCTCCTCGTTCTTTCCGCCCGCTGACCGCGCCAATCGGTAATCCGAATACGGAGCCACGGGCAACGCGAGCGTGGCCAGGCGTTGGCGAACCTCAGGCGACAGGTTGCGCCCGGTCGCCATGACGTCCGGCACCTGTCCGAAATCGAGCGTGGCCATGGATCCAAGGTCGGGCTCGATCAGCACATCGCGCGCGGCAAGCTGCGCCTTCGACGCCTCGGTCCCGCGACGCACCATGATGCCCAGCATCTGGTTCGTCACGTCGAGCGGTGATTGCAAATCGTCGCGGCTCGCGAGCGGAAAGCTCACATCGACGACGATCAGCACGTCCACACCCATGCTCCTCGCGAGCTCAACCGGCAGGTTGTCGACCAGTCCGCCGTCCACGAGCAGGCGGTCTCCGACTTCCACTGGTGCCAGCACCCCCGGCGCCGACATGCTGGCGCGGAGCACGGTCGCGAGATCGCCATGGTCGAGGACGACGGGCTCGCCGGTTTCCAGGTCCGTGGCCAGCGCGCGGAACGGCGTCGGCAGCCGGTCGAAATCCTTCGTGTCTGCGACGCGGAGGGTCGCGCTGCGCAGGGCCTGCGTGATCTTCTGACCCTGCACGAGCCCGAGCGGCAGCTCAACCCCCTCGCCGTATCGCAGCCCCAGCGAGCCGCGCGCATAGATACTCCGATCATCCTGCTTGCGCCGGTAGACGAGATCGCGCCGCAGCGCGCGGTCGCGAAACAGATCCTGCCAGTCGAGCTTGCGAAAGACCTGCTCGATCTCGGCGCCGCTCAGTCCGGCGCAGTACAGCCCGCCAACCACCGCGCCCATGCTCGTGCCGGCGACTGCGTCGATCGGCACCTGCATCTCCTCCAGCGCGCGTATCACACCGATGTGCGCCGCGCCGCGCGCACCGCCGCCGCTCAGCACCAGCCCGATCCTTGGTCGGTCCTCGGTCGGAGCCGCGTGCGCAACCCCGACAAAAGGGACTACGACAGGCAGAGTCAGGCAAGCCAGCAGCGCAAGCGCTCTGCCTGCTGTGGGGTGTGATCGCGATCGCGGGTGCATCGGCATTCGCTCCGCAGCGGAATGCGCCGGATACTAGCAAACGACCCGCGAGGTCCGGCGCATGCGCCTCGGATGTTGAATAATCCGGTCCAGGAGTTGTTGATCCGCATGCAACAGACATCGCCACGATTCCTGGCGCACGACCTGCCTCTGCGGGCCATCGTTTTTCTTTTCTGCTCGATCTCGATGACGCCGGTCGCGGACGCCGCGAGGCTGGAGGAGATCATCGTCACCGCCGCACGGCGTCCCGAAAGCGCGCTCCGCAGCGCCTCGAGCATCGCCCGGGTGACGTCCGAGGCCATCGCCACCGTCGGCTCGACCCATCACTCCGAGATCCTGAACCGAATGCCGGGCACGCTGATCCAGCGCGGCAGTGGCCAGGAAAGCCTGACAGCAATCCGCTCGCCCGTGCTCACCGGGCCGGGATCCTGCGGCGCGTTCCTCATGCTCGAGAACGGCGTGCCGATCCGGCCGGTCGGATTCTGCAACGTGAATGAGATGTTCGAAATCAACACCGAGCAGGCGGACTCGATCGAGGTACTGCGTGGTCCGTCGAACTCTCTCTACGGATCCAGTGCCGTACACGGCGCCGTAAACGTGCTGCAGGCGGCACCGGCGGATCGTCCGGAGCTGCGCGGCGGCATCGATGCCGGTCCGGATCAATATCGCCGGGTCAAGCTCGCCGCGCGCGCGCTCGGCGACCGCAGGTCGGCGGGCGTGGCCGCGCTCTATGCGCACGACGGCGGCTGGCGCGCAAGCTCGGGCTTCGACGAGGGGAAGCTGAACGCAACGCTCGCAACCTCCGTGCGGGATGCGCCGCTGCGCGTCGATTTCGCCGGCACCGTCCTCGACCAGCAGACAGCCGGTTTCATCACAGGTCAGGATGCCTACCGCGACGAGGCGTTGAGCCGCAGCAACCCGAACCCGGAGGCCTACCGCAAAGCGCATGCGCTGCGGCTCACTGGTGTTCTCTCCCCTGCTCACGAGGAGGCGATGCGGTTCGAGTTTCGCCCGTATCTGCGCAGCTCGCGGATGGAGTTCCTGCAGCACTTCCTGCTCGGGAAACCAGTCGAGGAAAACGGGCAGGAGAGCGTGGGGCTCATGAGCAGCCTGATTTGGGACAGCAGCCGCGACTGGTCGCTTACCGCCGGTGTCGACCTCGAGCTGGCGGACAGCTTCCTGCTCGAATTCCAGGATGGACCGACCACCGACGGTCCGCCACCAGCGAACGCGATCCGCCCGGCCGGACGACACTACGATTACGAAGTCGCCTCATACGTGGCGGCAGCCTACGCGCAGGCCGCGTGGCAGATGTCGCCCCGCTGGTCGCTTGCCGCGGGTCTGCGGGCGGAGTATGTCCGCTACGACTACGACAATCGCATGCTCGCGGGAAATACCGACGAGAACGGCGTACCTTGCGGCACCACCGGGTGCCTGTACAGCCGACCAGCCGATCGCGATGACAGCTTTGAAGCGCTGGCGCCGAAGCTGGCGTTGTCGTTCACGATCAGCGACGGTGTCGTTGCCTATGCCTCCGCCTCTCGTGGCTTTCGGCCACCCGAGCTGACCGAGTTGTACCGTCTGCAGCGCCAGCAGAGCATCGCCGACCTCGACTCCGACCAGCTCGACGCTCTCGAGTTAGGCGTCAAGGCGGAGCTCGAGCACGTGCGGTTCTCCCTGGCCGCATTCGACATGGACAAGCGCAACGTGATCCTGCGCGACGCCAACGGCTTCAACGTAGACAATGGCCGCACCTCGCACCAGGGGGTCGAGTACGAACTCGTCTGGCAGGCCATGCCCGCGCTTGCGCTCAGCGTTGCCGGGACCTTTGCGCGCCATCGCTACGAGTTCTCGAGCGCGATCGAGGGTGGCGAGACGATCGTCGACGGCGACGACGTCGACACCGCTCCGCGTCAGGTCCATGCCGCGAGCCTGCGCTGGGAGCCGGACGATCGGCTCTCGGCGGAGGCCGAGTGGCTATACGTCGGCGACTACTGGCTCGATGCCGCGAATGCGCACCGCTATGCGGGCCACGAGCTCCTCAACCTGCGCGGTCGCCGGAGCTTTGCACCCGGCTGGAATCTTGCGCTGCGCCTCAACAACGCGCTCGACCGCGACTACGCCGATCGCGCCGACTTCGCGTTCGGTACCTACCGATATTTCCCCGGGCGAGACCGCACGCTTTTCGCGGAAGTCTCCTGGCAGCGCTGAGCGGCCGCCTACGCCGCCTGCCGGTCGAGGCGCAACCAGCGCCGCGGCAGCTCGCCGAACCACGCGAGCTCGCCCGCCAGTGCCGCGACCTCCCCGACGATCAGCAGCGCTGGTGATCGGATCTCGCCATGAGCGGCAATAGCGGTCAGGTCCGCCAGGGTAGCGATCGTGACGCGCTGATCGGCACGCGATCCATTCTCAACGATCGCGATCGGCGTCGATGCGTCTCGCCCCTGCCCGATGAGCCCTTCGCCGACGGCCGCGAGTCGGCCCGCGCCCATGTAGAAAGCAAGCGTCTGGCGCTCGCGCGCCAGTGACTGCCAGTCGAGACGATCGACCGAATCGCCACAATGCGCCGTCACGAGCCGGAGCGACTGTGCGTGCCGACGGTGCGTGAGCGGAATGCCCGCATAGGCCGCGCAGGCGACGGCCGCGGTAATCCCCGGAACGACCTCGTACTCGATGCCCGCCTCGTGCAGCGCTTCGAGCTCTTCGCCGCCGCGGCCGAAGATGAACGGGTCACCGCCCTTCAGGCGCACCACCCTGCGGCCGGCGCGGGCGTGCTCGATCATCAGCTCGTGAATTCTGGTCTGCGGCACCGAATGCGCGCCGGCGGCCTTACCGACGGAGATCCGCGTTGCGTCCCGGCGCGCCAGCGCAAGGACCTCGTCCGCCACCAGTCGATCGTGGAGGATCACATCGGCGTCCTGCAGCGCACGCAGCGCGTTCAGCGTCAGGAGCCCCGGATCCCCCGGTCCGGCACCGACCAGCACGACGGAACCCGTCGTCGATCCGGTCTCGGGCGTCATCGATCGCTCGAGCTCGCGTTCGGCCGCGACGCCGCGCCGCGCCCGAAGCAGCTCCGCCACGCGTCCGCGGACGATCTTCGTATAAAACCGGCGGCGCGCAGCGAGATCCGGGAAAGCGGCGCGGATGCGCGCGCGCCATCGCGCGAGCAGCTCCGCAAGCGGCCCGATCGACTCGTCGACCGTCGTCTCCAGGCGCTCGCGGATGAGCCGCGCGAGGACCGGCGCCGTGCCACCGCTCGATACCGCGATCATCACCGGTGAGCGATCGACGATCGCCGGCACGATGAAGCCCGAGAGCTCGGCGTCGTCGACGACGTTGGCGAGGAGGTTCCGCGCCCGCGCGGCCGCCGCGACGCGTGCGTTCAGCTCGCGATCGGCGGTGGCGGCGATTGCGAGAACTACGCCGTCGAGCTGTTCATCGGCATAGTCGGCTGCGAGATGGGTGATGCCCCCGGCGGAGTCGGCGGCCTG
>Ga0207645_10000897_pt1 | contig 24695 bp, 24 predicted proteins | sample KBSM53metaG_FD_184331 | JGI IMG/M metagenome (GOLD analysis project Ga0207645, IMG submission 184331) | Miscanthus rhizosphere microbial communities from Kellogg Biological Station, Michigan, USA - KBS M5-3 metaG (SPAdes) (version 2) | ecosystem: Host-associated > Plants > Roots > Rhizosphere >...
TGTTCATCACCGAGTTCAAAGATATAGGTGTCTTGTCCTGCGCCACCAAGGAGATAGTCCACGCCGCTACCGCCCTCAAGCGTGTCATTGCCTCCCTTTCCATCCAACACTTCATCAACATAGAATAAGCCATAGCCTGCTAAGGAGTCCCCTCCTTCTGTGCCGGAAATCGTCCGGGTCATATTTCGCAGCGCGACCGAATCCCAGACCGTTCCATCACTGAACCTCACACGAATGCCGTTGTTGTCAAAAAATTGAGAAGTGCTATAGAAGGCGTTCAACCAAATTTGATCCGATCCATTGAGGCTGAGATAAATATTTCCCCCATCCCGCTTCACCGTCACGTCGGTCGGAGCAATGCCGGAATCCATCTGAATCGTGTCCACTTCCCCCATCCGATATCCGAAATCCATCACCTGGTCGATCATATCGCCATAGCCGAACCGTAATGTATCGTCTCCTCCTGGGTCCGACAGTCCTCCGTAGATCAAGTCCCGCCCTGGTCCACCCTCCAACACATCATCCCCTGCCTCTCCATCGACATAATCGTCACCCATCCCGCCTCGCAGCACATCATTGCCCACGCCTCCTCGAACATCATCGGCTCCCCCGAATCCTTCCAGTGTTTCATCAAGAGCCTTTCCCTGCAGATTATTGACTTGATCATTGCCTGTAATGAGGCGGACGTTATTCAGCAAGGTGGATGAATTCCACATGGTGCCATCAGCGAAGACCAGCTGGTCTATGCGATTGGAGGGACTCGTAAAGAATGACGGCAAGGTTACTCGATCGCTCGTTCCGTTCACATTTAACACGAGATTATTCAGATTCTTCTCCAAAATCACGCCGCCGGGAAGCACTCCAGCTCCAAGCTGGACGGCATCCCCTGTAGCGGCGTCTTCCATTGTGTCCTGTCCGGCGCCTATGCCAAATAGAAAGGTGTCGCTCCCAGCCCCTCCCTTGAGTTGATCATTGCCCGTACCGCCATCCAGAACATCATTCCCTGCATCACCGTTCAGCGTGTCATTGCCAGACCCACCAACTAACAAATCGTTGCCATCTCCGGCGTTCAGCGTATCGTCCCCACCGCCGCCGAAAAGTCGATCGTTCCCGCCATTGCTGGTCACAGAATCGTTGCCGCCACCCGCTTGAATCGTATCGTCGCCGTCCCCCGTTCGAATGATATCGTTGCTACCCGTTCCGGTGATCTGACCACTCGGGAATCCCAGTACGTCAGCTATGGAATAACTGATTCCGCCGGCCACAATATTCTGAATTCCACCTGTTTCATTCACACCGGTATTCGTAAATCCTTTCACGAGAATTGAATCCCCACCTGTGCCGACCTGAATCAGGAGCGTGCGTTGTGCCTCATCAGGGCTGAAGGTCAGCATGCTTAGCGATATCCCACCAGGAGGCTCTTCCGAACCGGGCGGCGGGAGAACCGACACAAACTGAATCGTGTTCAAATCGCCAAGACTGTCCGCTTCGAAGATGACGTCTTGTCCATCGCCGAGATCGAATACATAAGTGTCGCTGCCAGTTCCGCCATTGAGCACATCATTGCCAGTCCCACCGGTCAGCTGATCGGAGCCCTCGTCTCCCCACAGCGTATCGGAGCCAGCATCACTGAATAGCTTGTCGTTGCCGCTATCGCCGACAAGTTCGTCATTCCCATCCCCGCCTTGAAGTTCATCGTCGTTCTCTTCTCCGTCGAGGTAGTCGTCGCCTGCCTGCCCAAAGAGCACGTCATTGCCAGCCCCACCAAAGAGCTGATCGTTGTTATTGCCGCCGTCGAGTTGATCTGCGCCCACTTCACCGAAGAGGGTGTCGGCGCCATCATGTCCTGCGAGAATGTCATCGCCAGCCCCGCCACGCAGATCGTCGTTTCCCGCGCCACCAGACAATTGATCGATGCCATCACCCCCGTCTAAAACATCGTCTCCGTCTTCTCCATACAGTTGATCGTTGTCGATGCCTCCATCTAAGTAGTCGTTTCCCGCGCCACCGGCGAGGAGATCGACGCCGGCTCCGCCTTCGATCCAATCATTACCTGCGGTAACCGTAGCAGCGACTCGGTCATCACCGAAGAGTTGGTCATTGCCGGCTCCACCCAACAACACATCGTCGCCGCCATCTCCCTGGAGCAGATCGTTCCCGTTACCGCCATCGAGAAAATCCTCCCCCCCATTGAATTCTGTAAAGGAGACAGGAGCGCCGGAATCTCCCGGCACTTGGTCACCAAAAAGTTTGTCTGCGCCGGCACCACCCAGCAGGACGTCATTGCCGAGGTTTCCCAGTAACAGATCGTCGCCATCGCCCCCATCCAGATAGTCATTCCCCGGCGCGTTGGCCTCTCGAAAGACGTAGGTCCCAAGTAGCCCGCTCCCCGGATCACCGGGCACCGCCTGATCGCCCTCGACGAGATTGTCACCCCAGATATGATCGTTCCCGGCGCCTCCATAGAGCTGATCGTCGCCTCCGCCGCCAGCAACGACGTCATTATCTGCACCGCCATCGGCAATGTCCTGACCCGCCACCGTTCCGCTTGGCGGAACATAATCGTCTCGAAAATCAGCAACCAACGCATCTCGCCCAACTCCACCATAGAGTTGATCATGTCCTAAAGACCCATAGAGGCTGTCATTGCCCGCATCTCCGTACAGTTGATCGTTGCCTGCTCGACTAAGGATTAGATCATTGCCTCCGTTGCCATGCGCCGCATAGTTAAATGAGCCGAGCAGGCTTTGAACGTCGTCTAATTCCGTGCCGGAAACGACTTGGCTGCTCAACCCATTGGCATAATTGATGGCCGGCGTGTTGATCGCGGTTATCGTGGCTTCTTGATGGCCTTGATGAGTGGCGACCGTCGTTCCATTCACCAGATCTACTAATTGAACATCGAGGGCGACTGTCACGTTTGATGAGAGATCCTGGGCTCGCAAGGCAAATTGCGCTTGTTTTTCTCCTTCTGGAATCACCAGCGTCACGACGCCATTGACCGGTGTGAGCTCTTGCCCGCCAGTCAGGACGGTAACGGCATTGGCGCCGATGCCATTTAACGTGAGCTGCATGGCTTGGCCGCCAGTGCCTGTCGCATAAGACACATAGGCCGTGAACGTGTTCACCCCTTCTTCCTTCAAAGTGCTTGTGGCCAGCTGTGCGCTGTCTGGATTAAATCCTATCGTGTCAAACGGATTTGGCCCAATCCCTTGCTGAACAACAACGGTCTGCGCTGCACTTTCAAATGTCTCGCGTGCGCTTTCAATTGCGTTCTTACCTGAGGAGGACAAGTTAGGATTGGTCAACTCAGCGGCGTACGCTTGATCGATCAACTGGATGTCAGAAAAACTACCGATGGTTTGGCCAAGACTAAAGGCCACGTTACTAAACTTCTGGGTAAAGTCGGCCACTGCATTTGCAAAACCTTTCCCCAGATCCGAAATGAAGGCATCTCGTTCTTGAGCGAACAAGATCTGATCAGATGGATCAATATTGGGCGTGGAACTCAGCGTGTCATAGAATGCCACTGCCAACCCATTGGCTTGGACCTTATCGGCAGGATTCTGCAATTGATCGCGCAGATAGGCCAGCGTGTCGGTCCGCCAAGCGTCGCCGCTAACGTTCAGAAGCTGCTGTGCGAAATTCTCGAGGTTTAGATCGTTGGCAAGGAATTCCTGTCTCAGCGAATTTAAGCCTAAAAGGGCACCAGATGCGGCAAGGACAAGAGCTGCTTTCTCAGAGAATTCACCTTCTGATATCCTCACAGGCGCAGGTGGACCATTGGATACTTGAAGGAAATCTTTTAGAAAACTGAACCCTTTGACAATTCCATCCAATCCAAGCCCCAGCGCATCCGCGAGTCCAGCAAGGATCACTGATGCAGCATATATTGCTGCCGTAGCAGGTTTCCCTGCCACAGTCACTGGCAATATAGCGGCGCTATAAGATTTGTATTTCTCATAGGACAGCTTGCCCGCTTCGTACTGGTTGGTCAGATATGCTTTGGCAAGACTGTCCCACTCCTGCGTATCTCCAAACGTCATTCCTGCCAAGAGACCTGCTAAGAGACGGGGGTATGATTCCGTCCTTCCAACGTCCCGACCATTGAGAATGCCCCCCAGTAAACCAGCAGTGTTTTGGAGAGACGACATTTGGAAGTACCAGTCCCTTGGGCTCGTGGTCGAAAACAAATCTTGAGCCACGGTGAACCCTAGACTGGCGTTGAGACCGGCATAAAATCCGGTTTCAATCCGGTGAGCCTCAACCAGGTCCATTTTGACGGTCTCAAACGTAGTTGGATTCACTGTTTGATAATCCAACAGATACACTTGCCCGCCCACCTGCCCGATGCCGACCGTCGGATCGCCACCTAACCGACTAGCCATGTCACCAGTGATCACGAAATGCGCGGCTTGGCCAAGACCATCAAGGACGGACGCCTGGTAAGAGCCTAAGTTGCTTACCAATCCCGAGTAGCCACCCAGCGCGTTGAATGTAATTAAACTCATTCGGCTTTTATCATAAGTGGGATCTACCTCTGTCTTGCTCTTGATCCATTCATACGCCGCATATTGCGCTAGCGCCCCACCTAAGCTTTGCCCTGTGAAGATGATCTTGGTATCCGCTGCTAGATCATTTAGATAACGGAAAATTTGTTCTTTGCTCTGAATCCATTGGTTCCATCCAAGATGCTGCGTACTGGATATCCAGTCAGTTGGACTGGACAATAGGCCACCATCGCAGCCACCAAAAGCTATGATTACTTCCTTTGGATTCCCCACGGAAGTTTTTTCATAAGCAATGGCTTTAAATCCAGTTGACACATCGGGAGGGTCTATGAACTCACTTGTCTCGGAATAGCCTGGCGGAATGTCAAATCTGGGGAAAATAGTTGGATCGCCTTCATCAAGTGGCCCGAGTGGGCTGCCCGGAGCAACAGGGGTCGTGTTTGTAAAATAGGAAGTGTCGCATGCAACAAGCGCAAGCTCGCTTAGGTCGCTGAGAGTCGTACTAACGGGCATGGCGATTCTCCTGGCAGATATTGATAACCTTGACAGTGATTCTATTAAGTCGATCTTTCCCGTACATCGTGTCGTACGGGTCATGGACAAATGCGACCCGGCACCCATCCGAAGAGATAGAGACACGGTCTACCAAGCCCGTAATGAGCTTCGTCACTCGGTCATTTCTGGCTAAATATCCACCAGCATCACCAGGTTTCCCAAGGTCGTCTGTTTTGTGAGAAGTAACAAAGATCCCCTCCCTGGTAGGAAAGAATGCTCGCGATCCACCACGCATAAATCGCATGTATGGAATAGTTTCAGTCGTTACGGTTCCGTCAGGCCCCAGCCACCAGATAGGAACAGGCTTGCCTTTTGGCCAGGGTCCAATGGGATCCTCTTTTCCTGTCAAAGGATCTATATAGGCCACTGGGTAGAGGAGATAGGCATCCTTGAATGGTGCATATTTCACAAGGTTATGCCAGACTTCGCGCGTTCCAATGGGTAAAGAGATCCATTCCTCAGCATCCTTGTAGTGAAATCTAAGAGGATTATTCCATTCGGACACGTGCCTCTCGGAGGGAACCCATTCGAGAAATCCGTGGCCGTTCATCAGTGGCAAGGTCTGATGATTTGAGATCATCCAGGCTGGCTTCTGAACGTAGTACCGACAATTGAAACGATTGAACCATTCCATATTGACCAGGGGAGCAACGTTCTCTTCTCCATTTACCCTCGTCACGACCAACCACTGTTTTTCTTCACCGGGAGACTTCCGAAGGAAAGTAACAACATTTCCTTGCACACAGAGCTTGGCAGCCCCTTCGAAGCGCGGGTCCTTGCTCAAGGTGCCGCTTTCTGTATCCCAAACGTAGTACCCTGCATCCACGATCGGTGGCCCTTCGGGATCGTCGCCAACTTTAGCTTGGGCTCGTTGCTCGCTATAAAACACAACCCTATCGTTGTCGAGCCATCCGGAAACACCCCCTCCGCGCTTACCTGAATCCTGAATAGTATAGATTGGCCTTATCTCTGAACACGCCGCCAGCTGTGGACTGACCAGCAGCATGAATAGCACGACGAGAAGCGCAGCATTCTCTTTGTTCGCCCTGTTCATTACAGTGAGGGCAAAGAGAATCGGAGGCAGAATCGTCATCCGACATCCCATCTTAACTCTTCGGTTTGGCCTGTTTCGCATCCCGCATGCCTATCAAGGCTTTCTGTATCTGCTGGTTCAGGCGAGCGAGCACATCTATGCCCATCGCCACACGCGTAACAAGCTGCCCATGAATACCATCGGTGTCGTCTGACCGTTCTTCGCAGTTGTCGCAATAGCCCTGAGCAGCAACGGTTCGATGAAACCAAAATCCACGTAGGCGATGCCTTGCGCCACGCCGACGTTGGTGTAATTCGTCGCGCGCGGATGCGCGATCGACTCGCTGGGTTTCAGGCGCACGTCGAGAATGAGGACCTTGTCTTTGGCCTCATCCATTGACCGACTCCTTCGTTGAAGAAAACAGAAATGTTGCTAGCGGGGATTGAGAGAGGTGACGAACAAATGGAAATACAACCATTCTTTACGCGTTCCTAAGTATCTTCGGTGGGGGAATTTATCTAATGATTCTGCCGGTTGTCAACGACTTTCTTTTGAACAGAAGGAAAAGCTTTTATTAGATGAGGAGTGTAAAGAAGGCGGATATGGATTCCTGAATTCAGCCAATGAGGCGGTACATTGCGAAATAACTGGTTGATCTAGATGACGTAGTTCGGGAATTGTTGGTCGGGGCGAAAGGATTTGAACCTTCGACCCCTGCGTCCCGAACGCAGTGCGCTACCGGGCTGCGCTACGCCCCGACCGGGGGAGTGTCTAGGAAAGGAGCCGCGAGTATCTTACATCAGAGGGTCGAAACGCAAGCCGTGCGCTTCCGCTACGCCGCGGCAGGTCACTTTCCCCTGCGACAGATTCACGCCTTTTGCCAACCCCGCGTCGGCGCGTACAGCAGCATCCACGCCGGAAGCCGCCAAGGTCAAGAGATACGGCAAGGTGGCGTTGGTCAAGGCTTGAGTCGACGTGCGCGGCACAATGCCGGGCATGTTGACGACACAGTAATGCAGCACGCCTTCCATCATATAGGTCGGATCCGAATGGGTCGTCGGCCGGCTGGTTTCGATGCAGCCGCCTTGATCTACCGCCACGTCCACGATCACCGACTTGGGTTTCATTTTGGCGACGAGCGTACGTGAGACGAGCTTCGGCGCCCGAGCGCCAGGGACGAGCACTGCACCGATGAGAAGATCCGCCGTGAGCACGTTTTCTTCGATCGCCGCTTGCGTGGAGGCGCGGGTGACGATTCGGCCCTGATAAAGATCGTCGAGGTACCGCAGGCGTTCGATGTCGAGATTGATGACCGTGACTTGCGCGCCCATTCCGACGGCGATTCTGGTTGCCGCGCTGCCGACCGTTCCCGCGCCCAACACGACCACCTTGGCCGGGTCCACGCCCGGCACGCCGCCCACGAGCAATCCCCTCCCGCCCTGCGTGGCCTCCAAATAGCGGGCGCCGACTTGCACCGACATCTTCCCGGCAATCTCGCTCATCGGCTTCAACATCGGCAGGGTGCCGTCCTTCGCTTCAATGGTTTCGTAGGCGATGGCCGTGATGTCGGCTTCCAATAGCGCTTTAGTCAGCTCTGCTGACGAGGCCAAGTGGAGGTAGGTGAACAAGACCTGGCCGGGGCGAAAGAGGCGGGTTTCCGAGAGCTGCGGCTCCTTGACCTTGACGATCAACGCGGCGTCCTTGAACAGGGCCTCTTTGGAAGAAGCAATTCTCGCCCCGGCCTGTCGATACTGCTCGTCGGTATAGCCGCTGCCGACGCCGGCCGACGGTTCGACGAGGACCTCGTGGCCGGCGTGACGGAGCGCTTGCACCCCGTCGGGCGTCACGCTCACCCGATATTCGTGGTCTTTGACTTCCTTTGGCACTCCGATGATCATGGCGTCCCCTCTCTTCCGATCAACGCGCACCTCCTACCTATTGTATCGAGAGACGTGCGGAAAGAGAACTGATGCCGCAGAAGCCGCCGCGCGCGGTGGACAGTCCGCGAAGGGGTGTTGTAAGATTTGCCCTCGCATCGCCGGATAGGATTGCGGGCGATTTCAACAGCCTGTGACGAGCCAGAGGAGGCCATGATGGATGCAGGAGCCGGATCGTGTAATGCCTGCGGCGCCGCCGGGACCGCGCTGATGAAACTATCTCTCGGCAAAGACTTTTTCGGCCGCGCCTACGATCGTCTCTCGCCCTCCAGCGACCAGAGTCCCAAGTGGTATTGCGAGGCCTGCTCGATGCAGAAAAACCTGCAGCGCGATTTTCGAGACATCCGAGCCGAGTTCGACAAACTGACTGCGGGCCAGGCCTCTGAGCTCTCGACAACCGAAACGTTTCAACGGGCCGCCCTCCGGCTGAGGGAAATTGCCGCCATCCTCGAGGCGACGAGCAGCCAGTCGCCGATTCTTGCGGCGCCGGATGTGGCTCAGTTGATCGGACGCTTCCAGACCACAACCATGCAAGCCTGACAACACCGGACTCACCCTTGCCGCCGTTCAAACGTCATATTTTCATTTGCATCAACCAGCGCCCGAAAGACGACCCGCGCGGCTGCTGCGCCGACCGGGGATCAGAAAAGCTCCACGCCCATTTCAAGAGCGAAACGAAACGTCTAAATCTGAAGGGGTTAGTGCGCGCGAACAAAGCCGGGTGCCTCGACCATTGCGACTTGGGTCCCAGCGTCGTGATCTATCCTGAAGGAGTCTGGTACTGGGTAGGCAACGAAGCCGATGTGACGGAAATCATGGAACGGCATATTCTGAAGGGCGAAATCGTGACCCGTTTGCTCATGCCGGATCATCCCGCGCCAACCGAGCTGCCTCCTCTGCACTCCCTGCGCTAAGGACCAGATGGCGACAGAAGACAAATGGAAGGCCAACCTGGCGAAGGTGGCCTTTATGAAGCAGTTTCCCGGATTACTCGGCTCATGGGAGGCCTTGAAAGGCAAAACCATTGAAGCGGTGATTCTGCTCAAGAGCAAGCAAGGTGCGGCCGCCATCATTTTCAGCGACGGAACGTTCACCGTGGCTCCGCCGATGGCCGCCGAGCCCTACGAACTCGGCGAGACGTTGACCGCCGGGCGTTCGCTGCTGGAAGCCAAGCACGCTCACGCGTATCAAGAGTACGACCGGCTGGCGAAGAACGACAAGGATGCGCTGAGGCAGGCGCGTCTCGAAAAAATCATCGGCGCCATCCAAAACAATCTGGAGCAAATACCGGAATTGAAAGAACGGCTGAAAGCGCTCGTGAAGGAGTGGCCGTGAGCAGTATCCCCAAAAAGAACATGTTCGAAATCTTCTCGCAGGGTCTCTTTGAAGGAGTCAAACCCATGATGATCATTCGCGACCACTTGGTCCGCCACCCCGACCGCTGCACGCATCAAGCGGTCTGCGTTCCGATTTGCCCGACCGGGGCCTGGCTGTCCACTCCGCCTTACAAGTTCGACGCCGCCCGCTGCCTCGAAGGTTGTCGCTTGTGCCTGGATGCCTGCCCTTCGCACGCGATCTTCGGTGTCTTCAGAAAAGGCGACAAGCTGCTCGAGCCGCAGCAGAAGTCGTAGCCGCCCGAAGCTACCACCTTCTCTGCCCCCATCTGGCTCCGTTCAATCCCGCCAGCAGGCCATGACCTGCTGGCGTTTGCTTTATGGCGTCAACGTAAAGTTTTTGGTCGGCACGGCAGTAATGTCGGCAACTGACGGTGTTGGGGTCTGAGTCGTGTAGACAGTCGTGTCAGTCTTGGCAGAGCCCTGAACGGTGTACATTTTTGCCGATTGGCTGGAGGCACTCGGTGTTATTGGCAGTGCGCCGAATGCCGCGAGCGATGGCGCACCGATGGGCAGAGTCATCGCGTATGAGTAGTCGCCAGGTGGGTTGCCGGTTATAACCGTTGCCATCTGCGATTTCACCGTCACGGTCGGGCCGGGGACGACCGTTTGTTTGGCGGCGACGATGACGGCACCATCATCGTCCGCCGGACTTAATGTCACCGTCCCGTTGATATTTTGGGTTGCGGAGCTCGCTAATGTGAATGGGGTACCGCTCGTGCTGAGAGTCGTAATACTGGTGTCGCTGGCAACCGGTACGCCTGAAATGACTGCTGTCGCATGACTGTCAGCGGAGATCACGACATCGTAATTTCCTGGATCGAGGTGGGCAAGAAAGAATTCCCCTGTCGTCGTATTGAGCACAGTTTCGCGGATGATTTGACCCTGCTGCTGCGCCGAGACTCTGACATTGGTCAACGTCTTATCGATAAAGCCCTGGATGCCGTTCAGGACGAAAGGAATGACTTTGATCACAGGCTTGAGCTTGTACTTCCCGTTTCCAGTCTGCACAATTGATTTGCAGGCATCGAAGTCCAACAGCAGATCGACTCGTTGCCCTGAATTCACCGTGAACTGGTGAACCAGCTTCACGCCTGATTGAATTCCGCTGGGGGTATCGAGGGGAATTTCTTGGGTTGTGCCTGACAAGACAATCGAATTGGCGAGAGGCGAACTGCCGCTATTCGGGATCAGGACCAGACGCAATTGTGTGTAGTGGCCCGCCTCAAGCGGTGCAAGACCAAGGGGCTGAACATGGATCGGTTGAGTCGGATCGTTGAAGTCGAGCAAGTTGATTTTTCGTGGTGGATTGACGGTGATATCGGTCCAGCCTGCTGCCGTATCGTCAGCAGAACTGCTCTGATGCACCCGCACTTTGCTGACGGTGACGTTCACTTGATCGAATCCGCAGGCCGGAGCGTCGGTCAGGGACACGCTGAACGATCCAGGACCTCCTCCGTTATCATCGCTGCTCCCGCATGCCGTGACAAATCCGAGCATAATGAATGCAACGCAACTGACCAATCGGCGAAATCGAAGGCTAGAGTAATTCATATGGCACCATCCTTATTCATTAACGTGTTGCTTCCTGTTCAACCCATCGTGTGACAGTCATGCGCGAGACGCCGAAGGGTAGAGTTGTTGGAGCAATTTTTGTGCTCTTACTCATTCCCTGCAACAGCATGCCTCTTGGATCAGTCTAACCTTAATGAGAACAACCGATTACGCCCTCTCGTACTCATCTGACATAAGCCCGTCTGGATGCAATTCCACTTTCGTAGGTGTAATTCTGCAGGGGCAGCCATACAGTGCATGTGATGGGGAACGCTGAGAAGCCTTGATTGCCGCCAGTTTGCGGCTAGGTAAGGTATTTACGGAGGCGGCCCCAATAGGCTGTGCCTGTATAGGCGCAGGCGCCGGTGGAGATCGTCAGTGCCATCATCCCGTAGACTCTTGCTCGGGAGATCTTGATCTTGACGGAGGGATTCAATACGTCAGCAGACAGGCGGACCAGCCTCAACGATTCTCCGGCCGAAAGGATCGGCCACATGCAGGACAGCCGCAGCCTGGTTTCGTAACGCGGAATGGCCATCGTATAGAGCCACCCCTGGTCGAGATGGTCGACGGCCATGCGAATGAGTTGATTGAGTACAGGCCGAAAGCGATGCAGACTTCTGGCATCGAGCAAATCCCGAGGTTTCAATCCGTGTTCAGCCAGCATCGGTTCCGGGACATAACAGCGCCCCCGCTGTAAATCGTGCGCGATGTCTTTCACCACGTTCGTCAGTTGCAGTCCCTTCCCAAACCGCACACCGACCTCGGCCATGCTTCTGACGTTCCAGCCTCTCAGGCCCCGGCGGTAGGCGCACATGAGATCGGTCCAGAATTCCCCGACGCAGCCCGCCACATAGTAGGTGTACCCGTCGAGAGCCTCGAGGGTCTTCAATGCGGTTAGATCAGCGGCCGAGCTCCCCGGGAACACCGTCAGATCCATTTCCATACCCCGCACGAGCGTCGTCATGAGCTGCCGGACGCGGCGCCGGTCCTCCGGCGAGAACTCTTGAAGTACGCCAAAGCACTCATCCAAGCGTTCGAGCAACTGCCGCTCAGCCGAATCCTGCTGGATCGTGCCAACGGCCTGCTGGATTTCACGGATTTGACCCAACGACACCTGATCGCTGACGAACTGGGCTTTTAACTGGCCGAGATAATCGAGCCGGCGAGGACGGTCGATCAGTTCCGTATCGGCAATGGTGTCGGCCGCTCTGGCAAAGAGATAGGCGAGACTCACCTGGTCCCGAACGTCCGCCGGCACCACGGTGAGAGTCGTATAGAACAGGCGGGACACGCGCTTGAGGAGATCGCGCAGAAGGGCCCGTTTCGAACCATGGGTACTCGTGACGCCACCTACCTTGTCAGGAGAGACTGCCGACGGCCTTGCCAGCCGGCCCGCATCAGCGGACTTCCAGCTTGCCTTCCATGCCCTTGTCCCGATGACTCGGTAGCGGCCAGAGCCGCTTATCGCAATAAATGGGGAAGGTGCCGGATTGCATCGGGGTAAATTTTAGCAGGGCCGTCTTCCCGGCGCCGGTGTCCTGCTCAACCGAGAGGCTGCCGGCCGGATCTTTGATGATGAAATTGTGCGGAACTAGTGTCGTGACGCTCTTGAGCGTCAACTCAACGGGCTTGCCTTTTTCGACGATCAGATGGGCGGGTTGATAGGAATAGCTGTCGAGAATGACGGTCGTGCGCTGCACGCCATCCGAATCGGTCGGCACCGTAAACGGCGGGCCCATCGAAGCTGGTTCCGCGGCAAAGCTTACGGCGGCCAGTGCAAGCGACAGCCCAAGGCTCACCGGTGGGTATAGTGGTCGCATTGGGACCTCCATGATGAGAGGTTTCTAACAGGAAGAGCCGGAATCGGTCAATGTTCGCTTAGGGTTACGCGGCATGGGGCGTCTTGACCTTGTCGGGGGAAGACTTATTCTAGAGTCCTGCGTGTGTGGATGTGTATTATAATGACTGCGAGTTCACGGGTCCAAGCGGTGGGAAGAACCGCTTTGCAAGGAGGAATCGATGAAGTGGATTAAAGGGATCGTACTGCTCCTGATTTCCAACCTGTTGTTCATGGTTGCGATTAACGTGATCGTGAGCTTTGTGTTGCCGTTGTTTGGCATCACATTGGGAGGCGATACGGCCTCGCTCCTCACGATGGCTTCCATCTACGGATTTACAGGCGCCTTCCTCAGTTTGGCGTTTTCCAAGCAGATGGCGCGCGCGATGCTGAGCAGCTGCCAGCAGATCACTCAGCCGCGCTCTCATGTGGAACAGATGATTTACGGATCGGTCCAGGAAATCGCGCGCCGGCTGAACATCACTATGCCGGAGGTGTGGGTGTACGAGTCTCCGGACCCCAACGCGTTCGCCACCGGTCCTACCAAGAACAACTCGATGGTCGCCGTGTCAACCGGCCTGCTCCAAAACTTGAAAGAGGACGAAGTGCGCGCGGTGCTGGCTCACGAAATGGGCCATGTCTATAACGGTGACATGTTTACGACGACCGTGCTCGCGGGTCTGATGAACACGTTCGTGTACTTTATCTCCCTGGTGGTTCGCCGCTTCTTTGCCGAGCGGGACCAGGAGGGATTGGGATTTGCATTATCGTTTGTCGTCCAGATTGTTCTGGGCTTTCTTGCCATGATCCCCGTCATGTGGCATTCGCGGCGCCGTGAATTCGGGGCTGATGCCTTTTCCGCGAAGGTGTACGGCAAGGGTGCGATGATCTCGGCGTTGCAAGGGATCGAGCGCTGGGTGTCTCGCATGCAAACGGAGCCAAGCAGCACGGCCGACCCGCTGGTGACGTTCAAGATCGCCGGCACCAGCCATGTGATGCGCCTGTTTGCCTCGCATCCGACGATGGAAGAGCGGATCGCTGCATTGGAACGAGCCTAAAATCACCGGGAGGCTGTCATGAGAAGCTTCATCTTCGTGCTGTCAATGATTGCACTGGGTAGTGGACTCATGGGCGGCCTCCCCGCACAAGCGGAACAGGAAGGACTTCTCGTGGCAGCCAAGACGACCAGTCTGTATGACTTCACGATGGACGACATCGACGGCCAGCCGGTCAATCTCGGCGCCTATAAAGGCAAGGTGCTGTTGCTAGTGAACACCGCGAGCCTGTGCGGGAACACGCCTCAATATTCGGATCTTGAGCGGGTCTATGAGCAGTTTCACGAACAGGGCTTCGAAGTGCTGGCATTTCCGGCCAACAATTTCGGCCAGCAGGAGCCTGGCAGCAACGCCGAGATCAAAGGCTTCTGCCTGACGAAGTACAGCGTGAGCTTTCCCCTGTTCAGCAAAATCAGCGTGAAAGGATCAGACAAGCACCCGCTCTATCAGTATCTAACGGAACAGAGCCCATTCCCGGGCGAAGTGGAATGGAATTTTCAGAAATACCTAGTCGACCGGTCCGGTCGGGTGGTGGGACGTTTTCATCATCGCACCAAGCCTCTCTCTCCTGAAGTTGTGAACGAGATCGAGCGGGTGCTCGCGGCGAAATAACCGCGCCTAGGTTCTTCGGTAGAAGGCGATGTGCTCGCGGTACTCTTGTATCGCCGCGCCGAGCGCCGCGGCGCCTCTCGGAATGTTCGCTTCCAGGGTGTTCTCGATCCCTTCATCGTCAATCTCGACGTCATACCGGTCCTGGACGTTCGTCCGCACCGGTCCCGCGGTGACGTCGCGGGGCATGAAAATCTCTTTCCATACTTCCTTTTCGACGAGACAGACGTCTCTGAACCGTTCGTAGAGCAAGGTGAGTTTGTCCGGGTCAGTCACTCGGATTCGTGCGCCCATGTGTGTCCTTTTGTGCGGGAAGCAATTACTTTTGCGCGGAAGATGGTGCAGGAGGAACAGAGTCGACGATGGAAAACCGCATGGTCCCCACTTGATTCGCCGCATGGAACGGTTGCTGTCCCAGCGGTGTGATGAAGATTTTGACTTGGTACTTCCCGACCGGCCACTTCTCGTCTTTCCGTTTCAGTTCGAGGAAACCATACCGTTCATGACCGGGAACTTCAAGGCTGTCTTTTCCCATCGGCGTGTCGGGGAGCTTGCCTTCGGCGGCTTCACGGAACCACTGGGCACTGAACTGGGCAGGATCTTCGAGTGGCGCCACTTCGAACACGATATAAATGGCGGGCGTGTCGGGCGTAAATACTGAAGTAGGCTCGATGGGCTTGAGTCTCGGATCTTGCGTGTACCAGCCTTTGCGTCCAAAACTGTCCCACTCAACGTCATAGCCCTTCGCCATCTTAATCCAGGTAAAGAGCGATTGCGGGATGCCTTTTTTCTGCTCGTCGAAGGAAGGACTTTGGGTGGGATCAATTTCGGTGGTCGACTGTTCCTTGGGGGCAACCAAGTCTCTCGCGTTGGCTTCCCAGACAACGCCGCCCAACAGGCTGAGGATTCCGACCAGACACCCAAGCGGCAATCGTGTGGGTCTTCCAGCGATGTTCATGTGAAACCCCAGTACCTCCTTCATTCAACACCTATTTCATACCAGACGCAAGCTGTCTGTGATAGGTTGAGCCACGCGACCTTTTTGCCATATGTCGGGCACAATGAGCCTTCCGAAGTCCGTCGAACAAGACCTCAGAGAACCAAGCCGCCACTACGGCATTCGGGATGGCGCCTGTCAGGCCATTACCCAAGGCAGCGGGGAACAATATCTTTCCGCCTTTGCTCTCCTGCTGGGGGCGAGCCCGTTTCAGTTGAGCGTCTTGTCTGCCCTTCCCCAACTGATCGGAACTGGCGCTCAATTGGCATCGGTTAAGCTGCTCCGATGGTTTCCGGACCGCAAAGCACTCATCCGTGCCGGCACTGCGGGCCAAGCTCTGTCCTGGCTACCGATTTTGTTACTGCCGCTCCTGTTTCCTGATTTCGGGCCCTTGCTGCTCATCCTGGGCACGACCGTGTACTTCGCCTGTAATCAGTTTACGACGCCCACCTGGAATAGTTTCATCGCTGACCACCTTGATGAGCACGAGCGAGGCGCGTACTTCGCCCGGAGGGCGATGGTCATGGCGAGCCTCAGCTTCGCCGCGCTCTGCGTGGCGGGGTGGCTGCTCAGTCTTTGGCAGGATCACGCATTCTCCTGGATGGGATTCGCCTTGATCTTCGCCATCGCCGGTGCGGCGCGATGGATCTCGGCCGTTACCCTGGCGAAGGTCGAAGACATTCATGCAACACCGTCTCTCGATACCTCACCCAGTTTCCGCCGGTTCCTGGCCGGCACGAGCGTCAGCTTTCGGCGCTTCCTGCTGTTCTCCGGAGCAATGCACGCCGCCGTGCTGATTGCCGGACCGTTTTTTGTGCTCTACATGCTGCGGGATCTTCACCTGGCTTATTGGGGATATGGCTCCTGGCTGGCCGCGGGGATTCTTGGACAACTCCTCACGTTACGGGCGTGGGGCCGATTCGCCGATCGATTCGGAAACAAAGCCCTTCTCACAGTCACCGGTTTCATGGTCCCTTTTCTTCCCATGCTCTATCTCGCAGGAACCCACCTCCTGTTCTTGCTGTTCGTCAATTTCCTGGGCGGCGTGACCTGGGGCGGGCTGGCCTTGGGCCTTCAGAACTATGTGTTTGACGCCGTGCGGCCTGAGGATCGAGCGAAAGCGGTTGCCACCTATAGCACCATCAATGCCTTAGGCTGGTGTCTCGGCGCCTTTATGGGAAGCTGGTTAGTGCATGCCCTGCCGTCAGAGATCATCATCGGACAGTACTCTCTCGTGTTGGCCTCAAACCTTCCCCTCGTATTTTTTGTATCGGGGCTGTTGCGACTGGCGGTCTCAGGGAGTTTTCTGAGGAGCTTTCATGAGGCGAGGGCCGTGGAGCAGGCGCCATTCACGCAGCTCGTGTGGGAACTGCCTTTACTCAAACCTCTCGGCCAGTTGCTGGTGAGTCCGCTCCGAGCCAGTAAATAGCCAGATGCCGAGTCTACCGCGGCGACGCGGGCTGAGCGCCCCGTTCCCGCTCTTCCTGCTTGAGCTTGTCGAAGTTCTGGTCCGCATGGCCCCGGACCTGGTCGGGCGTCGGTTGCGCCATGGGTTTGGGCTCACTGCTGGAACATGCTGCGAGGATGAGAAAGGCTGTCGCCCCCAGCACGATGCCAGTGGCTCTCTCCATGTGTTTCCGCTGAACAGTCATACGCGCTCCTCCCTCCAAAACCGCTGCCGCTTGCCGCATCATACTCTCCCTTCCGGAGCAAAACCACCAGTATGGCTTGATTGACTGCCGCGGAATGACGCGGTATCCTCGCAGCAACTTCCGAAAGTGCCGAGATTTCCATGTCATTGCGCGACCGCCTCACCGAAGATCTGAAGCTGGCCATGAAGGCGCGCGATCAGTTGCGGATGGATGTCATCCGCATGATCAAGGCCGCCGTGCTCAACAAAGAAGTCGAGATGAAAAAAGATCTCGACGATGCGGAAATGAGCCGCATCATGACCACCATGATCAAACAACGCAAGGAGTCGGTCGAACAGTTTGAAAAAGGCCAGCGTGCCGAACTTGCCGCAAAAGAGCGGCAGGAAATTTCCATCATCGAAGCCTACCTTCCAAAGGCCATCTCACCAGACGAGCTCGACCGGACGGTGGATGCCGTGATCCGCGAGTCCGGCGCGACTTCCGCCAAAGACATGGGTGCTGTCATGAAAGCCGTGATGGCTCGGCTTGCCGGCCAACCGGTCGACGGCAAACACGTCAGCGACCTCGTGCGCTCTAAGCTGAAATAGCCCGTCACGCTCGTCTGGTATACTTGAATCCGAACTGTGGCGGGCACTGGAGTTAGGAGCGTACGTAGGACTTTCGTGAGCATTCTCATTGTTGATGATTCCCCGGACCAGCAGGCGCTTCTCCGCTCGATCCTCGGCAAAGCAGGCCATGCCGATGTGCTCAGCGCCGATTCCGCCAGAGCTGCCGCGCACGTCCTGAATCTGGACGGTAATTCGGCCACGCAGAACATCGATCTCATTCTGATGGATGTCCTGATGCCGGACCAGGACGGGGTCGAAACGTGCCGCCAAATCAAACGCTGCGCCCACCTCGAGGACATTCCGATCATCATGGTGACGGCCAAGGCCGATTTGAGCAATCTTCAGGAGGCCTTTGCCGCAGGCGCCATGGATTTCATCAGCAAGCCGGTCAATAGCATCGAACTGTTGGCGCGGGTCGCCTCGGCGTTGCTCTTGAAGCAAGAAATGGATCGGCGCAAGAATCGTGAACTCGACCTCCACCGGAGCAATGAGGAACTCCAGAAGGCCCTGAAAGAAGTGAAGTCTCTGCGCGGGCTGATTCCCATCTGTGCTTCCTGCAAAAAGATTCGAAATGACGGAGGTTTCTGGCAGCAGTTGGAAGAGTATCTGGCCGAGCATTTGGACGCCGAATTCAGCCACGGCCTCTGTCAGCCTTGTATCAAAAAGCTTTATCCTGGTGTTTACCAGGATTAGCTGTTACGATTTCTTTAATACTGCTTCATTTCAGCCAGATCGAGGCGACGCCCCCAATGAGTATACTGATCGTTGACGATTCTCCAGACGACCGGACCCTCCTTCAGTCAATCCTCACCGCTGCCGGATATGAACACATTTTGGTCGCAGATTCAGCCGTGACGGCATTTCGGCTGCTGGGTCTCGACGGTGGGAAACAGGGCGCGGCGCGGGTTGATCTCATCCTCATGGACATCATCATGCCCGAGATGAACGGTATCGAGGCATGCCGACAAATCAAGGCCGTCGAGCGATTCCGTGAAACGCCGATCATGATGGTGACGGTCAAAACGGATCCGGTCGATCTTCAACTGGCGTTTGCCGCCGGAGCCCTGGACTACATTGGGAAACCCGTTAATAAAATCGAACTGTTGACGCGCGTGCGATCCGTCCTGCGGCTCGTGCACGAGATCGAACGACGTCGCGCCCGCGAGCAGGAATTGCTGGAGGTCATGCGCCAGCTGCAGGAAGCCAATCAAATGCTGTTGCGGCTGTCCTCCTTGGACGGGTTGACCGGCATCACCAACCGTCGCCAATTCGACGATTTTTTGGAGCAGGAATGGCGGAGGGCCGTCCGTGAGTCGACGCCGCTCTCGCTCATCATGCTGGATATCGATCGGTTCAAAGTCTACAACGACAGCAACGGGCATACGGCCGGAGACGAATGCCTGCGGCAAGTCGCCAATGCGATTTCCGGTGCCGTCAACCGTCCGGGAGACCTGGTGGCCCGCTATGGCGGGGACGAGTTTGTCGTGGTGCTTCCCGGCACGGCGACGGACGGCGCAGCGCAGGTCGCGGAATCGTTGAGGAAGCGGATCGAATCCCTCGACATCACCCATACCGAGGGCGACCACATCACGATCAGCGTCGGCTACGCCAGCACAATCCCAAGCCGAAGTGCCTCGCCGACTGACTTGATCAAAGCGGCAGACCAGGCGTTGTATCAAGCCAAGCAAGAGGGCCGCAATCGGGCGAAGCAGGCCGGCATTCTCACCCTCGTTCCCCACTCAGACGACGAGTAGCCGGGCCGCGCACTTGCGCACTATCCATGCCGCAACGTCACGCGCCATCCCGGATTAAGCTTGCCCGAAAGTCTCTTCCCCGTACACTGGCTCAAACCAAGCGCGCGTTGCGTCAGGAACGTGCCGCACGCCGACGGGAAGCGGTGCAACATGCCGCCACAGAGCAGGCTCTGGTCATCGCCAAGGAAGCGGCCGAAGTCGCCAGCAAAGCCAAAACTGAGTTCCTGGCCACGATCAGCCATGAGATCCGCACGCCGATGAACGCGATTGTCGGGATGGCCGATCTGCTGTGGGATACTCAGCTGACTCCTGATCAGCGCAAGTATCTCCGTATTTTCCGGCGGGCCGGCAGCAGTCTCCTCCAATTGATCAACGACATTCTTGACCTCTCCAAGGTGGAGGCCGGTCATATCGAACTCGAGTCGATCGAATTCGACCTGAGCGATCTGATCGAAAAAGCGATCGAAATTCTCGCGATGCGCGCAAATGAGAAAGGGTTGGAACTGGCGTGTCATCTCGCGCCCGATGTTCCCTGCGCGCTGACTGGCGATCCAAATCGCCTTCACCAGATTCTGGTCAATCTCATCAGCAATGCGATCAAGTTCACGGACAAGGGGTCCGTCATCCTTGAAGTGACGAATGACGCGGCACAGGGAAGACCGGGCGCCATTCATTTTATAGTCAGGGACACCGGTATGGGCATCGCGCAGGACAAGCTGTCCTCGATTTTCGAGCGTTTCACGCAAGCCGATGCGTCGATTGCCAGACGCTACGGCGGTACGGGGCTTGGCCTGACGATCAGCAGGCAGCTGGCGGAGTTGATGCAGGGCAGGATTTGGGCCGAGAGCATTGTGGGCGAAGGCAGCACATTTCATTGCGCGGTACGACTCGGCATTAAATGCGGCGCGAAGATGCCCTGCCTGCCGCGCTCGATCAATCTCCATGGTCTCCGGTCCTTGGCAGTCGACGATCATCCCATTAATCGCAAGATCCTGGTCGAAACACTGTCGTCTTGGAACGCCCATGTCAGGGCAGTCGGCGACGGACATCAGGCGGTAACCGCATTGAGGCAGGCGGCCGAGTCGTCGCATCCCTACGGCCTACTGCTCATCGATTGCCGTATGCCGGGCATGGATGGATTTCAGGTCGTGGATGCGATTCGGCGCTCCGACTTGGCTGCAGGATTGACCATCATCATGATGGCATCGGACCACTGGGCCGACGACATTGCCCGCACCTACGACTTGGGGTTGAACGGGTACCTGACCAAACCTATCCGGCGCTCCGATCTCCTGCAAACTCTGAGTATCGCCATGGATCGCGCCCGCGGCGTTCCCGTGACTTCGCCATTGAGCCGGACGCCCCTCCCTGTGGCCACAAGGCCGCTCCATATTCTGCTTGTGGAGGATTCTCCTGACAATCAGGTCTTGGTCCAATCCTATCTAAAGTCCACGCCGTATCAGGTGGATGTGGCTGAACATGGCGGCGTTGCCGTCGAACAATTCAAACAGGGACACTATGACGTGATTCTAATGGATATGAACATGCCGGTAATGGATGGTTACGAGGCGACGCGCGCCATCCGCGCATGGGAGCACGAACAGGATTTGGCCGAGACCCAAATCATTGCGTTGACCGCGCTGGCGCTAAAGGAAGAAGGCGAGAAAATTCTCGACGCCGGCTGCAATGCGCACCTGACCAAGCCGATCAAGCGGCAGACATTGCTCGAAGTACTTCACGCCTGCGAAGGATACCGACGAACATGATGCCACACGGTAACACGTCTCGACGAATCACCGTCTTGATCGATCCAGATTTAGAAGAACTCGTCCCCGGCTTCCTGGAGAACCGGCGGAAGGACGCAGCGACGTTGATGCGCGCCGCAAAAGTCGGCGACGAGAAGACTGTACGTCTGCTTGGTCATCGGATGAAAGGTGACGGTGGCGGCTACGGCTTTCAGGAAATCAGCCAGATCGGTGCGGCACTTGAACAAGCCGCCACCAGACAAGATTGGAAAGTGATCGTCGAAAAGACTGAGGCGTTAACCGCATTTTTGGCACAGGTCGATGTCGTGTACCGGAAGTAAGGTCACGGTTTGGGTCATCAAGCTGCCTAGTTATTGCCATGTTTTGGAATTAATTTTGAAGGGAGGAAGGGAAAAGACTGGAGAGGCAGACAGTGTCACAGCGCTTTACCGGCGGGCGATTTCATTTCTTGCCGCATGCCACCTTTAACAGGGTCTCGCCTAGACCGACTCGAGTCGGCATCCACCTTGCGGTTGAGAAGAGAGAAGAGTTCATGTGTAAGACTTCACCGCTTCCCATATGACCTGAAAACTCTTTCACACTTACCATGCGCTTCATTGCTTCCGCGCAATGGTATTCATTCTGAACTGTTTTGGATAAGTAGGCATGCCCCACCGCCGGCTGCGCGGTCTTGTTGTCGTACAATACCCACATCTCCGCGATGTCTCCCCTGCGGCGAATAGTGTCCGGGTCAACATAAACTTTCTCTCCGGTCTCGACATTCACACTCACTTCTACCCACTCTCCATACGCCGGCGCACTACTTAGTGCCAGAAGGATAAGCAGGACGAGGCGTTTCATATTGCGTCCCGGTAGGCGGGATTTCCGCTGGTCCCTTCGGGGCAGACATTGTTGATTGGCATCAGGTCGAATAATTGATTCAGAGCCAACACGGGCTTCTTCATTCAAGCAATCCGGCAGTACATCCCTTCGCAGCACATGCTCTCGTTGACGCGCCAGATGACTCTCCACGCTGACTGAATCCTGGACTCGGCCGCATTTCAAGCATCGCCACCTGGCCGTCCAGTCCATGAAACGATCTTCTACAAGTAGAGTTCCACAATGCGGACAGATCATGTCGCCTCTACATGAGCGAGTTGGATGACGCTACGCCCCATCAAAACCAATATACCTAGAGAAATGAGGAGAAAGCCATCCCACGTTGGAATCAATACGCCTTCGAAAGTGGCATTACCTGAGAGCAGGACGCTGGGCAACAGATGTCATACGCTCTGCCGCGAACTGGCATGATCGCGAGGCATTCGACCTCGTCGGCCTTCCTCTTCTGCTTCGAATTCCAAGGGAGTAGCTCTGTCAGCCTGCACTGCAAGCTGAGATTAGCACGCGTTCCTCCAAGCTTCTGCCGCCTATTGCGGCTCACTCAGAACTATTCCCTGGGATCATGCCTGCGGTAAAGACCTTGCGGAACGAAAAGATGATGCTTGACGGCCACTCTTGGCAACGAATGCCATCAAAATTTGTCATTCCGCAACATTTTTGTTCATGACGAAACTGCGTGGGATTCTCTCGAAAAGCCCGAATATAGCGGATTTTCTGCATTTGGACATCAATGAAGTCCAGGCCCGATGCTTGCTGATAACGCAACAGGTTGGAAGAACCGAAGGGGACAAATTCACATCGGCCAGCAATAGGGAAACTCATGGGACAAGAAGGTAGGTGCGGCTGAGATCGCGCGAGGCGGCTTTGGTACTTCCATTCAGTGAAGTTATCCCCCCGCATCGCATGAACCTGACGAAGAAAGTGATGACGTCGTTCTGAGAGGAAGATCATAGGTCAATACGGTGGCACGCATGAGGAAGTTACCCATCCGACACACCGATAAGGAACAACGAGCCTCCAACCCACACATCCCCTTCACCGTAGGTCTCAGGGCACAAGCTACCTTCCATTCACGCTTAACACTTCAAGAGCAGGTCCTTCGCCAATCGATGTCCACCATGGGCATCATCAGCGGGTTCTGTTTGCTGTTACTTGTCCTATGGCTTCCCCTACGGACCGCCTACGCGGCAGAGCCAGCGACGATCGACCCCAGGACACTGACTTTCAAGGCGATCGAATTTGTCCAGCCGGAACCGGACCGCGTGGTTTTGGAAAACGGCATGGTGATTTACTTATTGGAGGATCATGAACTTCCGCTGATCACGATCGGGGTATTGATGCGAACCGGCGGTTGGCTTGATCCGCCTGACAAAGTCGGCCTTGCCGCCTTGACCGGCACCGTGATGCTGACCGGCGGCGGCGGCGGTTTGTCGGCGGCTGAGGTCGATGACGAACTGGCGCAGTTCGCCGGACGGATGAGTATTGCGATCGATCGGCAGTCGGGATCCGCATCGATTGACGTGATGCGGAAGGACCTTCAGCAAGCCTTACGTCTTTTCGCCGGCGTATTACGCACACCTGCGTTCGATCCTGCTCGTGTGGACCTCGCCAAACTCCAGGCGATGGAGCGGATCCGCAGACGCGAGGATGAACCCGAGTCCATTGCCAGTCGTGAATTCACCAAACTGCTGTATGGTCCCGGCCATCCCACCGCACGAGAAAGCTCGGCTGAATCAGTGGGCCGAATTCGTCGAGAAGATCTCATCGCCTTTCACCAGAATACGATCCATCCCAACGGAATCATTCTCGGTGTTACCGGCGATTTCGTAAAGGATGAGATGGTGGCCTCGCTCCGGGAAGCATTTGGAGATTGGCAGAGAGGAACTGTGCCGGAAGTCAAGATTGACGATGTGCCGGAGAGTGAGGCCGCAAGAGCGGTTGTTCACTTCATCAGTAAAGACACCTCGCAGACGCATCTTCGTGCGGGGCGCCTGTCGGTCAAGGAAACCGATACGGATTACGTCCCCCTCCTGCTTGCTAACGATATTTTGGGCGGCAATTCGCTTATCGGCCGCCTGTTCAATGAAGTGCGGACAAAGCGAGGGCTGGCCTACTCGGTTGGCAGCGAACTGAGTACGGGGATGTACAATCAAGGCATGTGGCTCGTGTGGGCCGAGACCAAGTTGCCATCCACGAAGGAAGTTCTTGGACAGTTGGTTGGAAACATCGAGCGCATGCGAACGGAACCCGTGAGCGACGCGGAACTGACTCAAGCCAAAGACTCCTACGTGAACTCGTCGGTCTTTGACGTCTCCAGTTCAGCGAAGATCGTGAGCCGGCTCATGAAATTGGAGTATGATGGTTTGCCCAAAGATTTTTATCAGCAGCTGCGCGAGAAAATCCTCACGGTATCGAAGGAAGATATTTTGGCTGTCGGCCGGAAACATCTCCGAGCGGACCATATGACAATCGTCGCTGTGGGATCAGGCGAGACACTGTCCGCAGAGCTCTCGACATTTGGCAACGTGAAGGAAATCAGCCTCAATTCTGA